>Ga0182024_10000185_pt1 | contig 146931 bp, 133 predicted proteins | sample P32metaG_FD_120480 | JGI IMG/M metagenome (GOLD analysis project Ga0182024, IMG submission 120480) | Permafrost microbial communities from Stordalen Mire, Sweden - P3-2 metaG (Illumina Assembly) | ecosystem: Environmental > Terrestrial > Soil > Wetlands > Permafrost | place: Sweden: Stordalen...
CACCCCGCCGTCCGACGCCACCAGCCAGTAGCCGTTGCCGTCGGGCGTGGCCGCCATGCCGACGATGGGGGCGTTGAGGTGCTTCGCCCCCATGGATCCGAGGAATCGAGCGTCGCCGTAGGAAAACACCCCGCCGTCCGACGCCACCAGCCAGTAGCCGTTGCCCGACGCGGTGTCGGCGGTGCCGACCACCGGCGCCTTGAGCGCCAACCCACCCGCTGAGCCGTAGAAGCCGTCGCCAAAGGCGAACACCCCGCCGTCGGCGGCGACGAGTCGGTATCCCGGACCGGGCGCATCGAGCACCCCCGCCTGACCCGAATCCGGGCTGACCATGAGCGAGGATTCGTCCACCGCCTCGAAGGCGCTGGCAGGGATGCTCTTCAGCTCGTCGACCAGCGACAGCGGCCACGCCGAGTCCGCGGTCCCGCCGAAGTACCAGTTGCTGCCGTTGTCGGCGAGGATCAGCCCGTAGTGCTGCATGGCGCGCAGGACGACCTGCGCCGGGGGCGAGTACCCGGAGATGTTGAAGCTCGCCTTGAGCCGGAACCGGGCGCCCATGGGGGGAAGGGTGGGGTCGCTCCGTGCCCCCGCCTCATGACGGGCCGGCCACAGGTAACTCGTGTCCGTGGTCTGCGCCGTCATCCGAATGGCATGCGTGATCTGTCCCGACTGGACCTCGTCGTAGCGGAGCAGGCCCGGCATGATCGGGAGGCCGGCCGCGTCCGCCGACGTCCACCCCGCCGGGCGCAGGGCGTTGGAGCGAAGATTCCAGATCGCAGCGGACCCCGCCGTCGATCCCCCCGCGCTGTAGCGGGCGTCATAGAGCTCGTAGAGCGTGCACGTGGTGGGGTCGATCATGATGGCGTGCCGGTCGCCGGTCGAGCTCGCACCCCCTTCGATGGGGGTATCGGCCCCGAATGGATACGGCCCGGGATCGCTCTCACTCGAGTACTGGAACGACACGTTGACAAACGGATGGCCCGCCGGCACCACGGTGTATGGCATGCCGTACGGATTCGAGGGGTCACCCGACGGTCCGAAATCGGGGTGCAGGAACGTCGAGGACGAGTCCATGCTGGCCAGCCATTGGGCGCTGTGGACGTCGACCGGCAGAGACGAGATGTCGGTGTTCCAGATGTTGTCGGATGGGAACATCGGGCATCCGGCTGCCCCCGGGACCGGCGTGCCGGCCCGGGCCGGGCCGGCGTCGACGGCGACCGTCGCCGAGAAGACAGCCGTCGAGGCGAGGAAGACGACCCCCCATGCCATCCATCGGGTGCGGCCAACGACGTGGCCCGACGACATCCCCCGCATACTCGGGTCATCGGCACATGGCCACCGGGCACTGACTCCGGCCGCGAAATCTTGGGCACCCGTTGGTGCTCTCGGAGTCCACAAGGGTGGGAGGACGACCGCCCACCACCTCCGGGCCACAGGGCGCAGAGTCGCCCCGGGTGGGTGTGACACGTCGCACGCGTGCCACTCGCGGACGTTGGGCGGCCGGCGCGACCCCCGGCATTGAAGTTTTCGGCCCGCGATGCCGAAAACCTGGCAGGAATCGGCGGAATCGGTCGTGCTCTTGTCAACTGATGCGACACCTACAACACTGGGCCGCTACCTCGCCCCGGAGCCCCTTGGTACCCGGTCGGTGCCACCCCTGCAACACGACCTGATCGAGACCCTGTGAAGCGAACCAAGGGTGCGCACGCGGCACAGTGCTCCCGGGCGCGGCACGTCTCGGGGTATGTCGGCGGCGCGCTCCGAATGCCCCGTTCGATGGCCATCGCCGGGCACGGTCAACGGCCCCGGCATGGCGCCCCGGTCCGCCTGCGGGTCAGCCCCGTGGTCTCCTGTCTCGGGGCGCTCTCTCTGGTGGTGGGGGGCGCGGGCCTGGGGTCGTCGAGCGCCGGAGGCGCGCTGGCCGCCACGGTGATCAACCCCGGCCACCGGGGCGGGGACGTCTCGATCATGAGCGGGATGGCAAATGCCTTCGCGAGCTCACCGAGCACCGCCCCGCTGCCGCCGGCCACCGCTCCCCCTGCCCCGGCGCCGCCGTCGCTCGCAGCCGCCCCGGCCCTTCGTCCCCACGAGATCTTCGGGTTCGCCCCCTACTGGACGCTTCCGATCTCATCGGGGTTCAACCTGGCCGGACTCACCACCCTGGCGTACTTCAGCGTCGGCGTCGGCGGCGATGCCACGGTGCAAGAGAGCGGCCCAGGATGGGTGGGCTACCAGAGCCAGGCCCTGGCCGATCTCGTCACCCGCGCCCATGGCGCCGGCGACCGCGTCGTGTTGACAGCGTCGTGCTTCGGCCAGTCGGCTTTGGACAAGATGGCCGCCGACCCCACCGCGGGAGCACGTTTGGGGGCATCGCTCGTGCAGCTCGTGGCGGCGAAGAACCTCGACGGGGTGAACCTCGATTTCGAGGGCGAGGGAAACAAGGACCAGGCCGGCCTCGACACGCTCGTCGCGGCGGTGTCGAGCGCCATGCACCAGGCCAACCCCCATTGGCAGGTAACCATGGACACCTACGCGTCGTCGGCGGGTGACCCGGCCGGCTTCTACGACATCGCCGGGCTCGCCCCGAGCGTCGACGCGTTCTTCGTGATGGCCTACGACATGAACGACCGCAAGACGCCGTCCCCGACCGCAGCGCTCACCGGTGCCGGGTTCACCGACCTCGACGCCGTCCAGCAGTACGCGGCCGTGGTGTCGCCCTCCAAGGTGATCCTCGGTGTGCCGTACTACGGCTATGACTGGCCCACCGCCGGTCCCGGTCTGGGCGATCCCGCCACCGGCCCGGCCGCGCCGCTGAGCTATGCGCAGATCGCCGCGATCGCCGGGCCCGTCTACTGGGACCCGGCCTCGCAGACCGCCTGGACCTCCTACCAGGTGGGGACCCAATGGCATCAGACCTTCTTCGACGACCCGACGTCACTGACGCTCAAGGCGCAACTGGCGAACTCGTACCAGTTGGCCGGGCTCGGGATCTGGGCACTCGGCATGGAGGGCAACGCTCCCGCGATGCAGGCGGCACTGGAGGGGAAGGCTGCGATCGTGAAGGGCCTCCTACCGGGGCCGATCGGCACTGCGCCTCCCACCACGACCACGACCACACCGACCGTCACCGACACCTACGCCGGAACGTGGGACGGAGTGGAGGTGACGCTCAACCCCGTCGACATGGCATCAATGGGCGCGGCCACCACTCCGAACCCGGCGCCGCTCACCGGCTTCGCCACCAACGACCCGGCCCGCCTGTGCCTCGAAGCAGAGCCGGCGTTGTCGGTGGCGAATCTCGTGGGCTCTCCCGGTGTCTACGTCGTCACGACGACGCCTCCGAACGACTGCGCCGCGGGGACATGGGAGTTCACGGTCGCGCCCGTTACCCCGGGAGGCGCACCGACGACGACGACCACCTCCGCCCCGACCGATCCCACATCGACGACGACGACCGATCCCACCTTCAGCACCACGACGACGACCACGACGGCGCAACACTGACGCCACGTCACACCACGCGGGTGTCGTGGCCTTCCCAGTACCGCTCTTTGAGCAGGCGCTTGTAGAGCTTGCCGTTGGGGTCGCGCGGGAGCTCGGTCACGAAATCCACGGTGCGAGGGCACTTGTAGGCCGCGAGGCGCTCGCGGCACGCGGCGATCAACTCGGCCGCGGTGTCGGGGCCTGCCGTCGTGGGGTCGATGAGCTCGATGACCGCCTTCACCGCTTCGCCCATCTCGGGGTCGGGCACGCCGATGACAGCGACGTCGGCCACGCGACGGTCGCTGGCGAGGACGTTCTCGGCTTCCTGGGGGTAGATGTTCACACCCCCCGAGATGATCATGTGGGCCTGGCGGTCGGTGAGGTACATGTAGCCGTCTTCGTCGAGCACCCCGATGTCGCCGAGGGTCCTCCACCCTCGGGCGTTCACCATGGAGGCGGTGGCCGATGGGTCGTTGTGGTACTCGAAGGGCCGACCGCCCTCGAAATACACGACACCCTCCTGGCCCGGGCCCAGCTCCTGGCCGTCGGGGCCCATCACGTGGGCGGGGGTGAGGGGTCGACCCACCGATCCGGGATGCGCCAGCCACTCCGAGGCGGTGATCCACGTGGAGCCGATGTCCTCGGTGCCGGCGTAGTACTCGTCGATGATGGGGCCCCACCACTCGAGCATCTGCTGCTTGACCGGCACCGGGCACGGGGCGGCAGCATGCACGACGGATCGAAGGCTCGAGAGGTCGTAGCGGCCCCGCTCGTGGTCAGGCAGGTGCAGCATGCGCACGAACATGGTGGGGACGAACTGGGCATGGGTGACCCGGTGTCGTTCGATGAGCTCGAGACACAGCGCCGCGTCGAAGTGCTCCATGACCACCACGGTGGCCCCGAGGCGGAGCATCGACATGCTGTAGACGAGCGGCGCCGAGTGATAGAGCGGCGCGGGCGAGAGGTACACGGACTCAGGCCCCGCACCACGTCGTGCCAATGCCAGCGCGATCTGGACCGGAGCGGCGGCGGGATCGCCCATCGGGGTGGCCGGGAGCTCTTTCCGCACACCCTTGGGCCGGCCCGTGGTCCCCGACGAGTACAGCATCTCGCGCCCTTCGGACCCATCGGCAACGGGCCGGGGCTCGAAGGCGGCCACGGCGGCCTCGTACTCGTCGAACCCGGGAAGCCCGCCTCCGACCGAGAGCCGCACGGGCACACGGGCCAGGTCGAGCCCCGTGACGACCTCTGCCATGGCCGGTGTCGTCACGAGTGCGGTGGCACCGCAGTCGTCGAGGATGTACTGCACTTCGGCACTGCGTAGGTGACTATTGAGCGCGGTGTAGTAAAGCCCCGACCGCTGCGCCGCCCAGGCCACCTCGAGGAAGGCGGTGCAGTTCTCCATGAGGATGGCGATGTGGTCGCCGGTGGCGAGCCCTTCGTGGCGCAGCAACCCGGCCACACGGTTGGAACGCTCGTCGAGCTCCCGGTACGAGAGCGTCACCCCGCTTCCCATGATCACGGCCGGCGCATCGGGGTGCTCCTGGGCTGAAGCGGCCAGGTCCAAAGGACCTGCTGGGTCGGAGCTCGGGCTCATCGGGGGGACAGCTCGTTCGCGTCCGGGCGGCGCCTGCGAGTGCTCATGACGAGAGATTCTTGCCGATTCCGTTCGTCGTCATGCACAGTGATCATGAGGGAGGGCTCATGGGCGAGCTGGTGCAGGTGGCAGCCGTCGTCGACGGTGTCGTCTCGGTGGTCCTCGACCGACCGCAGAAGAAGAACGCTCTTTCGATCGCGCTGCGCGACGAGTTGAGCGACGAGTTGGACCGCCTCGCACTCGACGATGCCGTGCGCGTCGTCGTGCTGAGCGCGCGAGGAGACACGTTCTGCGCCGGGTTCGACCTGTCGGAGTTCTCGGTGGACGAGCCCGGCTTCCAGGAGCGGCTGTGGCGGTCCTCGGACCGCTTCCACCGCACCGTCTTGCTGTTTCCCCTGCCCATCATCGCCGCTGTCCAGGGGCCGGCCTTGGCGGGCGGCTTCGACCTGGCGGTGATGTGCGACATCCGGGTGGCGACGACCACGGCGCGCTTCGGCCATCCCGAGCAACGGTGGGCCGACGTCGTGTTCTCTCCCTTGGCGGATCTGGTGGGCTCCGCAGCGGCGCGCGACCTCTGTCTCACCGGTCGGACCATCGATGCCGCCACGGCGTTGCGGATGGGCCTGGTCTCGAGCGTGGTCGAGACCGACGAGCTCGCCGGCGAAACCGAGCGGATGGCCGCCATGGTGGCGAGCGGACCCCGCGACGCGCTCATGCGCACCAAGGCCAAGGCGCTGCGCCGCGCCGGCCATCGGCCCGACACCACCACGCTGGAGCTCTAGCTCCGGGATCGGGTCCGGGAGACCACCCTGTCCGAAACCCGCTAGCAGGGATGGTCGAGCTCAGGCAGGATGGCGCCATGGTCGAGGACTTCGAGCGTTGCTACCGGGCTGTCTTGGCCCGCGACGCCCGGTTCGACGGCTGGTTCGTCACCGCGGTGACCTGGACGCACATCTACTGCCGGCCGAGCTGTCCGGCCCGCACCCCGTCGCGACCAAACGTCCGCTTCTACCCGAGCTCGGCCGCGGCGCAACGAGCCGGGTTCCGCGCCTGCAAACGCTGCCGACCCGACGCCTCTCCGGGCTCGCCGGCGTGGAACGTGCGCCAGGACGTCGTAGCTCGCGCCATGCGGATGATCAGCGAAGGGGTCGTGGACCGCGACGGAGTGGCCGGGTTGGCGGGGCGCCTTTCCTACAGCCCGCGCCAGCTCAACCGACTCCTGCTGAGCGAAGTCGGCGCCGGGCCTCTCGCGCTGGCGCGCGCCCAACGGGCACAGACGGCGCGCGTGCTGGTCGAGACCACCGAGCTCCCCGTGTCCTCGGTGGCGTTCGCGGCCGGGTTCGCGAGCGTGCGGCAATTCAACGACACGATCCGCCAGGTCTTCGCGTGCACCCCCACCGAGTTGCGCCGACACCGCCGGCGCGACCCGGGCCAGACCCCCGACACCTTGAGCCTGCGCCTGGCCCATCGCCTTCCCTACGACGCGACCGGAACGCTGGCGTTCCTGGGCCACCGGGCCGTCCCCGGTGTCGAAGCGGCGACGTCGAACACCTTCGCCCGGACCCTCGCCCTCCCCCACGGGAGCGGGACGGTCGAGCTCACCCCCGAGGAGGGCTACGTGCGCGCCAAATTGCGCCTCGACGACCTCCGGGACCTGACACCTGCCGTGCAGCGGTGTCGCCACCTGCTCGACCTCGACGCCGACCCCGTCGCCGTGGCTGATCACCTAAGCACCGACCCCGTGCTCGGAGTCATGGCCCGCCGTACCCCGGGGCTTCGGGTGCCCGGCACCGTCGACCCCCACGAGCTGGCGGTGCGCGCCGTGGTCGGCCAACAGGTCTCGGTGGCGAGCGCCCGCGGCGTCCTCGGGCGTCTTGTTGCCGAGCACGGCAAGGCGCTGACTTCTCCCCACCACCTCGGATCCGGATTCGGGCTCGGATCCGGATCCGGGACCCAGGTCCTCACGCACCAATTCCCCGACATCGCCACGATCGCCACCCTCGACCCCGATGCTCTTGCTCTCCCTGGCCGACGAGCCCGGACCTTGGTGACCATGGCAGAGGCGCTGGCAGGGGGAGGTCTGACGCTCGACATCGGCACCGATGCCGAAGAGGCGCGAGCCACGTTGCGCACGCTGTCGGGCATCGGCACCTGGACCGCCGACTACATCGCCGTGCGCGGGCTCGGACACCCTGACGTGATGCTGTCGGGAGACCTCGGTGTGCAACACGCCTTCGCCCGATTGGGACTGGCGCACACCCCGGCGGCCATCGACGAGCTCGCCCGGCGGTGGCGACCCTGGCGCTCCTACGCCACGCTCCACCTTTGGAGGTACCTCCACGCCGACGGGGCGCGGGCCTCGTGACAACGTCCCACCGTTTCGTGAACAGTCCTCTGGGCCCGATCAGACTGGGCGCGGAATCGTCGGGTCGATTGACCGAGGTCTGTATCGAAGCGGGTCGCAGTCCGAGGCACGGAACCGAGCCCGAGCCCGAGCCCGAAGGCGCGCGTCAGCTCGACGACGACGCGGGAGACGCCGTCGGGGAGGTGCTCGCCGATGCCGCCGCCCAGCTCGACGAGTACTTCACAGGGACTCGGACGTCCTTCGACCTTCCTTTGGCGATGGAGGGCTCCTCGTTCCAGCGACAGGTCTGGGCCCAGCTGCAACAGATCCCGTTCGGCACCACCGTGAGCTACGCCCAACTGGCCGTGGCACTGGGACGATCGGGCGCGGCCCGAGCCGTGGGCCACGCCAACGCCCGGAATCCGATCCCCATCATCGTCCCGTGTCACAGGGTGATCGGGTCGTCGGGTCAGCTGACGGGATACGGCGGGGGTCTGAACGCCAAGCGACTCCTTCTCGACCTCGAGGCACGGGAGACGCCGTCCGGGTGCGACCGGGACGCAGAGCCGAGGACTCAGTCCTCGGTGTGAGACCCGAGGTCGTGGGTCTCTTTGACCGCCATGGCCGTGCCCCACACCCCGATGGCGGTTGCCGCCGCCACGACGGCGAGGAGTGCTGTCATGAACGCTCCGCTCGCGCCGTCTCTCATCGACATGATGATCACAGCCCCGATGAAAACGAGCAGGATGCCGCACCCGCAGACGAACGGCCTGATGTTGCGGCGTCCGGTCTTCGACCCAGAGGCGATCGGCCTCGTATCCACCATCGACATTGCCACTGCTATCGACGGGAGGATCGAAGACCTGAATAGCGATCCCGACTTCGTGCCTGGTGTGACGATTCGGCCCAGTTGATCCACCGCTCGACATTGACATTGCGTGCTCAGTGCTCACACATAGTGAGATCCACGAACGGTCCTCCCGGACTTGAGCTCCAGCATCGATGGATCGGGTCGGCCACTCCGCCCGACTGCCTCCTCGCGCGACTGCGGACGCGGCCCGTTCGGAAGGTGTCGGGGGTACCTCGGGGCACTTCGGGTGCCATTGTGCGCTGCGAATTCGCCACGGCTCATCGGGCGTGCGCGATGTCGCCGCCAATGGCAGTATGCGTGGCGGTGGAGTACCTAGCCGTAGCCCAGATGCCGCGCCGGTGGTCGAGGAAGTTCCATGGAACGCTCCTCGGCCGCGGCTACCGGCTCCCGCGAGCTTGGCACGCTGTACCGACCCATCAGATCACGTCGATCGCGTTGTGCGGATTCCGCTACACGCGCGAGCCGCACCGGACGTGGAGACAAACGATGATCCCGAGACGCTGTCCCAAGTGCCAGCGTCTCGTCGAAGAATCCGAGTCCAACGCCAAGGATCCCTCGATGAACCCGCTCTGGGCAGTTCCCGCCCAAGGGGCCGAGACACACGGGGTGGTCCCGGCCACCTGAGGCCTCCGACCTTCCGGGACATCGCCGGTGCCAGCACCGAGTATTTCGGCCACAATCGGGCCATGTTCCGCCACACCGCCCACGTCTATGACCTCCTCTACGAGGCCACCGGCAAGGACTACGCGGCCGAGTCCGACACCCTGCATGCGCTGATCCAGGAACGGTCCCCGGGCGCGACCTCACTCCTCGACGTGGCCTGCGGAACCGGTGGCCATCTCGTGCACCTCCGTCAGTGGTACGAGGTTGTCGGCGTGGACGTCGACCCGGGCATGCTCGACGAAGCACGACGCCGTCTTCCGGGTGAGGCGTTTCTCGAGGCTGACATGCGACACCTCTCGCTCGACCGAACATTCGACGTTGTGTCGTGTCTGTTCAGTTCCATCGGCTACATGAGCTCGGAGGAAGATCTCGACAGCGCGGTCTCGGCCATGGTTTCGCATCTCTGTCCGGGAGGGGTGTTCGTGATGGACGGGTGGGTCCGCCCCGACGCCTGGATGGATGATCATCCCATCCATCTGCTCAGCGCCTCGGACGCACGCGTGACGGTCGCCCGGATGAGTCGAAGTCGACACGAAGGGAACAAGACCTTTCTCGATATGCATTACTTGATCGGGTCGCGCCGGGGACTCGACCACGAAGTCGAAGTCCACGAAATGACGCTTTTCCAGCCCACGCAGTATGAAGCGGCATTGCACCATGCGGGGTTGATCGCCATCGAAACGGTGCCGAGCCCGTTACCGGGACGAGACCGCTACATCGGCGTGACCCGCCTCACTGACCAGGAAGAACACTAGGTGTGACTGATTCGCGCCATTGGCGCGCTCACAGCGTTTACGTCCCGCGAAGTGCCGTGTTGGTCAAGGAAAAGGGCAAAAGCGCCGACAACTCTGTATGGCCAATTCTCAGTTGAAGACACGCGCCGCCGTTTCTTACCGCAGTGACCGTCAGCGCCCCGAGGCAGAAACACATCGAGGCGAGATCGCCGCGGTCGTCGTCGAGCGCACCGACGGTACCTGCACGGTGCTGTGGGCCGGGATCTGGCGCACCTTCAACAGCCGGCCCGAGGAGTGGCAGACGCGTCGCGAGGCCATCGATGCCGTCGACACCGTGGTCGGAGACATCCTGATCTGGAACGAGATGGCACCTCACACCTGGGCGGCGCGGGCGGCCTAACGGCGCGCAGCTCTGGCGCCGCGTCTGGCACGCGGAGCGTCTTCGACACATCCGGGCCGAGAACGCCACGTCCCGAGGGTTGTCCCGACGTCGGTTGTCGATGTCACCGTACGCTTGACGCGGTGACCCGACCGCGGTCCTCGAGCCAACCGGAGCGCGCCATGCCCCTCATGCAGAGAGAATTGCGGAGAACGCGGACGATGCGGCGTTCCTTTCGCGGCTCGTGCCTCGGAGGTCTCGTCGGGGTCTTTGCGTTGACGATGGCAGGATGCGGGGCGCCATCGTTCCCCACCGGCACGGGCACAGCCACGTTCACCTGGCACTCGATCGCCTACTCCGGCAACGAGCTCAAGACCCCACCCCAGCCCTTCGCCGGGACCATCGCGGGCATCCCGGTCAGCGGCACGGCGCTCGCCGCCGTGTTCCCCGCCTCGGGACTCAAGTCCCTTCCGCCCCGACTGACCCTGGCACGATGGACCGGTCGGTTCCAGGGCCACACCTTTTCCCTGGTGGTCGAGGAGGAGACGGCGGCGCTTCGCAACCTCAACTCATTCACCTTCGACGTTGACGGCACGCTCGGTTCCCAGAACGTCCGCTTCATCGTCGGGCCCCCGTCGAGGAGCAACCCGAACGCGATCGCGTTCCACGGCACCGTCGGGGATCACCACGTCACAGGATCGGTGACTTCGGCTCCGGCCCGCGGCGCGAGCAACAGGGCGACGGCCACCTTCACCATCTCGGGCTGAGGCGATCGCCCCTCTCCTGTTGGGGGATTCCAGGTCTTTCCGCCAACCGCCTCGCTGCGCAACGACGGCACGCGGCGTCGGATCCGCCTTGCATCGTCCGCTCGGTCGGAATACTATTTGAGCAGTTGCTCAACGTGATTGCTCAGGACCGAGTGCTCAGGACGGTGCCATGGCCAGATCGGGAGCCAAGCGAACAGCTGGACCGGGCCCCTCGACCAGCTCGGAAGAGACCCGTCGTGCCCTCGTCGCGGCCACGATCGAAGCTCTACGCGAGGAGGGGTTCTCGGGCACGAGCGCACGGGAGATCGCCCGGCGCGCCGGGTGCAACCAGGGCCTCGTCTTCTACCACTTCGGCACCGTCACCAACCTGCTCCTGGCCGCGCTGGACGAGGTCAGCACGCTGCGTCTGACGCGGTACCAAGCCGCCGTCGACGAGGCGAACGATCTGGGCGAGCTGGTCGAGACGGCCGAGTCGGTGTTCAAAGAGGACCTCGACGCCGGCTACATCTCCGTGCTCGCCGAGATGATCGCCGGCGCATCGTCGACGCCCGGCCTCGGAGCCGAAGTCGCGGCCCGGATCGCGCCGTGGCGCACCTTCGCCGCCGACGCGGTGCGCGACACCCTCGCGGACACCCCCTTTGCACAGCTTCTCCCGCCCGAGGAGCTCGCCCACGGGATCGTGGCGCTCTACCTCGGCCTCGAGATGCTCGCCCACCTCGACGGCGATCGTGCCGCCGCTTTGGCGCTGTTCGAGCGAGCGCGACAGGTCGCGGGCCTGCTGGGTGCACTCGGCGCAGTCCCGGCAACGAAGGAGGAACCATGATGCAGTCGACCGGCCCAACGACCGGCCCAACGACAAGCCCCACCGGATGGGAGCTTCGGGACGGATTCGATGTGGTGACCGGTGCGTTCAGCTACTCGGGGGCGGCCATCGCCAAGGAGCTCCACGCCGCGGGGCGCCAGGTGCGAACGCTCACGGGACACCCACAGAGAGCCAAAGGCGATCCCAGCATCGACATCCGCCCCCTCGACTTCGACGACCCCGTGGGCCTGGTGGAATCGCTGCGAGGAGCGACGACGCTGTACAACACGTACTGGGTCCGGTTCCCCCACGGGCGCATCGATCACGAAGCAGCCGTGACCAACTCGCGGACCCTCTTCTACGCGGCCCTCCATGCCGGGGTAGAGCGCATCGTGCATGTCTCGATCACCCATCCGAGCATCACCTCCCCCTACCCCTACTTCCGGGGCAAGGCCGAGGTCGAACGGGTCCTCGCCGAAGTCGGCATCTCCTACGGCGTGCTCCGCCCCGCCATCCTCTTCGGGGGGGACGGCGTCCTGCTCAACAACATCGCCTGGCTCCTGCGTCGCCTGCCGGTGTTCGCCCTAGGCGGGCGGGGCGACTACCGCATCCGCCCCATCCACGTCGACGACCTGGCCCGCTTGAGCGTCGAGGCCGGGGCGCAGCGCACCACCACGGTGATCGATGCCGTGGGCCCCGAGCGCCCGACCTTCGTAGAACTGGTCCGACTCATCCGGGAGACCGTCGGGAGTCACGCAGCGATCGTGAGAGTCCCGGGTGCGATCATGCCGGCCCTCTCCTCGGCCCTCGGGATCGTGCTGCGGGATGTGCTGCTGTCACGGGAGGAATACCAAGCCATGGCAGCGGGCCTCGCCGACACCGATGGCCTCGCCACGGGCACGGTGCCTCTTTCGCAGTGGCTGGCCGAGCACGCGGACACGCTCGGGCGACGCTACGCCAACGAGATCGACCGCCATTTCCGCTGAACCTCTCCGTCACCCAGAGGCGTCGTTGCCGTCGGCCCTCGTGATCTCCCACTCGACTCGGGTGAGGCGGTACACCCGCAAGGCCAGCGCGTGCGTGGGATGCACGGTGTCACGATCGAATCGCATGCCGAGTCGCGTCATGACACGGCCCGAAGCTGTGTTCTCCGGTTGGTAGATGCTCACGACTTCGTGGAGCTCGGGACTCGAGAATCCGTGGGCGAGCGCGGCTCGGGCACCCTCGGTCGCCAATCCCCGACCCCAGGCGACCGGATCGAGTCGCCATCCGATCTCCACCGCCGGCATGACCTCAGGGAGGAAATGCGGCTCTGACAAGCCGATGTAGCCGATGAGCCGGCCGGTTCCCCGGAGCTCAACCGCCCAGTCGGCCCACCCGCCGGTGGCCTGCTCGGCGATCCGGTACGCGAGAAACGCTTCGGTCTCCTTCGCCGTGAACCCCCGCCCGAACGGGAACTCCCAGACTTCTGGTTTGGCGAAGACCTCGGCCAGCGCGACAACGTCGTGACGGACCCACCGACGTAACCGCAGGCGTGGGGTCAGGAGTTCGTCGACCACGACGAGATCCTGCCACCTACGTCGGCGTCTCGAATTTCTCGACGACCCGCCACATGGCGTCCTGTTCCGCCGGGCTCATGTTGGGGTCCCGAACCTTGAAATCCACCACCTCGCGCAGCTTGTGCTTGACCAGATCGAGATCCCGGCCCATGGTGTCCAGGAAGCCTTTGATCAGCAGTCCTCTCGCCCCACTGAGCACGGTGGCGATCACCCGATTGTTCGACGGTACCTCCCCCGCCGCCATCAACACCCATGCCAAGACAAGGTCGACGTCAGGATCTCCGCATGCTGCGTTCGGCCAGTCGATCACCACGGGGCCTTTGGCTCCGATCATGACGTTGAGCGGATGGAGATCCATGTGGAGGAAGCACTCGCCGGTGCCCACCGGTGCCGGCCGAAGAAAGTCGGGGGGCGTGATGGCGTGCAGACGGCGGTGCAGGGTGGCCAGGACAACGCCCTGACGGCGGATCGTCCACGGCCGCCGGGTCATGAAATCGACCATCGATGTCCCGTCGATGCGCTCCATGACGAGGTCGGTGCCGTCGTCGCTCAGCTCCTCGATGGCCGGCACCGGATAGCCCTGGATACGCAGATACTCCATGGTCCGGGCCTCACCGGCCATCGACCGCCCGCGCCGCGAGCGGCGCAGGACGAGGCCGGGGCCGTATTCGAAGATGTCTGCGTCCCGGCCCGATGCGAGCAGCGGCCCAGGGGGTTGCACGTCGCAAACGGTAGTGGACGATCCCTGCCCGTCGACCGGGTCGATTCCTCGCCGCCACGGCCTCGGTCGATCGGAGCACTCGGTACGCTGCTGGTGCTCGACGAGCCTGGAGGCGATGGTGGCGGTCACGGGGATGGCGAACCTCGCGGTGAAAGTAGGTGATCTCGATTCCGCCGTGTCGTTCTACGAGGCGGCGGGGGCCGAGGTGCGCGACCGCATGCACTGGAACAACGGCGAACGGGCCGACGTGTTCCTGGGCCCGGTCATGATCACGCTCTTCACCCACGCCATCTACGAGGAGTCTGTGGACCTCCCAGCCGAGTGCTTTCTCCACCCGGCACTCTTCACCGACGACCTGGACTCCGAGCTCGAGGGCCACGACGTGCTGTGGGGTCCCGCCGTCGTCGAAGGAAACTTCGGGAAACGCCGCATCGCCTTCGTGAACGCGCCGGGGGGCATCCGCCTGGAATTCATGGAGCAGCTCGAGCCCCCTCCCACGCGCGGATCAGCATCAGAAGGAGGACATACGTGAGAGTCACGCGCTTTCATCACGTCTCGGTGAACAGGAACGGGGCGCCGCTCGACGAGTTGGCGGCGTTCTATCGGGACGTGCTCGGCCTCGAGGACAAGCCCCGGCCCGACATCCCCGGCGTCCCCGGCCGCTGGCACGTGGTGGGTGATCAAGAGCTGCACCTCGTCGGGGCTCCCCCCCGAGGAACCCCGATCGATGCCACGGGGCATCACTACTGCGTCTCGGTCGCTGATCTCGACACGGCGGTGAGCGAGCTCGAGCAGCGCGGCATCGAGTACCAGCGTGCCGTCCAAGGCGAGAGCACGGTGCAGATCTGGATCAACGACCCGGCGGGGAACACCATCGAGCTGCAACAAGAAACCGATCTGCGGTGACCTCGTGGACCCCGCGGGCGGAGTGTCGCGTGGGTGAACGGGCCGGTTGACCGTCAGCGGCCGAGGGCGGCGCCGTCGGGACTGCGGGGATCTGACGCCCCGCTGAAGGTGAATCCCTCGTCGACGGCCTCGACCGAGATGATCTGTGAGCAGCCCACGTCGACCGGGTTGAAGGCACCCACGACCCGGACCTTGTGGCCGCGGGACTCGAGGCCCCCACGCCATCGCTCGGGGGCGTTGGATTCCATGAGGAGCGACTGGGCCGGTGCCTGCCAGAGTCTGAACGGTGGGGCCCCGGGTGCTTCGTGCACGACACGGGCCGCGGAGATGGCCGAGGCCGGGTCTTCGCCCGCGTGGAGCAGACGGGTGAGCAGCTGCAGGATGATCTGCGGTTGGACATCGCCACCCATCGTGCCGACGAGCTGCGCCAGGGAGCCGTCCGGACGCGTGACGAGCGCCGGAGACAGGGTGTGGGTCGGACGCCGGCCCGGGCCGTACTCGGCGGGATGGCCGGGCTCCAAAGAGAAGCCGATGCCGCGATTGTGGAGGAAGACCCCGGTCTCGCCGACGACCAGATGCGCGCCGAAGTCAAGGGCGTTGGACTGGGTGAGAGAGATCCCGAGACCGTCCGCGTCGACGGCACACAGGTGCGTGGTGTCACCGTCGGAAAGAAAAGGGCCCGCGGCCCGGCGCATGGCGTCGGGTGGCTCCGGTGAAGCGGCGCGCTCGGGGTCGATGGCCGCGGCCCGGGGCTCGAGTCGGTCGAGCGAGAGCAGCCCGGCGCCATCGGCGCCGTCATAGAGGACCGAGGGACGGTCGAAGCTGGCGGCTCGACCCGCCTCGGCGATCAGGTGGGGCCAGAGCGCGTCCGTGCTGTCGGATGGGATCCCGACCTTGTCCGCGATCCACGCCCCGGCCAACGTGAGATATCCCTGCGAGGGAGCCGGGACCGTCCAGAGGTCATGGCCAAATCCACGCAGCACCAGCGGTTCGGTCCACTGCGCCAACGGTCGCGTCAGGTCGTCGGCGCTGTACTCCCCATCGCCGAGCTCCAGAAGGGCCCGGCCGAACTCCGCGCCGTAGAAGCCGTCTCGTCCGTCCGATGCCAGGTTCCGCAGGGTCCGGGCGACGCCGGGCAGTCGAACCACCTGACCCGGCTCGAGAGGGCCATGGGGACAGAGATCGGATGCACCGGGGAGATCTGCAACGAGATGGCTCGCGAAGGCGAGGAGGAGTGACGCGGCGAAGCCGTCTTCAGCCAATGCGATCGCGGGTTCCAGCACGGTGTCCCACGGGAGGCGCCCATAGGAATCGTGCAACGCCAACCATCCGTCAACGGCACCGGGGACCGGCACGCTCCGGATGTCGCCGCGCAGCGGCATGTCCGCGTGTCCTTCGGCGCGCAGACGGTCCGGATCGGCACCGGACCCGGCCCTCCCCACCGCGCCGAGAGCTCGGGGTGTTTCATGGGGCGCTTTGACCATGGCCAGGGCATCACCGCCCAGACCGCAGAGATGAGGCCCCACCACCGCCATCACCGCCGCGGCCGCCACCATGGCGTCGGCAGCGGTGCCACCGTGCTCGAGCATGGAAAGACCGGCGGATGATGCCAACTGATCGGCGGCGGTGACGATCCCCCGCGCCGCGACACGAGGGTGGAACGGGATGGTTCGGGTCACGTGGTCAGGCTACGTCGGGACACCCGATCTCGTGTCGAGGAGGCCTTCGACCAAACGGTGGGCGCGAAGGGCCCGAAATACGACAGGGCTCTTACCGGACCGGACCCGCATGCGTGGTCTCGGAACCGTTGTCACGAAGCGCCGTTTTCGACCCGAGGCCGCTCGCCGCACCCTTCAAGCTGCCCTCTCACCAGGGACGATGGCATCGTAAGCCCGCCGCGCACGGGTACGCCGAACCTAATGTCGGGCACCGGACGTGCCGATTAGGCAGGGTGGGACACCTCCGAGCTCAGCGGGCACGACGTCGGGCTGGCGTCCCCGCCGGCACGACACCAATACGGGCAGGAACGTGCGGAATCAACGGCGACGCGTTGGTTCTCTGACCGAGAGGCGCGGCCTCCCACGCTGGATGTACGCCACCAGCACCATTCGGGTCGGAGGTGTCATTCGACAGTGGCCACCGCCGCCTCCGGTGAAGCCGCGCGTGGTGCGGCCTGTCTACCGCGTGTGGTGGGCCTGGGTGGTGCTGGGTTCGATCGTCGTCGTCCTCGCCTCGATCCCGTTCGTCCGGGCCTCGGAGAGCGCGCCGTCCACCCATTCGACGGGGGCCGGGAGCGCGAGCCGTTCGGCCGGTCCGAACGGCAGGTCCTCGAGCGGGCCGCAAGGGGTGAGCACGACGCCGGTAGCCAATGGCGTCGCCCACGAGATCCCACTGGGTGACTACGCCGGGCGGTCCAATGACTTCGGCGTCGCCGCGTTCGGATTGGCGACAGGCACCGTGCCATCGTTCGCCACCGACTACCTCGACAAGACCGACGGCTGGACGGCGATGGACAGTGCCACCAACGTCAAGGCGTGGAGTCCCACTCGCTATCACCTCGTGCTCGGGGTGCCCATTCTCCCCGGGGTAGGAACCTTGGCCGCAGGCGCCACCGGTGCCTACAACCAATACTTCACGACCCTCGGGGAGAACCTCGTGAGCGACCACGAGGCTGGTGTCATCTTGCGCCTGGGGTGGGAGTTCAACGGCACTTGGTTCCCCTGGTCGGTGGCATCGACGACGGACGCCTCGAACTTTGTGGCTTACTGGCGCCAGATCGTCACCACGATGCGGGCTGTACCCGGCGAGAAGTTCAAATTCCTCTGGAACCCGAACGCACCGAGCCCCACGACCTACTCCCCCTCCCAGGCCTATCCCGGGAACGCATACGTGGACTACGTCGGGACCGACGTCTACGACAACTTCTGGGGCAAGCCCTTCACTCCTCAAGCCGCTTGGATCCACGACCTCATCCAGCAGTGGGGACTCGACTGGCTGGCCGCGTTCGCAGTCGAGCACAACAAGCCCATCGGCATCCCGGAGTGGTCCGACGAGTTCCGCCCCGACGGTGGCGGTCTCGGCGACGACCCCTCGTTCATCGACAACATGGCCGACTGGTTCGTCTCGAACAACGTGGCGTTCGCCGACATCTTGTCGTACGACACCTCACCCACCTACCGCAACAACCTCCTCGACGGCACCTTCCCCAAGGCCCTGGCAAGGTTCGAGGGGACTTCGGCTGACGACCGGTTCCGGGTCGGTGGCATGACCGGGCGGCGGACACGGTAGACCGGGGTCATGCGAACACGGACACTCGGACAGGGCCTGGTCGTTTCGGCCCAGGGACTCGGCTGCATGGGGATGAGCGAGTTCTACGGCGCGGGCAACGAGGCTGAGTCGGTCGCCACCATCCACAGGGCTGTCGACCTCGGCGTCACACTCCTCGACACCGCCGACATGTACGGGCCGTTCCTCAACGAGGAGCTGGTGGGCAGAGCGCTGTCGGGGCGACGCGATCAGGTGGTTCTCGCCACCAAGTTCGGCAACGAGCGCGCCCCTGACGGCACGCGTATCGGTGTCAACGGCCGTCCCGAGTACGTCCGCACCGCCTGCGACGCGTCGCTCCGAAGGCTGGGCGTCGACCACATCGATCTCTACTACCAACACCGTGTTGACCCCGACACGCCCATCGAGGACACGGTCGGCGCCATGGCGGAGCTGGTCTCGGCGGGAAAGGTCCGTCATCTCGGGCTGTCCGAGGCCGCACCCGACACCATTCGCCGCGCCCACGCGGTGCACCCGATCACGGCGCTTCAGACCGAGTGGTCGCTGTGGACCCGTGACCCCGAGACCGACGGGGTGCTCGACGCCGTTCGCCAACTCGGCATCGGCTTCGTCGCCTACTCGCCACTCGGGCGCGGATTTCTGTCGGGAGCCATTCAAAAGCCTGAAGACCTGGCCGAAGACGACTTTCGACGACACAACCCGCGCTTCCAGGGAGAGAACTTCCAGAAGAACCTGCAACTGGTCGCGCAGGTGCAAGACATCGCTCTTGCCAAGGGTGTGGCGTCGTCTCAGCTGGCTCTGGCGTGGGTGCTGGCCCAGGGCGACGACGTGGTGCCGATTCCGGGGACCAAGCGACGCACGTACCTGGAAGAGAACGTGGCCGCCGACGACATCAGGCTCACAGACGAGGAACTCGATCGCATCGACCAGGTATTTCCGGTGGGCGCCGCCTCGGGCGACCGCTACGGGGACATGACACCGGTCCATCGCTGACGCCGCGGCGGGATCGTGGGAAGGGATGGTGGTGTATTCGCTTTCGGTGACGCAGGTTCGGGTGTTTAGGGGTCATTGTCTTCTTTCGCCTGTCGTATGGACCGAAGCAAATCGTCGGATGGAGGAGGCACGGTGATAATCCAACGTCGTGGTACGTCTGTCGGCTCAGGTTTGAGTGCACTGGCGATGTTGTAGGCGGCGTCGATTAGGTACTCAGGATCGTCCAAATCAACATCCTCCGGTGGCAACCAGCCGTTCAGGACCTCGAGAACGGCGATCGTGACTGGTGAAATGTTGTAGAAACTCGGCCTAGGCATCTTTCGTCCCAAACGTCTCGAGATTCGGTTCGACACCGGGCAGGGCGGTACTTGCGCTTGCCATTTGATCTCCTCATCGCCTGGCCTTACCACCGGTGCCTCTCGGTCCGGTTGGTGAGCGTCGTTGGCCCAGGTGCCTCGGCTCGTCTGGATGAAGTTGTGATCACTATACCGGCAGCTGACTGGGTACGTGGAGCGGAAGCCGAAATCATGGATTCATGACCATGAAGAGACTCCGCAACCTCCACCGTCCGATCAAGCACGAAATCAACGGTCACATTGTCGAACTGCTCACCATCGGATCTGTCGCTCGAACCCCTTGGGAGGACGACGACGACCGTTAAATCGTGGGAGCAAATCGGCCTCTTTCCTGAAGCACACTTCCGCTACCTCCCGAATGCACCCTGTGTCGACCGTCGTCTCTATCTGCATGGGTTTGTGCAATCGCTACGTGAAATGGACTTTTCTTACATCGGGACCCGGCTCGATCGCCGAGACATTCAACGGTTCGCGATCAGGTCTTCCGAGCATTCGAGAGAACAATGGCATCTCTGCGGGCCCCGAAGGGTGCTAGGGGCCCATCCGGCACGGCAACCTCTACGCCCGACACTTCAATCGTGCAGTCTTGGAGGCCAAGTCTCCCCCCAGTTTGGGGTTCCATGACCTTCGCCAAACACGTGCAAGCCTCCTCGTCGCCGAGGGAGCACATCCTCGGGCCATCATGGAGCGCAGGGGCCACAGCACAATCTCCGTGACGCTCGACCGTTACGGACACCTCTTCCCCCATCTGGAGAAGCGGCTGGATCAGGCTCTCGACCGGGTGGGCAACAAGGCAGCTCTCGCCGCTGGGTCACGTTTGGGTCACGTCGGAGGCATCGAATTGCGGACCCGGCGACGGAAGACGGCGCAACAAGGTATTTGCGCCCCCGGCAGGACTCGAACCTGCGACGCACGGTTTAGGAAACCGACGCTCTATCCTCTGAGCTACGGGGGCTTGACGGCACCGACGAATCCGTCCGCCTAGTGGCCTTATTGCAATGCCGTGCAACCCAAATCGGCTCGCGCCGGTGGGAAAGTCTATCCCCTGGCTGGCAGCGATCTGGTCCAACTCCTTGCCGAACACGGCGACAGCCGAGTTGTGAAGTATGCCTTGGGCTCGTCGCAATAGGTTGGGGGTTCACCTCGATCCGAACAATCACTGAGACGTTCTCCCACGGCGTTACGGCCGACTGTCATCGGATCGCTTCTCGCCAACGCTCGACGAAGTTGCCTTAGACGATACAGACCGCACGGTTCTCGTCACTTGACGCAATGTAGAGCTCGGCGTCGCCCTCCCGATAGCCGGTCGAGCGGGCGTCGGCTGTCAGCTTCGACTGCAAATCAAGCTGGTTTCGGAACCCGACGACGTTCTTCGGGGTCGCTGACCTATTCCCTGCTTTGATCACAAAAGATGAGCGAGTACCAAGTGGCCCGCCGAGGGTGAGGAACTGTCACAAGGTCTCTCGTCTCGTCAGAACCTCTTGGAGACCCCATGCCCTACGTCGCGGCGTTCCGACGGGACAGCTGACGACGAGATTGGATCCACCTGAAGATGTGCAGTGCGGGTCTCGGTGACAAGCGCGACTCGACGCTCCGGCGCACACCCGCGGTAGCCCTGGACTCACACTCCGTGAAAGAGGACAATTGCCTGTTGAAACCCATGCTCAGCAGGGGTAAAGAGGGGCCGAGGGGAAGCACCTTCTCTGTCCTTCTTTCCCAGCGCTGGGATCGAAGGGCCGCCGAACGGGAGAGGCCTGACCATGGCAGCACTCGGTCCTTGGCCGATGGGGCGCTCGCGAGTGATCACGCTCATGACGACGCTGGGCGTGGTGGCGGTGCTTTCCGGAGGCACCCTGTTAGCCGCCAACGTGGTCGGCGTCAGCGGGGCGGCGACAACCACGACTCTGCATCTCACCACCACCGCGGCGGGGGCGTCGTGCAATAACACCAACCCGGCCGCACCCGTGTGCAGTGGTCTCGCTTCTGCAGACGTCGTCACCGTCTCGGGTACCGGTTTCTCCCCCGGGGCACTGGCTTCGATCGTGCAGTGCAACTCGGATCCCTCGCAGCCGGTGATCTTCTTCCTGGGCAATGACATCCCCGACAGCTGTTCCCCTCTCGCCATCGTCACGATCCCGAGCAAGGGCAAGACCAAGGGCGACCTGTCGGGCACGCAGAAGATGGTGACGGGAACCGTCGGGCCGCCGATCACCGGACAACCCCCGACCTGTCAGCAGGTCACGCCCACCTCCTCGACCATCGCGGGCTGCTCGACCTCGGGTAACGCCGCCACCGACGCCGCCCAGTACCCGTGCCCACCCACGCCGGCCCAGCAGACCGCCGGTGACACCTGCGTGCTCGCCATCGGGGACCAAGCCGGCGACCGTGCCATCGGCATCATCCTCTTCGGCACCGAGACACTCCCGACCTCGAGCACGACCACCACGGGCGGCGCCACAACAACCGGAGCCACGACCTCGACGACGGGCGGTGGCACGACCACCACGGGGGGGGCCACGACGACGACGGGCGCCACCACCACGACCACGAGCTCCACCACGACGACGACCTCGCCCACCAGCACCACAACGGCCACCCAGGTGAGCGCGTCGGGGGTCACCTTGGGCGCGAGCGGGACAGTCAGCGACACCGTGACGGTGCAAGGCACCGCCACGCACGGCAGTCCGACCGGGAACGTGAACTTCTACGTCTGTCCGACCGGGACCACCCAGACGTTGACACGCGGTCCCTGTTCGGCCATTACCGCCAACCATCTCTCTATCGCCCATCTCACCGCGGGAACCGGCAACGCCTCGACTGCCTCGTCAGGTTCGTTCACCCCGACATCGGCGGGCACGTGGTGCTTCTCCGCGGTCTATGGCGGTGATTCGACCTACACGGGGTCGACCGACAACACGAGCGTCACCAATCTCGACACCCACGAGTGCGTGCTGGTGGCTCCGTCTCCCTCGACGACGTCGACCTTCATCTCGTCGGCCAAGCTCACCTTGGGGCCGATGAACTCGGCGACCGACACGGTGACGGTGCTCGGCAACGTGGTGGGAGGTGCACCCACCGGCGGTGTGACCTTCTATGCATGCCACACGAGCATCACGTCGACCTTCACCGCCGCCCCGTGCCCGGCCACCGGCACCCCGCAGGACGCCGGCGTCGCCCTGATGACCGGCGCCGGGGCGACCTCGGCGGCGAGCTCCAGCGTGTTCGTCCCCGATTCGGTGGGCACCTGGTGCTTCTCCGCCGTCTACGGCGGCAGTGGGACCTACTCGGGGTCCTCGGACAACACGACCCTGGCCAACCTCGACTCCGATGAGTGCCTGCTCGTCGAGCCGCCCTCGAATGACGCCATCACGAGCGCCCCCGACGCCTCGGCCAAGGCGGGATTCTCCTTCTCGTTCTTGGTCACGACGTCGGGGAGCCCGACGCCCTCGGTCAAGAAGAGGGGCAAGGTGCCCAAGGGCGTGCACTTCCACAACAACCACAACGGCACGGCCACCATCTCGGGGATCCCCAACCTCAACAAGGGCATCGGCGTCTACCACTTGACCATCCGGGCCACGTTCGGACACGGGAAGACCAAGCACGTGGTGACCCAGGCCTTCATCTTGACCGTCACCTGACCGAAGCCCCTGGGCCCCATCCCGTACTCGGCCGCGCCCCTCCGGGCCGGGGATGACTCAGGACGGCTCAGGGTGCCCAGAAGTCAGAGGGCGCGGATCTCAGAACCCCGGGAAGATGGCCCGCAGGTCGTCGAGGGTCAGCGCACCGGCGTCGAGTCGGGCCGTCTCGGCATGCGCGGCGTCGAGACGTCCGTAGACGAATCGGAGCAATTCCTCGGCTGACAGCTCCAGCACGCCGGCGACGTCGCGCTCGGACCACGGCTCGAGCTGGACCCCGTCGGTCACCAGGGCGTAGCGCCGTTGCGGGTCGGTCGTCGACACCTGGATGACGAGCGACGCTGCGGTCGGCTTCCCCACCCGAGCCACCAGGTCCGGCAGCCCGTCGACAAGGAGCTCCACCGCCTCGGGGATGACCGTGGCCGACGGATCGAGAGCCACCGTGATGTCCCAGCAGTGCACCGCGTTTTCCGCCAGCCGCAGGCGCAAGAACATGGGGAAGTCGAGGTCCATCCCGAAGGCGGCGAGTCGAAAGGCGTCGCGCTGCGCAGGGTCGAGCGCTTCGAGGCGGGCAACGAAGTTCTCGTTGGCGGCGATGCTGTCTGTCGCCTGCTCCTCCGGGCTGCGGGTGTTCCAGGCCTCCCAGATGGGGGGGAACGCGTCCTGTCCCGGCGCATCGCCACCACTGAGCCCGGCGCCGAGAAGGAGACCGAAGATCTCGGCCTGACTGCCGAGGTGCGACAGGACCTGCGCGATACTCCACTCCGAGGCGTAGGACGGAGCTCGCAGGCCCGCACCGTCGAGTCCTGTCACCGACGTGGCCAGGCGGTCCTGGGATCGCCGCAGGGCGGTCACCCAGCGAGACGAGTCAACTGACACTGTGTGCTCCTCGGGGCAGGGGGTGGATGGTGGGTCCGGATTGCGACGCGACGCGCGTCACGACGCTTCCTGGATGGCGGCGAGGGCGGCTCGGGTTCTGAAGGCCGCAGGAACGAGCTCCCCCTGGGCGCGCCCCTGCGCCAGCAGCGCCCCCCACCAGGCCAGGTCGTCGAGCATGATGGTCATGGCGATGTCGGTCATGGGGTCCACCGGGACGCCGTGCGCGTCGAAGGCTTGGGCGACCTTGGGAATGAGGACGGTGTCTCGCAGCGGCACCATCTCGGATTCGATGACGACGTCCATCAGGTGCTCCACCGCCCGGACCCCGGCCGCGATCCCGATGCTGTAGCCGACGGCCGCCATCGGCTTGTTGCGCAATGCGAAGCTCACGAACACGTTGTCGAGCGCGTTCTTCAGGATGCCGGGTATCGAATGCAGGTACTCGGGCGTGACGACGAGCAGTGCGTCGGTCTCCTTCAGCTTCTTGTTCCACTGACGCACGACCGGGTCCGAGTACGTGGGGTCGTTGAAATCGCCGATCGTGCCCATGTGCTCCTGGAACATGGGCAACGACCAGTCGCGCAGGTCGAGGACCTCAACGTCGAACGCGCCGTGCGCACTGGCCCGCTCCACGACCCAGGGAGCGACCAGGTCCGCTGACCGTGTGGGCCGGGTGCTGCCGATGAGGATCTTGAGCTTCAACATGCAGACTCCCGCTGTAGCGACGAGGGGTGAGCGACGGCCTGGCTGAGCAACGGCCTTGTTGCGCCATCGACTATTGACCATATCAAGTATCGGCCCAATACTTGAGGAAGTCAAGCTTTTGCTGCCAGACTGGGGCCATGCCCGACGCGCCCGGTGGCCAAGAGCTCGACGACGTCGTCGACGGGCTTCTCGAGATGATGAGGCGGACGCACGAGGTGGTGGCCGGCGTCGCCGCTCGACACGACCTCACCGCCCAGCAGGTGGGGCTCCTTCGGCTGCTCGACGAACCGGTGTCGATGCGCGCCTTCGCCGACGAGCTGGCGTGCGACCCTTCTAACGTGACCGGGCTGGTCGACCGGGTGGAGCGCCTCGGCCTCGTCGACCGCATCGCCGACGCCGACGATCGGCGCATCCGGATGCTCACCTTGACCTCGAAGGGCCGACGTCTCCGTCAACGGATCAACGGCGAGGTGGCGCGCGATCTCGCCGCCGCGATCGGCCTCAGACCCGAGGACCACGGGCGAGTCCTGCGCCTGCTCGCCGGCCTGACCCCGCCCCACGCACCCTCGTCGAAGAGCCGCGTCGCGCGCTGAGGACCTCGAGAACGTGGGAATAGGTCCGAGGACCTACGCGTAGACAGGTGACCGGGCAACGACGCCCGAAACAGGCCCTTTCCGCCCGAGCGTTGCCGGATTATTGACCACCACTTGGACGGCCGTTGATCGTCGAAGCCCAGTGTGACCCGTCGCGTGAATTGCTCACGGGCGCGTGAGGCGGGGGGACGAGTGCGAACCAGGTCTGAGGACAACGACGGCACCGAGACGGCCGTGGAGGTCGAGCCCGAAGACGTGGTGGTCGTGGCCCCGTTGCAGGTCAGCGGGCCCGACATCTTCGTCTCGGCCCGGGCACTTCGCCGTGATCTCCTGCCCGCGCCACTGCGCCGGGGACGCCACGTGGCTCGGGACGCTCGTCGGGCTCAGGCCCGGGCGAACCACCCCTGCAACGGAACCTCTCGGATGTACCTCATCGACGGCGAGGGCGAGTACGAGGAGACCCGCATCGCCATTCGGAGCCGGTTCGAGACCGTCCCCGTCGCCGACGCCGTCCCCGGATCGCCGAAGTCTGTGGCGGGCTGAGCCGAGCCCGAGGGCTCAGGAGCTCTGGAACTCCCAGAACTGGAGCTCGCACAGCATCGGGAGGATGTACCCGACGTAGATCGAGTGGATCTTGATCGGTCCCTGATCGTCGACCTTGAGATCGATGAGGTCCACGCGCGGATCCTGCTTGTGGAATTCCACGGCACGATCGCGCGCCCGCACCAGCTCGTCCAGCTCGCCCACCGCGAACCCGAAGTGGTCCATGCGGGGGCAGCGCATCGGATCGTCCTCGGCGATGAGGAAGATGAACTGGTCCCAGTGCACACACGACAGGATCAGGCGCTTACGGTCGAGGGTCATCGTCGGCATCTCGTCGAAGCCGAGGACCTGTCCCCAGAAACGGCAGATGTCGGTCCGGTTGGTCTCGTCGAGGAGACCCGACGGCACGCTGAGCGCGACGTGGTTGAAGCGAGGGTTGCCCGAGGGGTAATAGGGATGTGGCATCAGGCGCCCTCCACTCGAGGTCCGGGCCGCTGGCCCGGGACCACCATGACCTTTCCCGCGATCTGACCGGTAGCGAGCTTGTGCATGGCCTCCCCTAGTCCCTGCAGCGTGACGTCGTCGGGATCGATGAGCACGTCGACCGGCATCCGATCCGACGCGAGGAGCTCCAGGGCTCGCTCGAACCCGCCCGCGTCGTAGACGAACGAACCGGTCACCGTCAGCTCGTTGAGGATCAGACGGTTGGGGTCGAAGGCGGGTGCTTCGATGCCCGCGCCCACCAGCACCAGGTGGCCCCCTCGGCGCAGCTGGTAGAAGCCGCACTCCATGGCCGCCTTCTTCCCCGAGCACTCGAGCACCACGTCGACGGCGCGCGGCGACTGCCGTTCGGGCTCCCAAGGGGGAAACGTCTCGAGCTCGGTCGGATCGAGCACCTCGGCCGCGCCGAGATCTCGGGCCAGGCGTCGGCGCCGCTTGCCGGGCTCGACGACGACGACGGGGCCCATGTCCATGGCCGCCAGCGCCGCGATGGTGAGCGCCCCGATGGGCCCGGCCCCGAACACCATGGCCGTGTCACCCTTGACCATGCCCGACCGGGTGATGCCGTGCAGCGCCACGGCGAGGGGTTCGGCCAGGGCCGCGACGCGCGGCGACATCCCGTCGGGCAATGCCAGCAGGGACCGGGCGTCGGTGACCACGTAGCGGGCGAAGGCCCCCCCGGTATTGGTGTCGACGGGTGCCGAGCGACGTTCGCATTGCGACGGCTTTCCCTCGCGACAGCGCCGGCACTCCCCACATCGCGGCGACGGCCCGCACACCACCGCATCGCCGGGCGCCCAGCGCGTCACGCCTTCGCCCACCGCGGCCACGATGCCGGTGTACTCGTGGCCACCCACGCTCCCGGGCTTGCCCCAACCCTCGATCATGATGTGGAGGTCGGACCCGCAGATGCCGCAGTAGGCCACCTCGACGAGGACGTCGCCGGGGCCCGGGGCCGGCACGGCGCGCTCCTCCACGCCGACGTCGCCCGGGCTGAGGTAGATCGCCGACTCCATCGTCGAAGGAAGCGCGCCGGGGCTCCGAGGAGCGGTGCTCGTCATGACGCCGTCACCCCACCGCTTCGGGCACGAGGTCACGCACCGGTGCGGGCACGGGGGGCCGGTAGCCGTCGCGCCGGCGCGAGTAGAAGTCCTTGCGCCGCACCAGCATGGCGAAGACGGCTCCGACAGCCACGGTGACGGCCCCCACCATGATGACCAGGTTCATCCCGTTGACGAACCCATGGTGCGCGGCCATGACGATCGCGGGCTTGTTACCTGAGATCTTGGCCGCCGCCCGGGTCCCGCCCGCCGCGACAGCCCGGGCGAGGACGGCGGCCTGGCGAGCGCTCACCAGCCCGTGCAGCGTCGACTGGAGCCGGTGCTCGAACACGGCTCCGAGGGCGGCGACGCCGGTGGCGACGCCACCGATGCGAAAGGTGTTGGAGATCCCCGACGCCATGCCGGCTCGCTGGGGAGGGACGACGCCGAGGGCGATCTTGGCGATGGCGGGATTGGCGAGACCGACGCCGACGCCGCCCACGAGGAGCCCGGGGAGCAACGCCTTCCATCCCGACGCCACGGTCAGGCCGGTGAACAACCAGATCCCCACCGCCGAGGTGGCCAGCCCCACGCACAGGGTCAGCCCGGCCGGGACGCGCTCGGTCAAAGGCCGCGACGCCAGCGGGACCACGAACGACAACGTGGTGAGCGGAAGGAGGCGCTCGCCCCCCTGGAGCGGGGACAACCCGAGGGCGTTCTGGAGATAGAGCGTCAGGTACGGCAACAGGGCGAACATCCCGGCCCCGATCCCGAACGTGGCGATCGACACGCCCGTGAAGGCGGGCTTGCGGAAGAGCGACAGGTCGAACATGGGGCGCTCCTGGCGCAGCTCCACGATCACGAAGAGGACGAGCAGCGCGGCCGCCGCGCCCAGGGTGGTCTCGATACGGGGGCTCGACCAGCCGTCGTCGTTGCCCTTGGTGAGGCCGAGCACCAGCAAGAACAGCCCGCCCGAAAAGGTCAGCAGGCCGCTCCAGTCCAGGCGCCTGGCCCCGGGGTCCACGACGTTCACCATGCGCGTGCTCACCAGGAGGGTCAACACCCCGATGGGGATGTTCACGTAGAAGATCCACTGCCAGCCGAAGGCACTCGTCAGGGCCCCACCCACCAGAGGCCCGATGGCGACCGCACCTCCCACGGTGGCCCCCCACACCGCGATGGCGGCCGACCGGGCCGCACCCTGGAAGTCCTGGCCGATCAAGGCGAGCGAGGTGGCGAACATCCCCGCGCCGCCGATCCCCTGCACGGCGCGTGCCGCGATCAGCTCGGAGGGGCTGTGGGCCAGCCCGCACGCCAACGAGGCCAACGTGAACACGGTCACGCCGATGATGAAGACGCGCTTGCGCCCGAAGCGGTCGGCCAGGGTCCCCTGGGTGAGGATGACCGCCGCGAGGCTCAGGGCGTAGGCCGAGATGACCCACTGCAGGTCGCTGAAGCTGGCATGGAGCGAGCGCTGCATGGTGGGCAGCGCCACCTGGACGATGGTGATGTCCACGAGGAGCATGAACGTCGCCCCGCACACGGCGATGAGGGTCCACCAGTGGCGCTCCATGCCGGCTCTCCCACCCTGGTCCGAGCTGGGGAGCGATCCGTTCGCGGCCACCTACCCTCCTCTCGCCTGCGGGCCCGCCACCCGTGGCGCCGGCAAGCGACTCGGAGAAAGAGTCTCCTTCGTGGTTCGCCCGGTGTCCAGGACCAGGGAGGAGGCCGGGACCGGGTCGGTAGCCTTGGTGCAGTGCGGAGCGTGTGGACCTCGAGGCGTGCCGTCTCGCTGCATGTGGCCTTGGCCGTCTTCGTCCCCGGGTGCGTGGCCCTCACGTGGTGGCAGGCGGCCCGGGCCGTAGGCGGCAACTCCCTGAGTTGGGTCTACACCGTTGAGTGGCCGATCTTCGCGGCCTATGCCACGTACATGTGGTGGAAGCTCGTCCACGACGAGCCCCGCCCGGACCGACCGGGCGCCGCCTCGGAGGCTGGCCCGCTCGAAGGGGCCTCGTCCCCGGCCCGGCCCGGCGCTGTCGAGGCCGCCCCCGCCGACGAGGAAGAGCAGGACGACGAGTTGGCGGCCTACAACCGGTATCTGGCCGACCTCAACGCCAGCGGTCGCCAGAAGCGGTGGTGACACAAAATTCACACGCAGGGTCTTGCGCAGAGACACCGCGTCGGCATGTATTAGAGAGATGGAGTTCGAGGGGGGCAGCGAAGTGGCATCGACCCGTCTGCGCCGGCTTGCCGGGCCGCGCTCGCGAGCCGGCGGAGGCCCCCGATGAACGACCGCAAGCCACCGCTACCGCCGGTCGAGGTCCGGGTGAGCCCGCGCCGGCGCAAGACCGCCAGCGGGTTCTGGCAGGACGGCCGGGTGGTCATTCTCGTCCCGGCCCGGCTGAACAAGGCCGACCGGGTGGAGCTCGTCGACGGCCTCGTCCAGCGCGTCCTGGCGCAGCGCCCCAACGTCACCACCTCGGACCGCGACCTCGAGCGCCGGGCCAACCAGCTCGCCGACGAGTACCTCGGCGGCGTCCGGGCCACGTCGATCCGGTGGGTCGCCAACCAGCAGCACCGTTGGGGCTCGTGCACGTCACGGACGGGCGAGATCCGCATCTCCGATCGTCTGCGCTACGTGCCCGGCTGGGTGCTCGACGCCGTCCTGGTGCACGAGCTCGCCCACCTCATCGAGCCCACCCACTCGGCGCGCTTTCGCCGCCTCGCCAACCGCTACACCCGGACCGACGAGGCCGACACCTTCCTGGCCGGCTACACCCTCGGCCAGGAGACCGCCACAGCCTGACCCCGGGGACGCGAGCCTGATCCTCAGGCGCGCCCGTCGAGCACGGCCGAGGCCACGAGCTCCTCGAGGTAGCGGGTGTCCCACCACGACACCTGCAGCTGCTTGGCCCGGCGGAAGTACAGCTGGATGTCGAAGTCGACGGTGAAGCCGATGCCTCCGAACACCTGTTGGGCCATGGCCGTCACGTCGCGGTAGGTGCGGCACGCGAAGAGCTTCGCCATGGGCGCCAGCTTGTCGACGGGCCGGCCCTCGGCGCGGGCCCAGGCGGCCTCGTGGACGAGGGTGGTGCCCCCGTCGACGGCGGTGACGGCGTCGGCGAGGTAGTGGGCGATGGCCTGGAAGGCTCCGAGGGGCTTGTCGAACTGCTCGCGGTCCTTGGCGTACTGCACAGTGATGTCCAGGGCTTGCTGCGCACCTCCCGTGGCCTGCGCGGCCAGGAGGATGCAGCCGTCGCGCATCACCGAGTCCCAGGTTCCCCATCCCGACCCGGGCGCGCCGATCCGGGCCTCTGCGGCTACGTGCACATCGTCGAAGGTCACCTGGAATTGGGTGTCGGACGCCACGGTCAGCTGTTGGCGCAGCGACACCCCGTCGGTGGCCGGGCCGACCAGGAAGAGGTCGACGTCGAGCGGGGCGTCGCCGGTGCGGGCGAGGACCACGAACGCCGAGGCCGAGGAGGCGAAGGGGACGTGGCGCTTGGTCCCGGTCAGGCGGTAACCGTCGCCGTCGGGCACGGCACGCATCTGGATGCCGGTGGGACCGCAGCTGTTCTCAGGCTCGAACCAGACCGGCGTGACGATGGCCTCGCCGTTGGCGATGGGCGCCAGCCACCGCGCCCGCTGTTCGGGCGATCCCGCCGTGGCGAGGGCACCCCCGCACAGCACCGCGCTGGCGAAATGGGGCGTGGGCGCCAGGGCGCGACCGAGCTCCTCGTAGAGCACGACGCCCTCGAGCGCGCCCATGCCCGACCCGCCGTGCTCCTCGGGCAGCAGGAGCCCGATCAGGTCGAGCTCGGCCATCTGCTTCCAAAGGTCCGTGGAGTAGCCCACGGGATCGTCCTCGAGCTCGCGCACCACCGACAGGGGGCTGTGCGTGGCGCACACCTTGCGCACTGTTTCGCGCAGCATGTCCTGCTCCGGACTGAATTCGAGGTCCAGCACGTCCCAGCTCCTCTCAGGGCTTCCAGCGGTCTGCGCCGCGGTGCCAAGGGTTGTCGTCGTCGTCCACGGGCACCGCCACGCGCGCCGCGCACGTGCTCTTGGTGTCCCCGTCGACCGACAAGGTGATGTCGAGGCCGACCCACCCGCACCCCGTGTCGTCGAGGGTCACCTCCGACACGACCCCGTCGAACACCATCGTGTCGCCGGGGAACACCGAGTCACGCATGCGGAAGGTGACCCGGCCCATGCGCCCGTGGGGGCCGGTCCAGTCCGTGATGTAGCGCTCGAACCACGCCGCCTGGTTGGGCGTGTTGAGGAAGATGTCTCTCGTGCCGTTGCGCTCGACGGCAAAGTCCTTGTCGTGGTGCATCGGTCGCCAGTCGCGCGTGGCCAGCGCGCCGAGCACCACCGTCGTGGCGGTCACGTCGTGGTGCAGCGAAGGCATCAGGTCGCCCTCGGCCACGTCGCCGAACACGAGCACCGGGTCGAGACCGCTCACGACGCGCTCGCCTTGGCGTCACCGGAGCCGCGCCGGTAGCCGAAGCCGGTGTAGCTCTCGACCCCCACCGTGGCACCGCTCTGGTTGGTGTACTCGACGTCGATCACCCAGAAGCGCCCGGTGCCGAGCTTCGTCGTCTTCTCGTCGCTGACCGAGCGCAGGATCTGGCGCGTGGTGAGCACGTCGCCGGGTCGCACCGGGTCGGAGAACACGATGGTGTTGTCGGTCATCACCGCCTCGGGCAGGCCGAGCCGTTCCTTCAGGTCGAAATGGACCTTCAGAGGGAGATGCTCCTCGGTCCGTCCCGGCGCCCAGTGGTGCGGGCGGAACCACACCGAGATCATGGTGGGAGGGGCAACGGGCCCGTCGGTGAGCTCCTCGGCCACGGCGTCGTCCCAGAACAGGAGGTTGCCGTTCTCCACCGCGGCGCACATGCTCCAGATGTAGCTGCGCTCGACAGGGAATTCGCCGGTCTCTTCGTACTGCGGCACTCCGACGAGGGCGCGGACGTCCTCGATGACGGTGCTCATGCGATCACCTTCCGGGCCCGCCACGCCGCCACCTGCTCGGCGGGGATGCCCGCCGCCTCGAGCAGCTCGTCGGTGTCGGTGGCTTCGACGTCGGGGACGCACACGGGCTCGGTGAGCGGTGCCATGCCGGCCAGCACCGCCCCGACCTGACGGAACGTCCCCCGCGCGCCGTGCTTGGCCTCGACCACCGCGCCGCGGAACGCGTACTGCGGGTCGGCCCCGATCTCCGACACCGCCTGGACCGGGGCGACACACGTGTCGGCCCCCGAGAGCTCGCTCACCCAGTCGTCTCGATCACGGCGGGCGAACGCGTCGGCCAGGTCACGACGCACGGCGTCCTGCACCTCGTCGTCGTACTGATGGCCGACCCACTGCTCACACCGAAGCGCCCGGCACAGGTTGGCGAAGAACTTGGCCTCGATGGCGGCCACCGCCAACCACCGGCCGTCGGCGGTGCGATAGGTGTCGTAACAGGCGTAGCGCCCGGTGAGCACGTCGTGTCCCGGCCCGGGCTCGGTCCCGGTGGCAAGGTGCTCGTCCGCCGCCAGGGACATGAGCCAGAGGACCCCGTCGGCCACCGACACGTCGAGGAAAGTGCCCTCACCGGTGGTGGTGCGGCCCGCCAGCGCGGCACACACGGCTAACGCCGCTTGCATGCCGCCGCCCGCGGCATCGGCGATCGTGGCGCCGGGGATGGGAGGCCCGCCGTCGGCGCGCGGGCCGGACGCGGCCAGATATCCACCGACGGCCAGGTAGTCGAGGTCGTGCCCGGCCCACCCCGAGCGCGGGCCGTCCTGGCCGAACCCGCTCGTCGAGCAGTACACGACGCCACGGTTCACGGCCCGCACCGCCTCGTAGCCGATACCGAGACGATCGACGACGCCGGGCCGGAAGCTCTCGACCACCACGTCGGCCCCGGCCGCGAGGGCCAGGAACGCGTCGCGCCCCTCGGCGTCGCGCACGTCGAGCCTCACGCGCCGCATGCCGCGCTGCGCGCTGTAGGCGAAGAACGGTGGGGTCACCGGGGCGGGGCCCTGGCCCGGCACGGGGCCGATCTTCACCACCGTGGCGCCGTAGTCGGCCAGGAGCCGCGTGCAGCGTGCCGCGGGCCCCACGCTCGACAGGTCGAGCACCACGACACCGGCCAGGGGGCCCGGTGAACCAGGGTCAGGTGAGCCCGCCGTCATCAGAAGTTCTTGGGCAGCCCGAGACGCCGGCGGGCGATGATGTTCTTCTGGATCTCCGAGGTCCCGCCACCGATGGTGTCGATCACGGTGTAGCGGTACGTCGACTCGGCCCTGCCTTCCATGGGGGCCTCGGCGGTCTTCACCCGGAGCTGCGAACCGGGCCCGGCGATGTCCATGGACGCGTCGGCCAAACGGCGCGACAGCTCGGTGGCGTAGAGCTTGTACTCAGACGCGTGCGTCGTGGGGGCGGCCCCGCCCTTCTGGGACTCGTTCACGAAACGCAGCCCGAGCACGCGCGCCACCTCGGCCTGCGTTGCGAGCTCGGCGATGCGATGGCGGATGACCGGGTCGTCCTTGAGCGGGCGCCCGTCACGGGTGGCCCCGGCCACGTACTCGCACAACAGGTCGAGGCGCTGTCCGATGGGAGAGAACGTGAACATGGTGAAGCGCTCGAGGTCGAGGGCCTCGGAAATGTACTGGAAGCCGTGGTTGAGCTCGCCCACGACGTAGTCGTCGGGGACGAACACATTGTCGAGGTGGACCTCGTTGGTGCGCTCGTCCCCCATCGTCCAGATGGCGTTGATGGTGATGCCCGGCTGGTCGAGCGGGACGAGGAACAACGTGATGCCGGCGTGCTTCGACGACGGGTCGGTGCGCGCCCCCACCCAGTACCACTCGGCGAAGTGCGCGGACGTGGTCCACGTCTTCTGCCCGTTGAGCCGCCAGCCGTCGCCGTCGCGCGTCGCCTTTAGCTGCATCGAGGCGGCGTCGGACCCGGCGTTGGGCTCGGAGTACCCGACGGCGAACTCGACCTCGTTGCGCAGGATCTTGGGCAGGAACTCGGCCTTGAGCCGTTCGCTGCCGTGCCGGATGATCGTCTTGCCGACGATCCCGACCCCCTTGCCGATCTGCGGCCCTCCCCGCCGGGCCAGGGACTCGTTCAGGAGGTACTCGTAGACACCGTCGCCCTCCTGGCCCCCGTGCTCCTTGGGCCAGGTGATCCCGAGCCAGCCCTGGTCCCCCATCTCGGCCATGAAGGCCCGCCGCGGGGGGGTGTCGACGATCTGAGCCATGTTCTCCCGGGTGACGTCGAAGACCTCGGGGTCGTCGTGCTCGTCGAGGAAGCGCTCGACCTCGGCCACGAAGGAGAGCTGCTCAGGCGAGAACTCGAAGTCCATACCGCTGCCTTTCCGTGCGACTGCTGCCTTCGGGGTGGCCCCGCCGTGAGCCCGCTGTGGGCCCGCTCCCCGGCGGGTGCCGGCCCTGATTCCTGACTGGTCGTCAGATCGTATCGGCTACCATCGCCGCCGTGCCGGTGTCGTTCCTCGACGAGCGGGCCGGGTTGGCCGGGAAGGTCGCGGTGGTGGCCGGGGGTGGCGGTGGACTGGGCCGGGCCAGCGCGCTCGACCTGGCGCGCGCCGGGGTGGGCTTGGCGCTCGCCGATGTCGACGGCGACGCCCTGCGTAGCACCGCCGACGAGGCGCGGTCCCACGGAGTCGAGGTGGTCGAATCGGTCACCGACGTGCGCGACCCCGACGCCCTGTCGGGCCTGTTCGAGGCCTGTGACCGGTCCTTCGGGCGCCTCGACATCCTCGTGAACGTGGTGGGCGGAACGTTTCGCTCGGCGTTCACCGAGGTGAGCGCCAAGGGTCGCGACGCGCTGGTACGCACCAACTTCACCTGGGTGGTCGACGCCACGCAGCGAGCCGCGCTGCGCATGAAGGCCGGGGGACGGGGCGGGAGCATCATCACCATCACCTCGATCGAGGCGCACCGGGCCGCACCGGGCTACGCCGTGTACGCAGCCATGAAGGCGGCGGTGACCCACCTCACCCGCACCCTCGCGGTCGAGCTCGGTGGGGCCGGGATCCGCATCAACTGCGTGGCCCCTGATTTCGTCCCCACCGCCGGACTCGCCGGCGTGGCCGGACGGGCGGGCTCGGCGGGACAACGGGCCGCGGCGGCGGGGGACGGCACCGATCCCGGTGACTGGCTCACGATCCCGCTGCGGCGCAAGGGGGAAGTCGGTGACGTGGGCAACTGCGTGCTCTTCCTCGCCTCGGAGCTCTCCTCCTACATCACGGGGACGACCCTTCACCCCGACGGCGGTGCCTTGGCGGCATCGGGATGGATGGAGTGGCCCGACGACGGCTTTACGGCCCGCCCGCCGGCGTGGGTCCTCGACCGTCTCGAGCCCCCTGTCACGTGACGTCGCCCGTCTACGACGACGCCCTCTTCCACCCCGACGGTGCGGACGTGGTCCCCACCGAGTTCGCGCGTGGGCCGTGGACGCCCGACGCGCTCCACGGGGGCCCCGTCGCGGCGCTGCTCGCACGCGCCGTCGAATCGATCCCGTCCGACGAGCCCATGCACGTCGCCCGGCTCACCGTCGAGCTCCTCCGGCCTGTGCCAATCGACCGGTTGTCGGTGTCGGCGTCGGTGTCACGACCGGGTCGCAAGGTCCAGCTCGTCGACGCGCGCATCTCGAGCGGGGACCGGGACGTGGCGTGGGGACGGGCGCTGCGCATCCGCCTGCAACCCCCCGACCCCGACTCCGACTCCCTCGACTCCGGCCGGCCCGACGTCACCGGTGAGGGTCCCGTGCCCGGCGTCGACCCCGCTGCGCCACCGGGCCTCGTCGGCAGCTACAGCTCACCGCCGTCCATCGGCGCTTACCGGGCCTTCCACAATGCCGGGGCGGAGCTGAAGTACGTGGCCGGGGACTTCGACCGGCGCGGGCCGGCGACGGTGTGGGTGCGCCTGGCCGTGCCGGTTCTGCCCGGCGAAGAGCCGACCCCGCTGCAGCGCGTGGCGGCGGCGTCGGACTTCGGCAACGGGGTGAGCTCGGAGCTCGACTTCGCCCAGTACGTCTTCATCAACCCCGACCTCACGGTCTACCTGCATCGACCTGCAGTCGGTGAGTGGGTGTGTCTCGACGCGTCGACCCAGATCGGCATCCCGGGTGTCGGTCTCGCCCAGTCCCGTCTGTGGGACGCGCAGGGACCGATAGGGCGCGCGCTACAGAGCCTCCTCGTCGAGAAACGTGTCTAGAGTTCCTCGACCGGGGATTGCTTTCATGCAGCGGCAGCTTCACTAAGCGACAGCTTCATTCAGTGACGCTGTGATCGGCGGCCTTTTGGCGGGGGCGCTTCCCCCCCAGTGACGCCATGTAGCTGCGCACGTCGCTCGCCCCCGTGCACAGCGCCACCAGGTCGGTGGACTGCTGCAGGTGCATCCGCATCCCCATCATCTCCCAGGCCCGCGTGAGCCCCTGCTTGGTGGCGAGAATGGTGGTGAGGGGCATCTTGGCGATGGTGGCGGCGATCTCCTCCACGGTCTCGTCGAGATCCTCACGCGCCACGATGCGGTTCACCATCCCCCACTCGAGCGCCTGGGTGGCATTGATGGTGGGCGCCAGGAACAAGTACTCCGCGGCGCGCTTGAAGTTCATGAGGACCCACGGCTCGATCATGGTCTGGGCGCCGGGCAGACCGAAGCCCTGCGGCAGCGGCATCTGGAAGTAGGCATCCTCGGACACGATGGTGAGGTCGGTCAGGAGCCCGTACACAGTTCCGCCACCGACGCAGTAGCCGTGCACCTGGGCGATGGTCGCCTTCGGGAACTCCCACAACCGAAGCGGCGGCCACAGGAACAGTCCCTGGTGGTGACGCCTCCACGTCCGCTCGGGCGTGGGACCGGTGGTCGGGTAGACGTCGGGCATCTCGTCGACGCCCACGATGGCATGGCCCGCGCAGAAGCCCTCCCCGTTCGCCTTGAGCACGAGCACCTTGACGTCGTCGTCGTCGTCGGCGAGCACGAGAGCCTCGTCCATGTCCCACACCTGCTGTGCGGTCTGGATGTTGGCCTTGTCCGGAGTGTTGAGGACGATGCGGGCCACCCCCCCGTCCTTCTCGTAGACGATCGTCTCGAACTCCACTCGCTCCACAACGCCCTCCCGTCGGCTCGGCCTCCCGCCCCGGCGGAAGCCGACGCGGGCTCGACTCTACAAACGCCGGGCGAGGAGACTGAAGCTGAGCGGCACGCGGGGTCGGCCCGGGGGCAGCGAATAGTGATGGTCACCGGTGCGCACCAGCCACGGGAAGCGGGCGAACGACGTCCAGTCGTGCTCCTCGAGAGCTTCGAGGGCGAAGCCGTGGCCGATGACAGCGGTCACGATCTGCCCCAGGCTGTGGTTCCAGGAGTAGTTCCGTGCGATCGACAGCGAGTGGGTCCCGTCGGTGTAGGTAAAACCCGAGTCGTCGACGTAGGGCTCGGGCTCCTCGTAATAGGTGTGCTCGACGACGAGCTCGTCGTCGCTGAGCGCGTCCGACAGTGGGTGCACGTCGCGGAGAAACAGACGGCCGCCGGGCCGAGTCAGCGCGGCAGCGACGGCGGCCCAGCGATCGACGCTCGGGAGCCAACACAGCGCACCCAGGCTGACGTAGACCACGTCGAAGGTCTCGTGGCCGAGAGCCTCGACGGCGTCGTAGACGTTGGCCCACACGAACGTCGCCCTGTCCTCGAGGCCGGCCCGCCGGGCCAGCTCCCGAGCCTGCTCGATGGCGGGCTCGGAGAAGTCGAGGCCGGTGACACGCGCCCCGACGCGAGCCCACGCCAAGGTGTCGAGCCCGAAGTGGCACTGCAGGTGAACGAGGTCGAGGCCCGACACGTCGCCGAGCGCGTCGGCGTCCCCGGGGCGCGGGCCGCGGCCCTCGCGCAGCCACCCCTCCACGTCGTAGAACTCCGACGCCACATGCACGGGCACCCGCTGGTCCCAGCTGGTCCGGTTCTGGGCGAAGGCCGCTTCCTGGGTCCGCGCCCCCTCTGCGTCGTCCTGGGAGCGGGCACCCTCTGCATCGTCCACGGCGCGACTCTACGGCGCCGTTCAAGGCCCGCCTCGAGCGCGCCGATACCTAGCGCGCAAGTAACCGAACACCCGGGACCCGCCTGAGGCATACAGCGGCGAGCACGGGCGGGACCGCCCCCAGCACCCGCCCGTGCCGTCCCGCTGCCCCTGCCGCCGCCACGTGGCAAGGCTGGCGTCTGACGCTTCACGGTCCGTGTCGTTAACGTTGGCGCATGCCCATCACCGACGCAGTGACAACCGACGAGGACCTCGTCCGCTCCCGACTCCAGGACCTGCTCGCGGAGCACGACCCTGCTTCCACGCCGGCGGTGGAGTTCCTGGGTGCCCGTTTCGATGCCGGCCTCGCCTGGGTGTCGTTCCCGGTCGGGCTGGGGGGCCTCGGGGTGAGCCCCGATCTCCAGGGCCTCGTCGAGCGCGAGCTGCGTTCGGTCGACGCGCCCAACGAGACCGACCGCAACGTGATCGGCTACGGCATGGCGGCACCCACGATCCTCACCCACGGGACCGACGAACAGCGAACGCGTTACCTCCGCCCCCTCTTCACGTGCGAGGAGGTCTGGTGCCAGCTCTTCAGTGAGCCCGGCGCCGGCTCCGACGTGGCGGGGCTCGCCACGCGGGCGATCCGCGACGGCGACGAGTGGATCGTCAACGGCCAGAAGGTATGGACGACACTGGCCCACACGGCGAGTTGGGGCCTGCTCGTCGCCCGCACCGACCCCGACGTGCCCAAGCACCGCGGCATGACGTACTTCATCGTCGACATGCACGCGCCGGGGGTGGAGGTCCGGCCCCTGCGCCAGATCACGGGCGACGCCGAGTTCAACGAGGTCTTCTTCACCGACGTGCGCATCCCCGACGTCCAGCGCCTCGACGCCGTGGGCGCGGGATGGCGCGTGGCCACCACCACGTTGATGAACGAGCGCGTGGCCATAGGCGGCGGCGTGGTGCAACGCAGTTCGGGCCCCATCCACGAGGCCCTGCGGATCTGGAAGGACAAATCCGACAAGACCGGGAGCCAGCGCGACCGGCTCATGGAGCTGTGGGTGGACGCCGAGGTGGCGCGGCTCACCAACTTGCGGGCCCGCGCCCTGCGCACTGCGGGGACGCCGGGCCCCGAAGGTTCGGTGGCCAAGCTCGTCGGGGCCGAGCTCAACCAGCGCGTGTACGAGTTCTGCGTCGACCTGCTCGGGATGACCGGCACGCTCTTCCCGACCCACTACGAGATGCGCCGGCCCGACCGGGCCGTGTTCTCGGGAGGGGCCGACCCGCGCCAAACCTTCCTGCGTTCGCGGGCCAACTCCATCGAGGGCGGCACGTCCGAGATCATGCGCAACATCCTGGGCGAGCGCGTGCTCGGCCTCCCCGGAGAGCCCCGTAAGGATAAGGACATGGCGTGGTCGGAGGTCCCGCGCAGTTGACCGGTACGCTCGCACCGATGCAGTTCGACACCGACGTTGCCGCCAAGGGCGTGCGCGAACGGAGCTTCGAGGTCACCCGTAGCGACCGGCGCATCCCCGGCATCCTGTGGACGGCGGCTGACGACGACCAGCCTCGACCTGTGGTCATGCTCGGGCACGGCGCGTCGGGATCGAAGCGCGAGGACTACATCGTGGCCTTGGCGCGTGGGCTCGTGCGGCACCACGGACTGTCCGCCGTCGCCATCGACGGTCCCGTCCACGGTGACCGTCGCGCCGACAAGGGTCAGGTCGCCGGGCTCCCCTTCGCCGACTTCGCCCAGCGGTGGTCCTCGGACGACGGGCTCATCGACGACATGGTCGGCGACTGGGACACCACTCTCGACGCAGTACAGGAACTTCCCGAGGTCATCCCGGGGCCGTGCGGGTACTGGGGGCTCTCGATGGGGACGATCTTCGGCCTCCCCGTTGTGGCCGCCGAGGCCCGGGTGGCGGTGGCCGTGCTCGGCCTCATGGGGATCGCCGGTCCCACCAAGGACCGCTTCGCCGCCGATGCTGCCACCGTGCAGTGCCCGCTGCTGTTCCTGGTGCAGTGGCACGACGAGCTCTTCCCCCGCGACCTCGCCTTCGCGTTGTTCGAAGCGTTCGGCAGCACCGACAAGCGCATGCACGTGAGCCCGGGGATGCACGCCGAGGTCCCCGCCGAGGAATTCCAGGCGAGCAGCAGGCTCCTGGCTTCGCATCTCCTCACCTAAGCGCGGCTCACCTGAACACGGGTTCGCCTGAACACTGCGCTCGCCTGAACGCGGAGCTCACCTGACCCCCACGGACCGGCCTGCTCAGCCCGGCGTGGTCCTTCCCGCCATGGCGGAGGCAGCGCGCGCCGCCAGTGCCACGAGGGTGAGGGTCGGGCCGTATCCCGCCGACGTCACGAACACCGACGAGTCGGCGACGACGACGTTGTCGAGCCCGTGCATGCGGCCGAGGGGATCGACGACCGAGGTCTTCGGGTCTTCCCCCATGCGGGTGGTGCCCATGACGTGACGGCTCATTGGAATCGCCGACAGCGCGCCACGGCGGTCCTCACCCTCGACCAGGGGCGAGGTCGAGGTCATCGTCCAGGTGGCGCCCATGTCCTCGAGCACGCGTACCAGGCGCGGGGCGTGGTGCGCCGAGGCCACGATCTCGTGGCGATGGGGCCGGTAGGTCACGCGGGCCACGGGGAAGCCGCGCACGTCGCGCACGGTGGGGTCGAGGTCCACACGGTTGGTCAGCTGGGGAAGGTCCTCACCCTGCATGGTGAACGCCCACATCCGGTCGCGCATCGGCGACGAGCGCATGAGCGACTTGTGCTTGGCCCCCCACGGATAGATCTTTGCCTCCATGACCGGCAGGCTGGGGCCGCCGTGCTCGACGAGGCCGCCGCGGATCCACGGCAGGCCCGCCTCCGCCGCCGCGGCACGCGCCGCGTCGTCGACGATCATGGCGTCGTCGTGCACATGCGTCACGGCCCGGCCTTTGTGCCCGTGGAGGCGCTCCGGGAAGATCCCGATGACGAAGGTCTGGAAGTGCACCATGAAGTTCCGACCCACCAGGGGATGGTCGATCCCCGACAGCAGCAACAGGCGCGGCGTCTCCACCGCGCCGGCGGCGATGACGACGTGGCGGGCATCGATGGTGCGGACCGCTCCGTCAGGACCGATCACCTCGACGCCGGTGGCGCGGCGCCCGTCGGTGACGAGTCGCGACACGAAGGTTTCGGACAACAACTCGGCCCGGCCCGACGCCATGGCGCGCATGAGAAGCGCCACCGGATCACCCTTGGCGTGGATGGGACAGCCGAAGAAGGCGCAGAACCCGCAATTGTTGCACGCCGGGCGCCCGTCGTAGGGCACGGAGTTGGCGGCGGTGGGCGCCGCGTACGGGTGCAGGCCCAGCGCCTCGGCCGCCGCGCTCGAGCGCAGCGCGCCGTACATGGGCGCCCCCGACGGCATGGGATAGGGGCCCGACCGCCACGCCGCGAAGGGATTGGCTCCCGCGCTGCCCGCCACGCCGATGGAGCGCTCTGCTTCTGCGTAGAACGGCTGGAGGTCGTCGTAGGAGAGGGGCCAGTCCGCCACCTCGGCGCCCTCGATGGGGCCGTGGGTGCTCAGCAGCGCGAAGTCCTCTTCCCGAAAACGCGGCACCTTGCCGTCGGCGTGGGTGCCGCCGCCTCCCACCGTGGTGGGGATCGAGTTGACCTCACCGACATAGGCGTGGTCGCCCTCCTCTTCGCCGCGGCGGAAGGTGCGCGGCTCGATCAGGGGGTCGGGCCCGAGGAAGTGCCGGTAGATGAACTTGAGCTCGTCGTTGGAATAGTCCGCGGCCGGCTTCGACAGGTCGTCGGGGTCCAGGAGGTGGTTGCGACCCTTCTCGATGATGACCACGTCCCAGCCCGCCCCCGTGAGCACGTCAGCCGCGGTCGCGCCGCCGGGCCCCGAACCCACGATGACGGCATCGACGGTCACGGACCGGCCACCTCGGCGTCGCTCCAGCCCCGGGGTTGGACGTCGCCGGGATACTCGATTGACTGCCAACCCACTCCGTCGCGGTTGCCGCCGTACTCGGGTGCGCCGTACATCCCCTCGCAGCAGTGCTCGTAGACGAGCGCCGTGAAGCGGCGGTTGGTGCGGAGCCGCTCGTCCTGGTCCTCGGGCGCGAGGTCGCAGAAGTCAGGACCAAGCGCGGCGAGCCCCGACCTGTACCGCTCCTGGAGACCCTCCACCGGCCCGTTGAACTCCCGCTCGGGTAGTCCCCGCGACCCCTCGATCCGGGTCCGCCACGCCAGCTCGTCGAGCGCCGTCAACCGGTGGAAGCGGGAGAAGCCCGCCTCCCCGCCGTGTCGCCCCGACGTCGGGCCGCCGGCCCAGATGCGCGGCGGGTCGAAGACAAACGCGCCGAGCAGCCCATCGATGTAGTCGGGCGCCCCCGCTGTGGTCGCTCCCGGTGTCTCATCCTCGGGCACGAGCCGGTCGCACGCGGCGCGCAGGACGCGGAATTCGTCGTCGGTCAAGAACAGGGGCATCAGCGGTCGCAGGCCGCGCACGTCGACGCTTGAAGCACCCTCGTCACCGCCCCCCTCTCTGACATCGGCGTCACCGTAGCATCGACGTTCCGACCCAATGCCCCAAGAAGTGTGTCGGCTCGACTAGTCGTCGGGGGGAGGCCGGCCGTTGCGCAGCCGATTGTGAAACCCGCACAACAGCCGCCCGTTCTCCTCGATGGTCGGACCACCGGCGGTGAAGGGGACGATGTGATCGACCTGGCACGACGCCGCCGGCACGTCGCAGTAGCGATGGGTGCACTCTCGATCTCGCAGTTGGATGGCGCGACGTGTCGCCCCCGAGAAGAGCCGGGCCGTTGCGCTCACCTCGACCCGACGCTCGGGCGCGAACACCACTCGCTCGAGATACGCCTCGTCCAACCAGGGAAGAAGAGAGCCAGGGGCGATGGCCGTACCGTGGGCGAGCTCACAAACTCGCCCCCGCAGTGTCTCGTAGTCGATCAGGACGCTGAACAACGGCGTGGGACGGCGCCCGTCGCTCGGTGCGATCTGGCTGCGCGTCGCCATCTCCACCAGGGCATCGGCTCGTCGTTGCCCAGAGGTACGGTCCAAGTCGACGAGCGTGGGCTCGTGTCCGAGCCTCTCGCGCGCCGCGGCCCAGTCGGATTCGAACAGGGCTCGTTCGAGGCGTTCCAGCTCCCCAGCAACGATGGAACCGGATATGGGGTCGAGGGTGATCTTGCCCAACCACATGCCTCCAAAGCTCGTGGCGAGATAGACGTCGCGCCGGCCGTGACGCGTCTCGTCGTCCTCTTCGGCGCCGTCGGGGTCGGCAAGTTGTCTCCAGTAGGAGGCGGCCCTCACAAAGAGGTCGTAGCGCAACGTGCCCGCTTGGGCGACGAGCATCTCTTCGTCGCGGACGAGCGCATCGTCGGTCGAATCGTCTCGCAGCCCGTCGATGACGTCGACCTGGGCGGCGGTGATGTCGCCATCGGCCCAAGCCCGGGTGGAGTCGGGAAGGTGACGCAACGCGCGGGCCCGGCGCACTGCGCGTCGCGCCTGCGCCTTCGGCAGTCGGCACCGGACCGCCAGCCACGACGCGGCGTTGGCGGCGCCGTCGGGCTCCCAGTTCCGCGATGCATCGAAGGCGCCCGTGGCTTTGGTGACGAAAGCGTCAAGCCGAGCGAGCTGGCGTTGGGCGGCCTGGATCGACTCGGCGTCGCCGTAGGTCGACGGATCTGATCCGTGCAATCTGTCGATTACCTCGGTGAGGATGTCGAGATCCACACGCACATTGAACCATCGGGGTATGACAGTGCGAGTGGGGTCATCACCCTTCGCGGCCAGGATGTCAGATTCGCCGTTTGCGTCCAAGGACCTGACCACGACTCCAGCGGCGCACCGTCTCCGGCAAGTCTCCAGGCGACCCGCCCCCCGCCCGCTAGCGTCGTTCGGGTCGTGAGCACCATGCACGTCGCCGCCCTCGAGATGGAGCTCCACATCGGAGCGAGCGACTCACTGAAGGCCAAACGCGCCGTGGTCCGTCATCTCGTCGAGACGTCCCGGCGGCGCTTCGGGGTCTCGGCGTCGGAGGTGGGCTACCACGACCTGTGGCAGCGATCCGCCCTGGGGTTCAGCACCGTGGCGCCCGACGCCCGTCATGTGGAGGAGATCCTCGACCGGGTGGAGCGGTTCGTGTGGTCGCATCCTGAGGTCACCGTCGTCTCGAGCGTGCGACACTGGCTCGACCTCGAACCGTGACCGCCCCTCGCCGGCGGGGAGGGGAACCGATGACGGTGGACCGATGACGGGCCGATGACGGGCCGATGACGGGCCGATGACGGGCCGATGACGGGCCGATGACGGTGGACCGATGACGGTTTCCCCATGACGGTGCCGCAGACGCCCGGCCCCAGTCACCGGGTGCCGGCCCTCATGAGCTCGTTGCAGGGCTATCAACGTCAGTGGCTCGGCCCCGACCTCCTGGCCGGGCTCACGCTCCTGGCGATCGCTGTACCCGAGCAGCTGGCCACCTCCCGTCTGGCGGGGATGCCCCCCATCACCGGGCTATACGTCTTCATCGCCGGGACCGTGGCGTTCGCCGTCCTGGGCTCGGCCCCCCAGTTGTCGGTGGGTGCGGACTCCACCATCGCGCCGCTGTTCGCGGCCGGGATCGCCCACATCGCGCCCACCGGCTCGGCGCACTACATGGCGCTCGTGTCACTGCTGGCGGTCACCGTCGGCGTGATCGTGGCGGTCGTGGGCCTGTTGCGGCTGGGCTGGATCGCCGATTTCCTGTCCGCTCCCATCATCACCGGGTTCCTGGCGGGCGTATCGGTGATCATCATCGTGCATCAGCTTCCCGACCTCTTCGCACTGCCGCCGGTGTCGGGGACGACCGTGCACCGTGTGGTCACCATCCTCGGGCACCTCGGAAAGGCCAACGGATGGGCACTGGCAATCGGCGTCGCCGTCTTCGCCGTCGTCACGGCCGCGGAGCGCGTCGACCGCAAGCTCCCCGCCGCGCTCTTCGGCTTGGTGGGCTCGACCGTCGTCGTCGCCGCGGTGGGACTACGCGGCCACGGCGTGCCCGTCCTCGGCACCGTCGCCCACGGTGCGCCGAACTTCGGGCTCAACGACCTGTCACTCACGTCGCTGGGCCAGGTGATTCCCATCGCGGCCGTGGTCGCGCTGGTCGTGCTGAGCCAGACGGCCGCCACCACCCGCGCCTTCGCCGATCAAGGCGACTACGCCGTCGACGTGAACCGCGACTTCGTCGGGGTCGGCGCGGGGAGCATCCTGGCCGGCGTGGCCGGGGCGTTCCCGGCCAACGCCAGCCCGGCCCGCACCGGCGCGGTCGCTTCTGCCGGAGGGCGAACCCAGTTCGCCGGCCTGGCCGCGGCGGCCGGCGTCGTGCTCGTCGTGCCCGCGGCGGGGCTGCTCACCGACGTGCCCCTGGCCACACTGGCGGCGATCCTCATCTTCGTGGCCACCCGCCTGTTCCACGTGGGCCAGCTGGTGTCGGTGTTGCGCTTCGACCGGTGGGAGTTCGGCCTCGCCATCGTGACCCTGCTCACGGTGGCGCTCGTCGGCGTCGAACAGGGCATCGGCGTCGCCGTCGGCCTGGCCATCCTCGACCGCACCCGGCGGTCTGCCCGCCCACATTCCTACGTGCTCGGCAAGATCCCCGGCACCACGAGCTGGGAACCACTCCGCCACCACGAACGGCCCGTGCCCGTCCCCGGTGTGGTGGTGGTGCAGTGGCTGGCGCCCGTGTACTACGCCAACGCGGCGGTGTTCCACGCCGAGATCCACAAGGCCCTGTCCAGCGCGCCCACCCCTGCGCAGGTCCTCGTGCTCGACGCCGACGCCATCACCGACATCGACTACACCGGCACCCGGACGGTGCGTGCTCTCGTCGACGAGCTCGAGCGGTCCCACATCGTCGTGGGCGTGGCACGCGCTATCGGAGGGGCACCTCAGAACCTGGCCCGCAGCGGGTTGTTCGACCGCATCGGCGGGAACCGGTTCTTCTCAACGGTGGACGAAGCCGTCACCGCACTGGCTCCGCACATGACCACCTAGCCGGAGCCCGCCCCGCCGCAGTGGTGGCGTCAGGAGTGACGTTCCTCCTTGTGGACGCCGAAGCGCCGCCTGATCGGGGCGGGCCGGGCGCTCACGAGCTCATGCGGACGACAACCGGGCCACCTCGGCGACCGGGACGACGCGCGTCGTCGGGCGCGACGGGGTGGATTCGGGAAGGAACCAACGGAACCAGATCCGGCCCCGCGAGTGACCGGCGGTCGAGATCCAGTTGGGATGGCCGGGGTCCTGGCGCGCCACCACCAGTCGCCATGACCCGTCGGGCTCGTAGACGGCCTGGTCGCCGTTGATGGTGACGCGTTCGTACGCGTAGTCGTAGGTATGGAGGAATTGGTTCCACAGACAGACGTTCCAGAATGCACAGGTCGGGGAGCGGCCCTCGATGACGAGCGCCTCGTCCTCGGCGAGCTGGTAGGAGCCCATGGCGTAGGCAGCGTCGCCCGCCGCCCACCCAAAGGTCTGGCTGGGCACGCCGTAGGGCTCGTCGACCGTGTTCGGCGTCCCGAGCGGGATGGGCACGATGGTGGCCTGGTCCCTGATCCACGTCAGCGTGGCTCGAAACCGGCGGGCGAGATCGGCGTCGTCCTCCCGTCGGGTGGAGGGCGGTTCGAGCGCTTCGATGTTCCACTGCGCCCGGCGCCCGGTGACCGGATCGGCGAGGTAGTCGCGTGTGATGGCGCACACGGCGTCGGGCTCGAGCTTCACCCACGCCCCGTCGTGGGGCTCGGGGCTGAGCACCATGGAGAACGAGCCGTCATCGGAGAACTCGAGCGCCCTGTCGTTGACGGTGCCGACGATGCGCTCGGAGTACCGCCCGTCCGACGGGCCCCCGTAGACCGTGAGCGACAGGTAGTCGGCATCGCCCTTGCGCCCCGTGACCACATAGGTCCGGTCGGGATCGATCGGCGCGTACTGGTAGAAGGCATCGGCGTTGTCACCGCCCCATTTGCGGTAAGGGCCGACGATGTCGACGAAGCGCGGACGCGCCGGATCGGCCCACACGTGCGCGTCGAGGCCGACGGCCAGGATGGAGAACATCCACTTGTAGCCCTCGAGGACACTCAGCTCGTCGAGCGGGACGTCGGGGAGGAACAGTCGGCCCTCCAGGGCGCGCATCTCGTCGAGGAGCTCGTGGAACACCGCCGCGGTGAGCGGGGCTGGGACCGAGCTCTCGGGGTGATCGGGGTCCGCGTCGGGCATGGGCTCAATCTACGGCTGCGGTGAGGGCGCGCCGGAGGTAGGCGCCTCCCACTCGCGGCGGTACTGAACCCAGATCAGGCGCGACCCCACCTCGCCGGGGGCCTCGGGCTCGTGCTCGAGACGACCGGTGAGCCGGTAGCCGAGTTTGGGGGGCACCGACGCGCTGGCGACGTTGGCCTCGTCGCAATGGATCTCCATGCGTTCGATGCCGCGCAACCCGAACCCGACGGCGGTGAGCGCGCCGGCGCACGCCGTGGCGATGCCGCGGCGCGTGTGGTCCACGTGCACCCAGTACCCGATCTCGAGCGCACTGGGCCCGATGCGGCGGTGCAGTCCGCAGCCGCCCACCAGCGCGCCGTCGGGGAGGAAGATCCCGTACTCGTAGCCACTCCCCGAGTTCCACAAGGTGGCGGGGCCGAGCAGGCGTTCGCGCTGCGTCTCGAACGACGTGCCCTCCGGTGTGCCCCACGGCATCCAGGGCCGCAGGTGCTCGAGGCTCTCGGTGGCGGCCCTCGACAACACGCCGGCGTGCTCGACCCCGAGTCGACGCAGGATCACACCATCGTGCTCGACGTCTTCGGGAGGGATCAGGGCACGACCGGGCTCCTCCTCGCGTCGGGCGCGGCGCCGCACCACCGGTCTCCTCAGGCTCCGGGTGGGGTCGCCGGTCGCAACCCCTCCAGCGTCAGCTCCGAGAACGAGGGGCACTCGACTCCCGGGCCCGACACCGGGACCTCGGTACCGTCGGCCACGGCGCGCGCCGCGCTGAGCCCGTGCAGCACGACCCGCACCACCGCCGGCGACGAGAAGTCGCCCGAGCGCTCCCATGTCAGATGCGCCGTTTCACCGGCACGCGCCCCCTCGACGCGCAGCACGTCGCGTCGCGTGGGACCGTCACCGTCACCCTCGTCGTCGATGCACACACCCGAAGCGACGCCGTCCTCGTCGGGCCAACAATGAAAGGCGAGGAGCCGCGGCGCGTGATCGAGAGGCAGGGACGAACCCTGTGCGCCTCGTTTCCCGTCGGGGCCGCCGTCACCGTCGATGTGGCACGGTCCGCCCGGTTCCGCCCACCCGTCGTCGAGCGGGACGACCGACCCGGCCCGGACGAGCACGGGGATCCGCTCCAGGGGCGCTTCGGCGGCGACGCCCTCGGCGCGGTCGTCACCCCACACGCTGGCCCAACGCCCGGGAGGGAGTGGCACGGCCCGGTGGCGGGCGCCGGGCTCGGTGACCGGCGCGACCAGCAGGGCGTGCCCGAGAAGGAAGGCGTCATCGGCGTCGAGTGCGCCGTCGGTGATCGAAGCGGGAACGGTGTCGGCCTCACCGTCGGTGTCGGGGCCCGGCCACCACAACGGGCGCATCAGCGGTGCGCCGCTCTCGGACGCCAGATGCGCCAGCGTGTAGAGATACGGCAGCAGTCGATACCTGAACCGGATCCACGCCGCCATGATCTGCTGCGCGGGCTCACCGAAGCACCACGGCTCGCGGGGCGGGACGCCGCGCACCGAATGCGTGCGGCAGTAGGGCATGAACACGCTCATCTGCAACCACCGCAGGTACAGCTCGTCGTCGGGGACGCCGCTGAAACCACCGATGTCGGACCCCGAGTAAGGGATCCCCGACAGGCCCAGCCCGATGACGGTGGCCATCTGCTGGCGCATCGACTCCCACGTGGAAGCCACGTCCCCGGTCCAGTTCCACGCCCACCGCTGCATCCCCGCCCAACCCGAGCGCGACACGATGAAGGGGCGTCGCTCGGGCCGCGCGGCGCGCAGGCCCTCGAACCCGGCGCGGTTCATCAGCAGGCCGTAGAGGTTGTGGCCCTCGGCGTGGTCGCCGCCGCGGCCGTCGAAGTGATGGCGGGTCGCGATGGGCAACGTCGGGTCTCCGAGCAACGCGATCGACGTGGGCTCGTTCATGTCGTGCCAGATGCCGGCCACACCGGCATCGGTGAGGGTGCGGTAGTTCCCCGCCCACCATGACCTCGTCCCGGGGTCGGTGAAATCAGGGAAGGCGCTGCGTCCCGGCCAGACGACGCCTTCGACAAGGTGCCCGTGGGCGTCGGTGCAGAAGCGGTGCTGGTCCCTCCCCTCGCGGAACACCTCGTAGTCGGGGTCGATCTTGACCCCCGGGTCGACGATCGTCACCAATCGCGCACCGGTGGCGGCCGCGTCGGCGGCGAGGTGCCCGAGATCGGGGAACCGGTGGGGGTCCACCGTGAACACCCGGAAGCCGCGCATGTAGTCGATGTCGAGATGCACGGCACTGAGGGGGATGCCGAGCTTCACGTACCCGTCGGTGATGGCACGCACGTCGGCGTCGCAGCGATATCCCCATCGACTCTGGTGATATCCGAGCGCCCAGCGTGGAGGGAGTGCGGGACGCCCGGTCAGCTCGCTGTAACGGTCGAGGAGATGGGGCGCCGGGCCGGCCACCAGGTAGCGACGCAGGATCCCGCCCGCGAAGCGCACCGTCGCCGTCCCCTCCGTGTCGCGCCCGGCGGCGGCGTCGCCCAGTCGGAACGAGGCGCGTGTCGAATTCTCGTAGAAACTGAGAACGTCCCCGTCGCGGTGGGTGGACAGCACCACCGGGACGCCGAGGTAGAGCGGGCGCTTCCCCGGGCCCCACGAACCGCCCGGGTCGGTGTTCCACAGGGTGACTTTGGTGCCGCGCAGGTCGATGCCCGCCGCCTGTTCGCCGAGCCCGCACATGCGCTCGCCGGGGCGCATCGAGAACGACTGTTCCCACGCCCCGCCCCGTCTCGCCGGCGCCGACTCGCTGCGCAGCAGCGTGCCACCCGGTCGGGACGTGCGCAGCGACCCGTCGGGCAGCACGGTGACCTCGAGGGCGTCACTGCGCATGACCCAGGCGCCATCGGCGCGCAGCACGTCGATGGGATGGGCCTGGACCTCGGGAACCGGCCCCGAGATGCCCGCCGCGATGGCGTACGGCACGGGGGCCGGGCCTGGCCCCCACGACACGCGCACCACCTCGGCAGCGAGGAACGCGACCTCGAGGCGGGCCCGTTCGAAGTGGAACAGCGCGGTGCCGGGCTGGGGGTTCCACACCTCGACGCGCTCAAGGCGGCCCGGCGACACCGGGGCGGCATCGGCACGCGACGCCGAGACCGAGCGCTTCCGCTCGGCGTTGCGGCGCGCCGAATTGGCGAGGATGAGGCCGACGGTGCGGAGCCCGAGATGGTGCACGGCGTGGGCCGTGACCCGGGCCTGGGTCGCGCCGCGGCGCAACGTGGATCGGGGCTTGGCCACGAGTGGCGAGGCTACGTGGCGGGCGCCGCGGGGGCGACGCAGCCCCGGGCCCAAAAGGATCGACGGTGCGTGCCCGACACACCACGTACCGCGGGTAGAGGCCCGTCCTGAGGTAGGGTCATTGCAGCCATCATGCAAGCTCCCGCGCTTCCTTCGCGTCGTCACACCGATCGGGACCGAGCCGCGCCGGCGCCCGTGCCCGGCCCTGCACTGGGGTCCCGACGGTCGGTGCGCATGATCCCCCACAAGCTCATGGTCGACGGGCGACGGGTGCGCTACGCCCTGTCGGACAACGAGACGGCGCACGGACCCGAGGGCCCGGGGAGCGAGCCCGTCTGGGCCGTCAACCTCCACGGGTACTTCGCCGGCGGCGGGATGTACTGGAGAGAGAGCAGCAACCTGGCCGAGGCGCTCGGCTGGCGCGTGCTCAACCCCAGCCTGCCGGGATTCGCCGGCAGTGACCCGCTGCCCTGGGAGCGCGTCACCATCGCGGAGATCTCGGACGTGGTCGGCCATCTGCTCGACGAGGTCGGCGCGCAGCGCGCCGTGCTGCTCGGGCACTCCATGGGTGGTGCCGTCGCCGTCCAATTCGCTGACGCCCATCCCGAGCGCGTCTTGGGCATCGTGTACCGCGACGGCGCCGCCACGCCGGGTTGGAAGCACCGACGCGGCTTGCTCGTGTCTCTGCTCGCTCCGGTTCTTCCCGACATGGCGGGCGTGGCCGACCTTCTCATGGCGGCGGTCCTGGACACACCCGACCTGTTCATCGGACGACGGCTGGCGTCCACGCTCCGTGGGCTGTGGCCCGACGCGAGACGCAACCTCCGCTCCATGGGACGCACCTTGCCCGTGGGGTCGATGCTCATGGCGATGGATCTCCGGCCCGAGGTGAAGCGCATCGTCGCCGGTGGCATGCCGATCCTCCCCGTGTGGGGATGCTTCGACCGCATCGTCAGCCCGGACACGGCTCGCGAGTTCGCCGAGCTGACGGGGATCGACATCGTCTGGGTCCCCGGCGGCCACTCGTGGATGCTGCCGCGGCCCCAGGGCCAGGTCGACATCCTGCGCCATCTCCGGCGCGGCCGTGAGTTCGTCGCGGAGGTCATGGAGCGTCGTCGGGTGCTGCTGGCGGCCGAGGGACCGGTGCCCGTCCCCCCGCCGATGGTCGGCGGCGCCACGGGATCGGCGATCCATCTGGTGCGTTAAACCCGTCCGAGCTGTGGAAGGTTCGGTGATCAGTCGTGCACCGAAACGCATTGACCTTCTGGACACTCCTGCAACGGTCTCTGGGGAACCACATGTCCTGACAGCCCGCCCTCGAGGCGTGCGCCGCCGCTGGTGGGGGTCAGTTCCTCGCCCGTACACTGGCCCGGGCCGACCGACCGCCAGCTGAGAGTTTGCGATGCGGTGGATCGTTCGGCGACGCGGTGTGGCGAGGACCGCGCCGAAACACTGAAGGAGGCACAGGGGATGCGGTGGACGAACGAGGACACTCCCGAACAACAGGAGTTTCGTGCCGGGTTCCGCTCGTGGCTCCACGACAACCTGCCGGCGGGGTGGATGGAAGCCGCCGACACCGGCGACGACGAGAAGCTCGAGGCGTTGAAGGCCGCGAGCGGATTCAACCCCTTCACATGGCAGGGCACCATCGGGCGCAGTCCCTACGCGGCCCCGCTGTGGCCCGAGGAGTTCGGGGGCCTCTCGGGCGAGGTGTGGATGCAGACGGTCATCCGGTCCGAATTGGTCCGCTACCGGCTCCCGACCGTCTCGATCAACCTCCTCGGGGTGGGACTCGCCGGCCCCACGCTGATCGCGCACGGGACCCAAGCCCAGAAGGAGCGGTACCTGCGCAAGATCCTCTCCGCCGAGGAGATCTGGTGCCAGCTCTTCAGCGAGCCGGGCTCGGGATCGGACCTGGCGTCGCTGTCGACACGGGCAGTGCGCGACGGGGACGAATGGATCGTGAACGGGCAGAAGGTATGGACCACGATCGCCCAGTTCTCCCAGTTCGGGATGTTGCTCGCCCGCACGAACCCCGACGTCCCCAAGCACGAAGGGCTCAGCTACTTCATCCTGGACATGAAGTCCCCGGGCGTGGACGTCCGCCCCCTGAAGCAGATGACAGGATCGTCGGAATTCAACGAGGTGTTCCTTTCGGATGTCCGCATTCCCGACGCCAATCGCGTCGGCGACGTGGGGGACGGTTGGCGCTGCGCGCGCACGACGCTCATGAACGAGCGAGTGGCGTTGGCCGGCATCTCGCTCGACCCGGTGTCGTTCACCGGCGGCGTGCGCCGCGACCCGTGGCAGTCGTACCTCGAGGGAATCCCCCACCGCGCCGACCCTCGCGTCCGTCAGCGGCTGGCGCAGTTCTACATCGAGTCCGAGGTGAAGGAGATCACGGCGTTCCGGGCCAACTCGGCCCGGCTGCGCGGCCAGCAGCCCGGCCCGGAGGGGTCTGTCAACAAGGTGTTCAACGCCGAGTACAACCAGCGACGCTCGAATTTCGCCGTCGACGCCAATGGCATCACCGCTACGGCATGGATGGCCGGTGACACCCGGACCGAGGCTCGTGCCATGACGTTCCTGCGGGCACGGGCCAACACCATCGAGGGCGGGACCTCCGAGGTCCTTCGCAACCAGATGGCGGAGCGGATCCTGGGGCTCCCCCGTGACGTCGAGGTCGACAAGGACGTCGCCTGGGCGGACGTGAAGCACAGTTGACCGCCGTCGACGCCGCCGGAGCGGGCGCTGACGACGAACCGCTCGACGAGCCACGGCGCAGCGGGGGCGACGGGCCGGCCTCGGCGGCCCGTCTCGAGGCCGCCGGCGCGCTCCGACGCCTCGGCCACGCCATCGTGGCCCACCAAGTCAGCGATGACCTGTTCGATCACATCACCGAGCAGGCGGAGACCCTGTTGGGAGCCGTCGAGGGGGCGCCGGACCGGATCCGCGCACCGCTCGACATGGTCCACGCCGTGTTCGTCGTCCCACCCCCCGACGGGCGCGGGCGCACGAACTTCGCCGACGACGTCGTGACCGGGAAAGCCAACCCGTTGGGCATCGCGGCCGACATCACGAGGGAGGGCGATGTCGCCGTGCTGCGCACGACGCTCGGCCCCGCCTTCGAGGGCGCTCCGGGCCGCGCCCACGGCGGTGTGGTCGCCGCGCTCATCGACGAGGTCATGGGGTTCGTCCTCTCGATCAGCGCCTCCCCCGCCTACACGGGCCGATTGACCGTCACCTATCGTGCACCCACTCCCCTCGGGGTCGAGCTCGAAATGCGGGCCCGGCTGCACTCACGACACGGCCGCAAGCTCCGGATCGAGGCCGACGCGCACCACGGCACCACCCTCATCGCCCACGGCGAGGGGCTCTTCATCACCGTCGACCCCGAGAGCTTCGCCGCCGGATAGGACGTGATCGGCGACGCTCCTCGACCGATCAACCCGAGGACGCGGCCCTGTTGACTGATTGATCAGTTTGCTAGCCTGCCGCGCATGGCGGGCGCTCCCCTGGTACCCACCAAGACGTCACATCCGGCCCGGGCGGTGCGGCGCGCCGTGAGCGACACGGAGAAACAAGGGCGCCGGACCGACATCCTCGCCGCCGCCAAGAAGGTGTTCGCACGCAAGGGCTATCACGCCACCACGATCGCCGACATCGCCAAAGCGGCGAAGCTCTCCTACGGGTCGATCTACTGGTACTTCGACTCGAAAGAAGCACTCTTCCATGCGCTCGTGGAGGCCGAGGGCCAGGCGCTTCGTGATCATGTCACCGAGGCGCTGCTCGTCACGCCAGCACGGGGGTCGCCCGATGCCCCGTTCCGGGCCGCGGTCAGGACGACCTTCGAGTTCTTCGAATCCGACCGGGCTCTGGTCAAGTTGTTGTTCCGGGACTCCTATGCACTGGGAGACCGGTTCGAGCGGCACCTGTTCGGGATCTTCGAGGCCTTCATCGGCGACATCGAAGTGATCGTTGCGGACGCCCAGCGGCGCGGCCTCATCGTCGAGGCACCGCCGCGCATGGTGGCGTGCTCGGTCGCCGCGCTCGTCGGCCAGATCGCGCACCGGCGACTCGTGACCGACGACGGGTTGTCAGCCGAAGTCACCGCCGATTTCGTGGTGTCGTTGCTGCTCAACGGCCTGCTCCCGCGCTGACATCCCGGCTGTGGCGCTCGACGAATCCAGGATCCCGGTGGTCATCGCTACCGGACAATCGATCGACAGGTCCACGACCGTGTCGGCGCTCGACCTCGCCGAGCGCGCCGCACAGGAGTCCTTGGACCTGGTCCCGGCTCTGCGGTCCCGCGTCCAGCTCGTGTCGGTCGTCAACGTCATGTCGAAGACGGGCCCGGCTCCCGCCACCGCTCTCGCCCGGCGCCTGGGCCTGGCCCCGGCGCGGACCGAGGTCACGACCATCGGCGGGAACTCTCCGCAGTGGCTCGTCAATCGCGCCGCCGCGGCCGTCTCGGCCGGGGACCTCGACGTCTCGCTCGTCGCCGGCGCGGAGGCGCAGCACTCGGCCAAAGCGCAAGCCGCCGTACCGACCGGTGGATCGGAGCATCCCGACGACCTCGGCGTGCCGGGCGAGGAGCTCGCCCCCGACCCGGTGGTCGGCGACGACCGCGTCGGGGTCGGCAACGCCGAGCTGCAGGTCGGGCTCGTCGCCCCCGTGCACGTGTACGCGCTCTTCGAGAGCGTGATCGCCCACCGGGCCGGTCGCAGCGCTCCCGAGCAGCGCGACGCATTGGGCAAGCTGATGGCGCCGTTCACCGGTGTAGCCGCCACCCAGCGCGCCGCGTGGTTCAAGGAGGTGCGCACGCCGTCGGAACTGGCGTCGGTCACACCCGACAACCGCCTCATCGCCGAGCCCTACCCGAAGCGGATGTGCGCCATTCTGCACGTGAACCAGGGCGCGGCGGTCATCGTGACCTCGCTGGCCGCAGCACGCGCCGCCGGGGTCGCGTCGCGGGCCGTGTTCTGCTGGTCCGGGGCCGATGCCACCGACGTCTGGTTCCCGACGGCGCGCCCCGACCTCGGATCCTCCGCGGGGCTGCGCGCCGCGGCCGCAGCGGCGACCGCGGCCGCCGACATCGGGGTCGACGACGTCAACGCCTTCGACGTCTATTCGTGCTTCCCGTGCGTGGTCGAAATGGCCGTCGAGGCGCTCGGGATCGCGCCCGACGACGCCCGGGGCCTCACGACCACGGGCGGCCTTCCCTATTTCGGCGGGCCGGGGAACAACTACTCCCTGCACGCCGTCGCCACCATGGTCGACGGCCTGCGCGAGCGCGGCGGGACGGGTCTGGTCAGCGCCATGGGCTGGTACGCCACCAAGCACGCGGTGGGCGTCTACGGAGCCTCGCCCCCGACCAACGGGTGGCGCCGCGGCGAGACCGAGCAGGCGCAGCGGGACATCGACGCATCCGCGGTCCCCGTCGCGACCGAGGCGCAGGGCACCGCCGTCGTCGTGGCGGCGACGGCGGTGATGGGACCGGACGGCTCGGTGACGGCAGCCCCGGTCATCGCCCGCCTGGCCGACGGCCGCCAGATGGCAATGGCGGCGGCACCCGACGAGCTCGCCGCGGTGGCAGGGCGAGACCTCGTCGACGTTCGCATCGAGGTCTCGGGCACCCCGCCCCGGTACCGGCTGGCGGACTGATCCCGGCGCCTACCCCGGTGCGCCGTGGTCAACGTGGCACCGCCCCGGCCGGGTGGCGGCACCGGGCCGGCCCGGTCAGACTCGGGCGGACCGAGAAGAAGGAGCACCGATGCCCGCAGTCGAGCGCGAGCGCCGAGGACTCGTCGAGATCCTCACCATCAACCGGCCCGAGGCGCGCAACGCCATCAACGGCGACGTCAGCGTGGGGATGTCAGCCGCGCTCGACGAGCTCGAGTCGGACGACCAGTGTTCCGTCGTCGTCGTCACCGGCGCCGGTGACAAGGCCTTCTCGGCCGGCATGGACCTCAAGGCCTTCGCCTCGGGCGAAGGAGGCGCCATCATGGGCGGCTCAGGAGGCTTCGCCGGCATCACCCAGCGACAGTTCCCCAAGCCGATCATCGCCGCGGTCAACGGCGCCGCCCTGGCGGGCGGCTGCGAGATCATGCTCTCGTGCGACCTCGTGGTCGCCGCCGACCACGCCACCTTCGGAATCCCCGAGGCCAAGCGTGGGCTGGTCGCGGGGGCGGGCGGCCTCATCCGGCTCCCCAAGCGGCTTCCCATCGCCATCGCCCTCGAGCTCGCGCTCACCGGTGATTCGATCGACGCGTCGCGGGCCCTGCAGTTGGGACTGATCAACCGTGTCGTCCCTGCGGCCCAGCTCATGGAAGAGACGCTCGCGCTGGCCGGCGTCATCGCCGACAACGCGCCCCTGGCGGTGCGATGGTCCAAGCACGTCATGGTGCGGGCCGCGGGCGTGTCCGACGAGGAGGGCTGGAAGCTCAACGCCGAAGCCGTGGGGGCGGTGTTCTCCTCCGCAGACGCCATGGAGGGCCCGGTCGCCTTCGCCGAGAAGCGCAAGCCCAACTGGCAGGGCAAGTAGGGAACCAGCCGGACGAGGACGCGCACCAGTGTCGACGCACAACGGGCTCGCGGGCAGCGGACTCTCACCAACGCTCGACGGCATCCGCCTCTCGTTGCACGTGCTGGCGGCCACGGTATGGGTCGGCGGACAGCTCACCATCGCCGGCCTCGTTCCCACCGCCCGCAGCCTCGGTGAGGGAGCACCGAAGGCCCTGGCCCGCGCCTTCGGTCGTCTGCAGTGGCCGGCGTACGCAGTCCTCGTCGTCACCGGCCTGTGGAACGTCTCCGCCGTCCACGCCGGGAAACCCCACTCCTGGGTGATCGTGTTGGTGGTCAAGATCGTGGTGGTGGCGCTGGCAGGCCTGGCGGCGTTGCTCCACAGCCACTCCTCCACCAAGCGCGGTCTCGCCATCTGGGGGGCCCTGACCGCGCTGTCGTCGATCGCCGCCCTGGTCATGGGCGTGTTCCTGGCCGGCTGAGCTCACGGGGGCCGGGAGGCGACCGCATCACCCGCTGTCCTCGCCGACAGCCGAGGGTCTAATCTGGGAGTGGAGACTCTGCTCGCTGAGCGGCGGTCACAGAAACGAGATGCCCATGGTCGGAGTACTCGATAGCGAGTGGGGGATCATCATCATCCTGGTGGTGGTGGTCCTGGTCTTCGGAAGTAGTCAGCTTCCCAAGCTGGCCAGGTCGTTGGGATCCGCTCAGTCGGAATTCAAGAAGGGCCTCTCCGAAGGCAAGAAGGGCGACGGCTCCGACGCCGAGCCGGACACAGCGGCCAAGGGCGACAGCGCGGCCGCCAAGGACAGCGACAAGCCGTCCGCGGCTTCGGGGTAGCACTCCGATCACTGGCGGCTCCCCCGGCCTTGACCCGGGGCGCAGGCGGGCTCCCCGCCAACGGCCCATCCCGTTCCTCGGCCATCAGCTCCTCGAGTATCTCGTCGCGGGTTCTCTGGCGGGCCTGTCGATCCACATCCGCCACAGTGGCCTGCTCCTCTTGGCCGCAGGCGCCTTCGCCCTGCTGGCCGTCACGGCCCGTGGCCCCCTCGGGTTGGCCAAGGTGTGCGGCCCGAGGCTCCATGGCACGCTCGACATCGTCGTCGCTGTGGCGATCGCGGCTGCACCCATCCTCCCGGCACTGCGACCCGACCTCACCGGTATCGCGGTGGTGGAAGTGACCGCGCTGGCGTGGGTGCGCCTGTCGACCTTGACCCGCTACACCCGGCCCGCCGCGGCCCGCGGCGACGCGCAGGGCGGTGACACGCAGCCAAGCGACCCCGTCAGCGGCGACCCAGTTAGAGGAGACGCAGCCAGCGGCACTTCCGCCGCGGCACCGGGCCTGCCCTTCACCGGGGTGGTGGTCGCGCGCGGGCTCGGCATCCTCGCCGGGCGCTCGGCGCGCCGTCTCCCCCAGGCCGAAGAGAGGCTGCGCGGCGGGGCCCGCCAGGCGGGACGACATGCGGCGCGGTTGCAACGCACGTGGCGCAAGCCGCCGAACTGAGCCCGGACGACGAGAGTCGAGCACCCGTAGGCTTCGGCGCGGGCACCACCCACTACACGCACAACCGGAGGTCCAATGGCCGACGACGTACTCGAGCTCGCCGACAAGCTCTGGCGCGGCGACATCGACATCGTGGAGATCCACCCTGTGGGTGGGTACATGGGCGGGGTGGCCGAGGTCGCCGAGGGGGTCTCCTTCGTCCCCAGCTTCGCCAACGTCTCGGCCATCGCCACCGCGGACGGGCTCGTGTTGGTCGACACGGGATCGCAATTCGTGGCAGAGGCGGTGCACGACGCGTTGCGGGGGTGGTCGGCGCTCCGCCTCAACACCGCCATCTACTCGCACGGCCATATCGACCACGTGTTCGGCGTGGGCGTGTGGGAAGAAGAGTCGTCGGCGCAAGGCTGGCCGGCTCCCGTGGTCGTGTCCCATGACGCCGTGCCGGCGCGCTTCGACCGCTATATCGTGACCGCCGGCTACAACGAGATCATCAACCAACGGCAGTTCGGGGTGCCCGGCTTCCGTTGGCCCACCGAGTACCGCTACCCCGACCGTACCTACGCGCAGCAGCTGGCGCTCGACGTCGGTGGCGTCGACCTCGAGCTCCACCATGCCCGGGGCGAGACCGACGACCACACCTGGACCTGGCTGCCCGCCCCGCGCGTGCTGTGCTGCGGCGACCTCTTCATCTGGGCGTCACCGAACGCCGGCAATCCCCAGAAGGTGCAGCGCTATCCCCGCGAGTGGGCCGTGGCCCTGCGCGAGATGATCCGACTCGAGCCCGAGGTCCTGCTTCCGGGCCACGGCTTCCCGGTCGTGGGCGCAGCGCGGGTCCGCCAGGCGCTCACCGACACCGCCGATCTCTTGGACTCGCTCGTCGACCAGACCATCGAGCTCATGAACGCGGGCGCCCGGCTCGACGAGGTGCTCCACACCGTGGTGGCCCCCGCCCACCTCTCGGAGCGTCCCTACCTGCGACCCGTGTACGACGAGCCCGAGTTCGTGGTGCGCAACGTGTGGCGCCTGTACGGCGGATGGTGGGACGGGAACCCGTCGTCGCTCAAGCCGGCGCCCGAGTCAGCCCTGGCCGGTGAGCTGGCCGCCCTGGCCGGTGGGGCCGGCGTCCTGGCCGACCGAGCGTTGGCCCTGGTGGAGTCGCCTGCCGAGGGCACCGATCCGGCCCTGTCCCTGCGACTGGCGGGCCACCTGGCCGAGCTGGCGGCGCTGGCGGCGCCGTCGGACCCCGGCGTCCACCGGACGCGCGCCGCGGTGTTCGCCCGGATGTCGAAGACAGCCACCTCGACCATGGCGAAAGGGGTGTTCACCTGGACGGCCCGGGAGTCCGAGGGACGGGCCCGACACCCCGACTGAGCCTGCGCGCGCCAACTACTACTCGCGGATCACCGTTGGCTAGTGTCGTCGCCGTGAGCCCCCGCGACGGCGAATCGAGCAGCACGGTCGCGTCACGGTGGCGTCGTCGGGCCTTCGGGCTCGTCGCCGCGGCAGCCCTGCCGGTCATCCTCGGAGGCTGTCAACTCCCGACATTCGACGGCTATCGCGGATCGACCAAGCAGGGACACGACGAGTCCCTGCTGTGGATCGGGACGATGATCGCGGCGATCGTCGTCCTGGCCTTCGTGGGCGGGCTCATCGTGTGGTCGGTCATCCGGTATCGCAAGCGGTCCGACGAGATGCCGGTCCAGTTCCAGAACCACCTCGGCATCGAGATCACCTACATCGTGATCCCGGTCGTCATGGTGCTCACCCTGTTCGGGTTCACCGTCTACACCGAGAACCAGGTCGACGCCGTGAGCCCCACCCCCGCCCTGAAGGTGCACGTCACCGCGTTCCAATGGGGCTGGCGCTATCAGTACCCGGGCCAGGTGGACGTCACCGGTGTCACCACCGAGGATCCCGACCCCGTCGGGCTCAACGGGGCCCCGTGCGCCCCGGCCGTCGACTGCCTGGGCCCGGGCCTGGTGGTGCCGGCGGGCGAGACCACCCGGATCACGCTCAATTCCCAGGACGTCATCCACGGCTTCTACGTTCCCCAATTCAACTTCAGCCGCTATGCCCAGCCGGGGGTCACCAACGTCTTCGACCTCACTGTGCAGCACCAGGGCATCTACCGGGCCCAGTGCACCCAGTTGTGCGGGCTGTACCACTCGCTCATGTTCTTCCACGTGGTGGCGCTACCCCCCGATCAGTTCCGGGCGTGGCTGAGCTCACAGCAGAGCCTGGCCAAGGCGGCCTCGACCGTCTCGGCGTCCAACTCGACCACGAAGGCGGCCGCATGACCCTTCTTGCCGACCGCCCGGTCACCCACGAGCACGAACACGAGCACCACGAGGGGCCCACAGGGCTCCTCAAGTGGATGACCAGCACCGACCACAAGCTGATCGGCATGAACTACATGGTGACCTCGCTCATCATGTTCTTCCTGGCCGGGATCATGGCCCTGTTGCTCCGGACCCAACTGGCGTCACCCGACAGCTCATTCTTGAGCTTCCAGCAGTACAACGCGCTGTTCACCATGCACGGCAGCCTGATGCTCTACCTGTTCGCCGGGCCTTTCGCATTCGGCGGCCTCGCCAACTTCATCGTGCCGCTGCAGATCGGCGCCCCCGACATGGCGTTCCCGAGGCTCAACGCCCTGTCGTACTGGCTCTATCTCGGGGGCTCGATCACGATGCTCATGGGCTTCCTCGTCGCCGGCGGGGCCGCCGCCTACGGGTGGGTCGCCTACGCGCCGCTGTCGTCAGTGCAATTCGCGCCGGGGTCGGCTCCCGACCTGTGGATCCTCGGGCTCGTGCTGACGGGCTTCTCGGCCATCTTCACCGGCGTGAACCTGGTGACCACCACGTTCTATCTGCGGGCACCGGGCATGACCATGTTCCGGCTCCCCATCTTCACCTGGAACATGCTGGTCACCGCCATCCTGATCCTCATCGCCTTCCCCATCCTGACCGCTGCCATGGTGTTGCTGTTCTGCGACAGGCACTTCGGGACCCATATCTATTCCACGGCCGGAGGTGGGGTGCCGGTGCTCTATCAGAACCTCTTCTGGTTCTTCGGCCATCCCGAGGTCTACATCCTGGCCTTGCCCTATTTCGGCATCGTCACCGACGTCATCCCCGTCTTCTCCAAGAAACCGCTCTTCGGCTACAAGGGCATGGTCTTCGCCACCATGGCGATCGCGGCGCTGTCGACCGGGGTGTGGGCGCACCACATGTTCACCACCGGCGTGGTGCTCCTCCCCTTCTTCTCGTTGTTGTCCCTGCTCATCGCTGTGCCCACCGGCATCAAGTTCTTCAACTGGATCGGCACCATGTGGAGGGGGCAACTGACGTTCAAGACGCCCATGCTGTTCTGCATCGGGTTCCTGTTCGCCTTCTTGATGGGCGGCCTCACCGGGGTCATGTTGGCGTCGCCGCCCATCGACTTCGCCACCCACGACACCTACTTCGTGGTGGCCCACTTCCACCAGGTGCTGTTCGGGACCGCCGTGTACGCAGGGTTCGCCGGGTTCTATTACTGGTACCCGAAGTTCTTCGGGCGCATGTACCGGGAATGGATGGGCAAGACCCATTTCTGGTTGCTCACCATCGGCTTCTGGGTGACGTTCATGCCGCAGTACATCCTCGGTCTGTGGGGCATGCCGAGACGGGTGGCGTCGTACCCGGCCAACCTGGGCTGGCAGGCACTGAACGTGGTGTCGACGATCGGCGCCTATGTCATCGGCATCTCGTTCGTCTTCCTGCTCGTGAACCTCTGGGTGTCGTGGCGCAAGCCCGTGCCGGCCGGGAACAACCCGTGGGACGCGCACACCCTGGAGTGGTTCGCCACCTCGCCGCCCGTGCACCACAACTTCGAGAAGCTCCCTCCCATCCGTTCCGAGCGGCCCGTGTGGGACTACAACCACCCCGACGCCCGGACGATCACCCACGGCGGCGCCGACAGCAACGGGCATGGCAACGGGCACGGACAGCTGGCCGGCACGGCCACCGGTGTGGGCGCCGACACCGGCGACAAGGAATAAGGGGTCGTCGTGCGTGTCGAAGCACTGTTCCTGCTCGGGGTGGCCGCCTTCTTCGGCGTCGTCGGCCTCTTCTACTGGTTCACGGCCTACGAGCAGGGCGGCTTCGTGATGCTCGTGGGTACCACCATTCTCGGGTTCTTGCCGGGGAGCTACTACCTGTGGTGGTCGTTTCATATGAAGCCGCGCCCCGAGGACCGTCCCGACGCCACGTTGGAGGACGGCGCCGGTGTGATCGGCTCGTTCCCCGCCTCGAGCGTCTGGCCCTTCGTGCTCGGCATGGGCCTGTTCCTGATGGTGCTCTCCATCGTGTTCGGGCTGTGGCTTATCGCTCCCGGCGCCGCCCTGGTGGTGTCAGCGGTGATCGGCGTCACGGTGGAGAGCCGGCGCGGCGGGACCATCTGAGAAACCCGGGCGGCTCAGCACCGGGCCGCATACCCGGTGCTGAGCCTGAGCCCGGCGGATCACGGGTGCGTCGCCCGGATCCTGCCCCCCTCGGGCAACCCCATCAGCGTCCTCCTCGAGGATCAACCGGCATCCACCCCGGCCCCAACATCGGGTCAACTGTTCGGGCTCACCTGGGCCGGGCCTCCCTTCGACCGGACCCTCGGCGGGAAGGCGACGACCGGGCGGGGTCAGTTCCGGTCGGACGGGCCCGCCAGGGCGACGGCGCGCACCCTTCGTAGCGACAAGGCGGCTGCTCCTACCACCACGGCCAATCCCACCACGGCCACGGCGACATCAGCGGCGGTGGCGCGCAGATGGGCGGGCACGGTGGCGAAACACGCCACCGCGGAGAGCACGAGCACGACCCGTCTCGACCACGCGTCGGACGCCAGCGCCAAGAACACGAGGCCCCACGTCTCGTACCAGGGCCACACGATGGGCCCGAGGAAGACGACGGCCAGCAGGCTCCAGCCGAGCGCTCTCGGCATTCCGTAGCGATCGGTCCGCACCACCAGGACGCAGACGATGACCGCGGCGACGAGCAGAGCCCCGGCGCGCGTCGCCACGACGAGTGCATGGGTGTGCGCGCCGCCGCCTACACCGTGGACGACGTGTGCGATCGCGAGTCCGAGCGCGGTGGCCGGATCGAGCCAGGAGTTCACTCTTCCTGGGTCCGACAGGTTCCAGAGCCAGGCCCAGCCGAGCCCCGATGCCTCGGACACCACCGCCATCACCGCCACAGCAACGACGAGCGACCCGATGACGTGCCGGGCGCGCCGGCGCGGGGACGCGTGGGCGCCGGCCCACTCCCAGCCGATGAAGACGACCCCGAGGAGACACGGGACCTTGACCTCGGCCCCGACGGCGCACAAGACGATTCCGAGCACGGGATGGCCGCGGCGGGCCAGCGCGATGCCGGCAACGAGCAGCCCGAGCATGACGGCGTCGTTGTGCATCGCCCCGATGAGCGACACCAGGACGAGGGGATTGAGCACGGCGAGCGCGAAGGCGGCGCCGGCGTCGCGCCCGAACGAGCGGGCCAGGCTCGGCACCGACACGGCGACGAGCACCACGCCGAGGAGGGCCACGAGCCGATATCCCTCCAAGGTGGCGAAAACGCTGCTCGACAGCTTGGCGTTCGCCCGGGCGATGTCGAAGAAGACGGGGCCGTACGGCGCGTGGGCGTGACGCCATAGAGGATCGGCCAACCCGGAGAACGTCGACTTCCCCACCGACTGCAGGCCGTGGGTATAGGGATCGATGCCGCGCGACACGAGCTCGCCCTCGGCGCCATAGGTGTAGACGTCGCGACTGAACAGGGGTGGGGCGACGACGAGCGGCACCACCCACAGGGCAAAGACGCCGTAGAGCCGGCGCAACCGCCCGCCGTCCTCGCCGGGGAACGTCACGATGCAGTACCACGCGCACAGCAGCACGAGCATCCCGCCGTAGACCACGGCGATCCCGAGCAGCTCGTGTCGTGGTGGCGCCGATCCGGGGGCGGGGATGCCGAAGATCCAGGACCCGGGGAGCTTCGACGTGAAGGGGGAGCTCGGCAACGACGCGCCGAGCACCACCAGGGCCATGCCCACGAAGCCGGCGACAGCGGCGCCGACCGTGCGGCGCATCTCCGAGAAAGGAAGCGGCGCTAGCCGCGCACGGTGCTCGGGGGTTGCGACACCGTCGTGGCGGCGGTCTCGCGCACGTCCCGGAGGCGCCGGCGCGCCTCGGCGGCGGCGTAGGGTCGCAAGGGCGGCAGGCGGAAGCCGGTGTACATCACGCGCCGCTCACGCTCGACCGGGGGCTGGGCCATGTGCAGCGTGCAACTGAGGTGCACCGTCACGTCGCCGGTATCGGTGGGCAGGTCGAGGACCGGGAGGGTGTTGTCACGCCGCAAGAAGGCGGGCCACACGAGCGCCCGATGGCTCCCGGCCACGACCCGGAGCTGACCCGAGGTCGCATCGGCGCCCGTGACCGAGATCCCGACGGTGAGCGAGCAGCACTCGTAGCTGTGGCGGCCGAGGGAGCAGTCCTTGTGCCAGGGGACATCGGAGATGCCCTCCACCACACCGATCGGCTTCACGAGCGCCTCGAGGGCGTTGGAGTCCATCGAACCCCACTGGTGGCCGTCGCCGGTGAGCGCGCCGAGACGCGCCAGGCGCCCGTCTGCGACGAGCGACGCGGCGGTGTCGGACATGGCGTCGAAGCCCTGCATCCGCACCAACCGGTCGGTCCCGTCATCGGTGCGGGCCCACCACGACCGCCCGTCGCCGGGTGCATAGGTCGGAGCGGCACGGTCCATGTCGGCGGAGACCGCCGCCATCTCGTCCGCGCTGAACACGCCGGCGACGTGCAGGAACCCGGCCTGGCCGAGGAACCGGTCCATGTCCTCGTCGGCGTCGTCCCACGCGTACGGTCGCGTGAGGTCCAGGGGGGCGCCCTCGGCGTCCTCGAAGGCCATCTCCCCCGTCACGTGCGGAGCCACCCCGTCGAGCGCGCCGCGGAGCACGAGCCACCAGTCGAGGAGGCGCTCGAGCCGGCCCGAGAGCGCGAGAGCCCCGCTCGAGAACCACCCCATGGGGGTGACCTGGTCCGTCACGAGGTCGGTGAGCTGTGAGGCGTCGAGCTTCAGGATCAGCGCGTCGTCCCCGGCCGAAGCGCCGCGACGCACGACGACGCCGGCGTCGTCCACCTGCAGTGTCCAGCTGTCCCCGTCGACCTCGACCACCAGCGGGGGGAGCCGGAGGACGGTGAGGGCCTCGACGAGCAGCGCGTCAGCCGCATCGAGCGCAGCGGGCAGCTCCGCGCCGAAGAACCGAGCCGGATCGAGGGTCTCGATCTCCGCGTCGAGCCGCGTGCGCACGTCCACACTCACGGCTTGTCACCGTACTGGCCGCGCCCGGCACCATGTCGGGCGACCCGGGTCGCTCGCCGCCGGGCCTCACACCCTTGAGGCCGCTCACCCCCGGGGCCGGTCGCCAAGGCCGGCCCGGACCTCGCGGCGCCACACGAAGCGCAGCCCCGACCAGTCCTCGCCCACCGCCGCCACCTTCACGTCCACGAGCCCGGTGGGCAGCACCGCTTCGCGCAGGAGGTTCTCGGTGACGTCGCTGTCGTGGCCGGCGGCCCGGCGCGGCCACACGATCCAGAGCGAGTCCTCGCTCCCGAGGACCGCCGCCACCATGTCGACGACCTCCTCGAGCTCAGCGGCGCGCCGGACGAAGGCCATCACGACCTCGGCTCCCTTGCCCAGCGAGCGTCGCACCCGGGCACCCGCGGGCAGATCGGGCACGGTCCAGCCCCGGGGGGCGCCCACCAGGGCCACGACGTCCCCGGGGCGCACCTGGAGCTTCTTGGCGAGCGGTGTCCCGGAGTAGCCGCCCGCGCTCGCAGACGGGGTCACGGCGCCGGAGCCGGGTCCCAGGGCCGCCGGCGCATGGCGAGGGCGGTGCTCCCCTCCCAGAAGCCCTCCGACCGGTAGAGGCGGTCCCCGTCAGCGGACGCGTGCAGCTCGACGTTGTCGACGCCCTGCGACTCGAACCACGCCAGCAGGGCGCGCAGCACGGCCCGACCGAGCCCCTGGCGGCGGAACCCGGGCTCGGTCGCCATCCACTGGATGTACCCCACCCGGGCATCGCCGGCCGGGCCCGGGAGCCGCAGCGAGATCGCCCCCGCCCCGCACGCCACCAGGTGGCCCGGCGCGGTGGGGTCCTCGGCGACCACCACAGCGAGGTCCTCGCCGAGGCGGGCCTGGACGGTCTGTACGGCCGAGACGCGCCACCGCTCCCACACCTCCTCGTCGAGCTGCAGGCGAAGTGACCGGTACATCATCTCGGCGAGACGGGCGACCTCACCGGCATCGTCGGGACGCGCCGAGCGGACCAACAAGCGCGCTCAGCGGCGAGGGATGCGGCGCACGCCCGAGGTGACTGCTTCGACCGGCTCGAGCTCGCCGTTGAGGTCGATCCGGCCGGGCACCGGAGCGGGCACGAGCTCCTCTTCGCCGTCACCGGGCCGGACGGGGGTCGACACACTCTCGTATTCACCCTGCGCGGAGCGGGTGATGACCACGGCGCGCTTGCGCCGGCCGATGCCGGGCACCCCCGACATCTCCCGACACAGGTAGTAGGCGAACACACCCGCGGCCGAAGGGATGATGAAGACCGCGAAGCGGAAGAACCACAGGACCTCGTTCAGCGAGACCTTGAAGAAGTTGGCCAACACGTCGGTCGAGCTCGCCGCGAACAACGTGAAGAAGAACGTCAACGACGCCACGCCGATGGCGGTGCGCCTCGGCTTGTCGCGAGGCCGGTCGAGGAGGTTGTGCTCGGCGCGGTCACCGGTGACCTTGGCTTCCACGAAGGGCCACACATAGAAGAGGTTGAAGCAGATGCCCGGGAAGAGCACGGCGGGGAACAAGATCACGAATGGGATGGTGTGGCCCCACAGCGTCCAGGAGATGGGCGGCATGATGCGCAGGGCGCCGTCGAGCCATCCCATGTACCAGTCGGGCTGCACGGCGTAGCTGATCTTGTACGGCTCGTACTGTCCGAACTGCCAGATGGGGTTGATCTGGGCCAAGCCCCCCAACGCCCACAGCACCCCGGTGGTCACGAACATGAACCCCGTCGTCTTGGCGATGAACGTGGGGTACATGGGCGAGCCCACCACGTTCTTCTCGGTGCGGCCGTGCCCGGGGAACTGCGTGTGCTTCTGACGCACGAGCAGTCCGAGGTGGGCGCCGAGGAGCCCGAGGATGATCAGCGGCACGACCAGCACGTGCAAGATGAACAGGCGCGGGATGATCGTGCCGTCGCCGGGGAAATTCCCCCCGAAGAGGAACGTGGCCAGATACGAGCCCACGAGCGGGATCGACAGCACGATCGAGAACATGATGCGCAGGCCGGTCCCCGACACGAGGTCGTCGGGAAGCGAGTACCCGATGAACCCGTTGGTCAGCGCCAGGATGAGCAGCGTGATCCCGATCATCCAGTTGAGCTCGCGCGGCTTGCGGAACGCGCCGGTGAAGAAGATCCGGCACATGTGCACGGCGATCGCACCCACGAACACATCCGCGGCCCAGTGGTGCATCTGCCGGATGACGAGCCCGCTGCGCACGCCGAAGGAAAGGTTCACCGTCGACTCGAAGGCGGCGGACACCTTCGCCCCCCGCAGCGGTGCGTAGGCCCCGTTGAGGGGATAGATGAGCTCCTTGGCCGAAGGGATGAAATACAGGCTGAGGAACACCCCCGTCGCGATCAGCACCACGAAGGAATAGAGGGCGATCTCGCCCAGGAGGAAAGACCAGTGGTCGGGGAAGATCTTGTCGAGCAGGGTGCGGCCGCCCTTGGCCACGCCGAGGCGTTCGTCGAGCCACCGCACACCGGCGACGACGGGGTCGGGCTTGTTTGCCTGCTTGCCGTGCCGACCTCGGATGCGGCCGCCGGGCCGTGACGTGATGGCGCTCATGACCGCTCCCAGAATCCAGGGCCTACGGGTTGGTCATAGCCGGCCTGCGCCGCCAGGAACCCCGCGTTGTCGATCATGAGGGGCAGCTGCGGCAACGGACGCGGCGCCGGGCCGAACACCGGGTTGGCTCCGGTCAGGATGTTGAACAGCGACTGGTGACACGGGCACAGCAACTTCTGGAGCGCCTCTTCGTACAGGCCCACGGGGCACCCGGCGTGGGTGCACAACTTGGAGTACGCCAGGTACCCGCGAGGCCCCCACGTCTCGCGTCCGGGCAGGGTGACGATGTCGGTGTCGGTCGGGCCGGGTCGGATCAGCATCGTCTGGCTCACCGAGGAGCCCGCGAACCCCTCGGGGAAGACCGTGAGCGACCCGCCCACCTCGAGGTCGGCCTTGTGGATGCGATTGCCGTCGAGGTCGACGAGATACGAGCCCGGGCGCCAGTTGGTGGTGTCGAAGGTCTTCTCGGGCTGAGGCCCGAGCGAGCGCAGGAGGGGGAAGGTGAGGACGATCCCCATCACGCCCGCCGCGGCACCCAGGATGGTGCCAAGGAAGCCGCGCCGTCGGAACACCATCTTGCCCCGGTCCTCGATGGCGGCCGCCATGGCCTCGACCTCGGTCTCGGTCGACGCCAGCACATGGCGTTCCTCCACGAAGGGGCCCTGGGGCAGGAGGTATTTGCCCCAGGCGGAGAGGCCGAAGCCGAAGGCGAGGAACCCCACGCCCCCGAACACCCCTTCCCACTGGGTCTGGCCACCGACCCAGTACAGCCCGCCATAGGCGCAGAACCCGGCCAGGCCGAGCAGCAGCAGCACGCCGATGAGCATCTCGGCCCGCCGCGGGTTCTTGGCGTAGGGCTGCAGATGGGGGTCGTCGAACTTCGTCAGGGGCACACCGGCGGGAGCACCGTTGCCCGACGCGACGTCGGTGACCGACGCGACGTCGGTGCCGGACGTGACGTCGGTGTGGTCGCTCACTTGCGGTCTCCCAGCCAGAACGCCACCAGCATGATCCCGCCCACCCCGAAGAGGAGCCCGATGAAGCCTTCGGCCACGGGCCCGATGCCACCGAGGCCGAGGCCGCCCTGGTTGACGGGGTGCTGGATGGTGGTCGTGACGTACTTGACGATGTCGGTCACCTGCTGGTCGGTGAGGTTGCCCGGCCCGAAGTGCGGCATCTGGGTCGGCCCGGTGCGGATGGCTTCGACGATCTGCCGCGGGTAGATCTTGTGCAGCGACGTGGCTTGGAACCCGTTGGAGAGGGCGTCACCGGCTCCGGTGATCGTATGGCAGCCCGCGCAGTTCAAGACGAACAGGGAGTTCCCCTCGGTGAGGTTGCCGGCGGGGAGGTTGACCGTGGGGATGCCCGAGGGGTAGTCGGGCGCGGCGGGTGCGAGCGAGTTCACAAAGGCGACGATCTGCAGGGTCTGCTTGCGGTTGAAGCGTGGCGGCTTCTGGACCGGTTGGGCGGTGGCCACCGCCAGGGGCATGCGGCCCGTCGACACCCAGAAGTCGACGGTGGCGGGCCCGAGACCCTGGAGGTTCGGCGCCCGGGCGGTGCCCGAGGCGTCGACGCCGTGACAGCTGGAGCAGTTCAACTCGAACAGGGACTGGCCGGGCGCGATGTACGAGCTCGGGGGCAGGTGGTACCTGATGATGGCGCTGCCCGCGCTGGTGGCCGACTTCAACGCCGACTTGGCGACAGGCGCCTCGGTGGTCGCCGTCGTGGCAGGCGGCGCGGTGGTCGCCGTCGTGGCAGGCGGCGCGGTGGTGGGTGGCGTGGCCGCCTGGGAGGCCGAAGCGCCCGACGTCAGCAACCCGACGACCGCCACTCCCGCCACCAACAATCCCGGCAACAGGTAGCGCGCACGGAGCTTTTTCTGCATGTCGTCGCGGTCTCCGGGGCTCAACCGGTCTTCAGCAGGAACAAGCAGCTGAAGATGCCGATCCACATGAAGTCGACGAAGTGCCAGTAATAGCCGACGGCCTGGAACACGTTGGTCTCGCCGGGGTCACCGCCCTTTCCACCCATGCGCCCCAGGAGGAAGATCATGGCCACCAGCCCGAGGGCCACGTGAAGCCCGTGGATGCCGGTCATGATGAAGAACAGCGACCAGTACGCGTTGAGCGACGGCCCGTGGTGCGAGCCCGCGAAGTCGTGCCATTCGTAGAGCGTGTTGCTCAAGAAGGCGGCGCCGAGGACGAAGCTCACGATGATCCACCGCACGGCTTTGCGCCGTTCGCCGCGTTCTTGGGCCCACACGCCGAATTGGAATGTCGGGCTCGACACGAGAAGGACGACACTGAAGATGCCGGCCTGGACGTAGTCGAGGTGTGCCCCCGACAAGGGCGGCCACGTAGCGGCGTGAGCGCGAATGGTGAAGTACGCGGCGAACAGGCCACTGAAGAACATGACCTCCGAGCCCAGCCAGATCATGACCCCGACGGCGAGCAGCGGAGGGCGCTCAGGGACGTGGCGCGGCGCGCGCGGCGCGTGCTCCACCGACAAGGCCTGCGTCACGGGGTCTTTCCTAGTTGACGGCGGCCCTTCCGCGCCAACACCGTCGGTACACCCGTTTCCCTCCGCCCCGGGGTAAGGGGACCCGCCGGCGCCCGGCGCGCGATCGGCGCGCCCGCGGCGTCGCGATCAGGGCCGGAGCGCGGCCGGCAGCGGCCTCGTATGGATGACAACCAGCCGACGGGTGGGACGGGTCAGGGCGACGTACAGGGCGCGCAGGCCCTGGGGCGACTCTTCGACGATGGCGGCCGGCTCGACCACGACGACGGCGTCGAACTCGAGGCCGTTGGCCAGGTCGACGGGCAAGAGGCTGAGCGGGCCCCCGAGGCCGTCGCGGCGGGGGTCGGACGCCTGCACCCCCGCGGCGTCGAGCGCCACGGCCAGGTCTGCCACCAGTGACGCCGGTGCCAGCACCGCTGCGGTCCCCGGAGCGACGTCGCGACACGCCTGGGTGGACAGTGCCGCCACCCGCTCGGCGAGGCGCTCGGGCTCGACCTGTTCGAAGAGCGGGGCCACCCCGGTCCGTCGCACCGGTGTCGGCGGACGCAGCTCCGGAGCGGTCTCGGCCAACACCCGGGCGGCCACCTCCACCACCTCGGCGGGCGTGCGGTAGCTCACGGTCAGCTCGACCAGGCGCGGCGGGCGCTGACCCGGGAGGTGGGCGGTGACCTCGTCCCAGCTGGCGGGGGCCCAGGGGCCCGTGGCCTGGCCGATGTCGCCGACCATGGTGATCGACCCCGACAGCGAGCGGCGCGCCACCGAGCGGAGCTGCATCGGCGACAGGTCCTGGGCCTCGTCGACGACGATGTGGCCGTAGGTGCGGGGCTCGTCGTGCTCGGCACCACCTCCACCCGTGGCCCGGGGACGGCGGGGGCCGAGGAGGACGCGCGCCTCGTCGATCAGCGCCAGGTCCGCCACCGTCCAGGGGATGTCGGCGAGCGACGTGCTGCGGGGGCGCAGGAGCCGCTGCTGCTCGGCGGGGCTGAGCACCCCCTTGGCGGCCAGGGATAGCAGGGGCGGGGACCCGAACAGGTCGTGGAGCAGCTCTTCGGCGCTCAGGCGCGGCCACATCCGGTCGAGCGCGTCGGCAACTTCGGGGAGACGCCGGACCTGGCGGGAGAATTCTCCCAGGTCAAACCCACTTTCCTCCTCCGAGACCTCTCCCCAGGATCCGGGGTCGCCTGAGCCGGGGTTCATGGGGCGGTGGCCGTTTCCTTCCGGCCCGAGACGGTGCCCGTTGCCCTCGGGCCCCGACACACCCCCCCCGTCGGCTCCACGTGGGCCGGTCGAGGCGGCGGAGGTGGGACCACCCGGGGCCGCGGGGTCGAAATCACCGCCGTCGGTCTCGGGCGCCCCCCCGGGCGTGACCCCGTGGACGGCGAGGGCCTTCAGGTACTCGTCGGCCAGCCTGCGCACGACGAGCTGCTCCAAGAACCGGCGCCGGGCGTTGTGGGAACCGGGACGCCGGCGGGCCGCCGACACGATGCCGGCCGATGCCTCGGCACTCAGGCGCAGGACGGTGGCGCCGAAGGGCACCTCGGCGTCGCGGCGCAGGGGACGCTGCCGACTGCGCACCGCCCGGCCCACGACGATGCCCATGCGGGCCTCACCCTTGAGACGCGCCACTTCGGGCACGTCCGCGGCCTTGACCTGCACGCCGTGGACGAGGCCTCCGATCGTGGACAGGGTCACGCCGCTCTCGCCGAGCGACGGTAGGACGTGCTCGATGTAGCGCAGGAACAGGGGGTTGGGCCCGATCACCAGGACGCCTTGGCGCTCCAGGGGGAACCGGTGCGTATAGAGAAGGTATGCCGCCCGGTGCAACGCCACCGCCGTCTTGCCGGTGCCGGGACCACCCTGGACGACCATGACGCCGAGGAGCGCAGAGCGAATGATCTCGTCCTGCTCACGTTGGATGGTGGCGACGATGTCGCGCATGACCCCGGTCCGGGCCCCTTCGAGCGCGGCCAGGAGGGCGCCGGGGCCCCCGAGGTCGAGCTCGCCGTCCCCACCGTCGTCCGAAGTCTGGTCGTCCCAGCCGGGAGTGTCCGCGTCGGCAGTGCCGGCGCTGCCGCGGGATCCGTTCAGGGTCGAGGAGGCGCCGAAGCGCTCGTCCTCCACACCGACGATGCGCCGACCCTGGGCGGCGAGGTGGCGCCGCAGGACGAGACCCATGGGATCGCGCCCGGTCGCCCGGTAGAACGGCTCGGCCACCGGCGCCCGCCAGTCGACGACCAGCGGCTCGAGGTCCTCACCCGAGACCCCCAGCCGGCCGATATGGAAGCTCTCGGTGTCCCGGGCCCCCGGAGAGCCGTCGCCCTCCTCTCGTCGGTCGATCCGTCCGAAGCACAGCGCCTGCTCGCCGATGTCGAGCTGATCCAGACGGGCCAGGCTCGTCCGGACGATGACGTCGCGCTCCTCGCGGAATTGGTGCGTCCCCCCGCGACCCTGGTCGATCACGGACCGAATGAGCTCCTCGGTGTCCGATCGCAACTGGTCGAGACGCTCGTAAGCCCGGTCGACGTGGGCCTGTTCCGCCTCGATCTCAGGATGCGTTGCCACAGCCGCTCCCTCTCCACCGCGCCGCCTCCACCCCGCTGCGCAGTGGACCATCGATCATACCGTCCGGCCGCGGTCTACCCGCCTGGGCTCGACGCGACGCTCAGCCTCCGAGGAAGCGGGAGCGATCGGCGTCCGACCTGGGAGATTCGGGCCTCGTACCTTCAAGTAGCGTCGCTTTCGTGCCAGTCGCCGACTCGGCGTTCGTGCGAGCCTGCAGGTGCCAGCCGGTGGACAGGGTCCCGGTCTGGTTCATGCGCCAGGCGGGACGCTCACTGCCCGAGTACCGCGCCGCGCGTGGTGAGGGGAGCGTGCTCGACGCCATCCGCCAGCCCGAGCTCGCCGCCGAGCTGACCCTGCAGCCCGTGCGTCGCTACGCCGTCGACGCCGCCATCCTCTTCAGTGACATCGTGGTGCCGGCCGCGGCGGTGGGGTTCGGGGTCGAGGTCGAACAGGGTCGGGGCCCGGTGGTCAACCGGCCCTTTCGAGGTGGCGAAGACCTGGCGCGGCTCCGGCCCTTCGAGCCCGAGGCCGACGCCGGCTACGTGCTCGAGTCGGTGCGCCTGGTGACAAGGGAGCTCGACCCTCTCGGGATCCCGCTCATCGGCTTCGCGGGCGCTCCGTTCACGGTGGCGAGCTACCTGATCGAGGGGGGTCCCTCTCGCGTCTATGCCCGCACCAAGGCCCTCATGCGCGGCGATCCCGCCCTGTTCGCGACGCTCCTCGACGTCCTGGCCGACATGGCGCTGGCGTCGCTGCGCGCTCAGGTGCGGGCCGGGGCATCCGCGGTTCAGCTCTTCGACAGCTGGGTGGGCGCGCTCTCCCCCGCCGACTACGAGCGCCACGTCCTCCCGGCCACCCGCAAGGTCTTTGCGGGCCTGGTCGATCTCGGGGTGCCGCGCATCCACTTCGGCGTCGGCACAGGAGAGCTCCTCCCCCTGATGGCCGGCGCCGGCGCCGAGGTCGTCGGCGTGGACTGGAGGGTGCCGCTCGACGAGGCGCGACGACGCGTCGGTGCGGGGCACGCGTTGCAGGGAAATCTCGACCCCACCACATGTCTGGCCCCATGGGACGTCGTCGAGGAACAGACTCGTGACGTGCTCGAGCGCGGGGGCGGCACGGGACATGTCTTCAACCTCGGCCACGGTGTGCTGCCCGAGACCGATCCCGACGTGTTGGCCCGCGTCGTAGAGCTCGTGCACGAGACATCGGCCGCGGATCTCTCGACGCCCGCCCGAGCTCGGTGAAGCCGGTCGGCGTGCTGGTGATGGCGCACGGCACTCCCCGCTCGCTCGAAGAGCTGCCCTCCTTTTACACCGAGATCCGTCGCGGCAGCCCGCCTCCACCCGAACTGCTCGCCGATCTCGAACGCCGCTACCGGACCATCGGAGGGACCTCTCCTCTCAACGAACGGACCGCCGCGCAGGTCGAAGGGATCGATCGCGCTCTCGACACGCGGGCGCCGGGACGGTTCGTGACCGCCGCCGGCGCCAAGTTCGCGCCGCCCCGGATCGAACAGGCCGTGGGCGAGCTGGGACGAGCCGGTGTAGGCCGCCTTGTCGGGCTCGTGCTCGCCCCGCACTATTCGGCGGCCAGCGTCGGTGACTACGCCCGCCGGGCCCACGCCGCCGCGGAGGCACTCAGCCCGAGCGAGAGTGGCCCCCTCGAGCTCGACATGATCGATCAGTGGTACTCGGCACCGGGGTTCGTGTCGCTCATGACAAAGCGGGTGCGCGCCGCGGTCGGTGTGCTCGCGCCCGAGGCCCGTGCCGAGGCGGCCGTCGTGTTCACGGCCCACAGCATCCCGGCGCGACTCGTCGCCGACGGCGACCCCTACGAGACACAGGTGCTCGAGTCGGCTGCAGCCATCGCCGAGGCCGCCGGCCTCGTGCGGTGGTCGGTGGCGTGGCAGAGCGCGGGACGCACGGCTGACACATGGCTCGGTCCCGACGTGCGCGACGTGATCGCGGCGATGCCCGGCTCGGGGGCCTCCGCGGTGGTGGTGTGTCCGGTGGGATTCGTGTCGGACCACCTCGAGGTCCTCTACGACCTCGACATCGAAGCACGTGCTGTTGCCGACGATGCCGGCATCCCGTTCGCCCGAACGGCGTCGCTCAACGACGACCCCGAGTTCTGCGACATGCTGGCCGGCGTCGTGCTCGACGTCGTCGAACCCACACCCGCCTGACGATGACGCACCCTGTGCCTCACCACGGCGCCGCGGGTGCGATGCCCGACCTCACCGTGGCGGTCGTGGGCGGCGGCATCGCCGGGCTCAGCGCGGCCTGGGAGCTCACCTCGGCCGCGCCCGGGGCCCACGTCGTCGTGCTCGAGTCGGGCGACCGACTGGGGGGGAAGCTGCACACAGGGACGATCGGTGGGCGCGCCGTCGACCTCGGGCCCGACGCATTCCTGGCCCGACGCCCCGAGGCCGTGGTGCTGTGCCGAGAGCTCGGGCTCGAAGACGAGCTCATCTCGCCCGGCAGCCGCGTCGCGTACGTGTGGGCCCGCGGCCAGCTCCGTCGACTGCCGGCCGGGCTGGCACTGGGGGTCCCCACGCGCCTGGGCCCCTTGGCCCGGTCGGGCATCGTCTCGCCGCTCGGGGTGGGGCGCGCCGCGGTCGACCTCCTGGGTCGGGCCTTCCCCGGTGACGCGGGGGCTCACCGCGCTGCGGACCGGACCGTGGCCGAGATCACCCGACGACGTCTCGGACGCGAGGTCACGGCGCGCCTCGTCGATCCCCTCATCGGAGGGATCCACGCCGGCGACACCACGCAGATGAGCGCGGCAGCGGTGTTCCCCGCCCTGCTCGACGCGGCGGAGCGGGGCGGCAGTCTCATGCGCGCCCTTCGACCCACCGCCCCGTCGGCGACGCCGGCCACGATGGGTCACGGCGCGGTGCAGGAAGGCGAGCCCCCGGTGTTCCACACCGTGCGGGGAGGACTGTCGCGACTCGTCGACACCCTGGGGCAGGCACTGGCCTCCCGGGGCGTGGACGTCCGGCTCCAGACCCCCGTCGACCGTGTCGTGCTGCACAGGTCCGACAGTGACGACGGGGACGGCTGGGACGGCGGGGACGACGACGCCCGACACGCACGGGGCGGCGGGGCGCGCTGGTCCCTGCACGGCACGCGAGGCAGCGTCGAGGCCGACGCCGTGGTCGTCGCCACCCCTGCCATGGCCACCGCGGCGCTGCTCGATCCCGTCGACCCCGCGCTGGCCACGATGGTGAGGGCGATCGACTACGGCGATGTCACGCTCGTCACCCTGCAGATGCCCGAAGAAAGCGTCGGGCACTCCCTCGAGGGCACGGGCTTCCTCGTGCCGGCCGACGCCGGACGCCTGATCACGGCGTGCACATGGCTGAGCTCGAAGTGGCCCGAGCTCCATCGCCCCGGCGACGTCCTGCTGCGCGCCTCGACGGGCCGGTTCGGCGACGACCGCCCCGCGCAGATGTCCGACGACGAGCTCGTCCGGCGCGTCCTCGACGACCTCGGCCCGATGTTGGGACTGCGGTCGGGGCCCACCGAGGCGGTGGTGACGCGCTGGTCGGGCGCATTCCCGCAATACGCATTGGGTCACACCCAACGGGTGTCGTCGATCGAGGACGCCGTGGCCCGCCTGCCGGCGGTGGCGCTGGCGGGCGCCGCCTATCACGGCGTCGGCATCCCGGCCTGTATCGCCAGCGGACGCCGAGCGGCGCGCACCGTGCTCGCCGGCGCGGTGGCGGTCGGGCTAACGACGCGGTGAGCGACGCCGCCCCGGCCGCCGGAGCCCCGCGCCACCGCCGCGTCCAGCCCAAGCCGCGACGGGGTCGCGTCATGGTCCCCTCCCTGGTGGCGGGGGTTGGGTTGGCGCTGTCACTTCCCCCGTGGGGGTTCTGGGTCCTGGCGTTCCCCTCGGCGGCCCTGCTGTGGTGGCGACTGGGAGGGCTTCGCCCCCGGGCCCGGCTGCTCGCCGGGTGGGCCATGGGGCTCGGGCTGTTCGTCCCCGGGTTGTGGTGGGCGACGACCTTCAACACCTACGGGGGGCTCGTGCTCATGGCCGTGGAGTCCCTGGCGCCGGGACTGGCGTGCGTCGTGGTCCCCCGCGGGGCCCGGGGCCGCACGGCCGCGTTGACCGGAGCAATGGTGCTCGGCGAAGCGTTGCGCTCGACATGGCCCTTCGGAGGCCTCCCGATGGGCGGGGTCGCCCTGGGACAGGCCGGAGGGCCCCTGGCCGGCGCGGCGCGACTCGGTGGTCCGCTGTTGCTCGTGGGGCTCGTCTGGCTCGGCGGCGGCGGCCTCGGGATCCTGGGCACCACCATCGTGCGTGTTCGGGCATCCGACCGAAGCGGCCGCTCGGCGCCGGCGCGACGGACCGCGCTGCGTGGGGCGCTGACGGGGGTGGCCGTCCTCGCCGTCGTGGTGGGCATCGCCGCATGGGGCGCGGTCGCGCCGGACGGGGGCCGCGCCACGCACACCCTCCGGGTCGCCTCGATCCAGGGCGGAGGGGTGCGCGGCCTGCGCAAGTCCCAGGTCGACCCCGCCACCGTCACCGCCGCGCAGTTCGCCGCCACCGAGGAGATCGCCTCGCACGACGGTGGCAGACCCCCGTCGTTGGTGGTGTGGCCCGAGGACGTGGTGTCGCTCGACATGCCCATCGACGGGACCCAGATCGAGAAGCAACTGGGCGCACTGGCGAGGGCTCTGCACACCACGCTCCTGGTGGGCGTAACCGAGACGGTGTCGGCCCAGAGCTTTCGCAACGAGATCGTCGCGTTCTCGCCCGGCGGCAAGCTGGTGGCCCGCTTCGAGAAGGTCCACCGCGTGCCTTTCGGCGAGTACATCCCGTACCGGGGGTTCTTCAAACATCTGGCCGACCTCTCGAGCGTCCCCCTCGACGCCATCCCAGGCCATGGCGACGGCGTACTGCACACACCGGCCGGCCCCCTCGGGACGCTCGTGTCCTACGAGGTCTTCTACGCGCAGCGGGGATGGATCACGACGCGCGCCGGCGCGCAGCTGCTCGTCGACCCGACCAACACGTCGTCGTACCTCACGAGCCAGGTGCCGACCCAGGAGATCGCGGCGGCGCGGCTCCAGGCCATCGCAGAAGGGCGCGACGTAGTCCAGGCGGCGCCCACCGGCTACAGCGCGGTGATCGACAATCGGGGCCGGGTCCTGGTGCGTTCGAAGCTCGGTGGACGCGCCGTCATCATCCGCGATGTCGACCTGCGGACGGGCCGGACCCTCTACGAACGGTTCGGTGACCTCCCCGTCCTCGCCCTGTCGGGCCTCCTCGTGGTTGCGGGCTGGCTCAGCGCGCTCGCCAACGACACCGATCCCGACCTCACGGCCCGGGCGCGCCGAGAGCGAAGGGCCTTGGTCGAACGACGGGCCCGTCGCTCGCGCCCAGGGCCGGAAGCAGCCACGGTCGCCTCGTCAGAGCACGAGCCTCAGTCCGACAACAACTCGCCGTGACGGGCCGCCACCATCTGGCGCATCCCGTCCTTCCAGTCGACGGCGGTCGGGCCGGCGAGCTCGTGCATGCGCGTCAAGTCGAGTTCCACGCTGTCGATGGTGTGCTCGGTCGGCTCGAAGCGCGCCTCGATCCCGGTGAGCCCGCCGAGGTAGGTACACCACTCCTCGATACTCACCGCTGTGCTCCCGCCCCAGTTGACGATGGTGGCGGGCACCGACGCCGCCTCGAGAAACGCAGGCAGCATACGGAAGATGTCGCGCTCGTGCAGCGGGTGGTAGACGCTCGGAGCATCGGTGTGCACCGGGATCGCCGAGCCGTTGATCATCATGTGCAGATGGACAGAAGGCCAGCCGCCGCGGTCCCCGTAGGGAACAGACAGTCGGGTGATGATCGTGGGGAGCTCGAAGCGCTGGGCCGCCCACCGCGCCGTCGTCTCGGCCGCGATCTTGCAGATGCTGTAGGTCCGTAGGAACGGCCACACCCCGTGGTTGTCACCGAGGGGGCCCGTCTCGGCGAACACATGGTGGCCCATGGGCTTGTACACGGCGGTCGAAGAGCAGTGCAGGAATGCGCGGGCGCCGCGATGATGCTCCATCAACCATGCCAGCCCGCCGCTGTTCGCCTGCAGGTCGACGTCCCAGTCGTTGGTCTTGGTGACGGCAAAGTTGAGCACGTAATCGGCATCGGCGGGGAGTGCAGTGGGGGCTCCGTCGAGCAGGTCGACGACGACACACCGGACACCGGCGTCCTCGAGACGGCGACGGGCCTGCGCATCATTGAAGCGCGCTGCTCCGAACACCTCGTTGTCGCGCGCCAGCGCGCACGCCAGGGGCTCGGCCACCTGGCCCGTGACACCGGTCACGACGATCTTGGCCCCCTGTAGCGGTGCGACGTCCATGGCCGTGTCGTCCCCCTTCACGTCCTCGTTGTCTGACGGACCGAGACTACGGGTCGGCGGGAGGTGCGGCGCCAATCAAGATCGACCCTCGCCGCGAATGACCGGTTGCTAAGTTGCCCGTTGGCCGCACGAGAGCCCGGGGCCGCACGAGAGCCCGGGCAATACACCCGGGTCGGCGGAGGGTCGGAGGTCAGGCACGTGGGTCAGATGCCGTGGTGGCGACGGCGGCGGGCGGTCGCTCTTCTCGGTGCCGTAGTGGTGGGGACGACCCTGGCGGCATGCGGCGCGGGGACGGGCTCGGCCAAGGCCCCGGGAGCGGGGACGACCGGCGCGAGCTCGGGACACGTCCTGCTCGTCGGCACCTTCGATGGTCACGCCGGCAAATACCAGACCATCCAGGCCGCCGTGAACGCGGCCCGCTCGGGCGACTGGATCCTCGTGGCACCGGGCGACTACCACGAGAGCGACGACGAGGCGAACCCTCCGACCGACCCTAGCCACGGGGACTTCGGAGGTGTCGTGATCACGAAGTCGGACATCCACCTGCGGGGGATGGACCGAAGCACGGTCATCGTCGACGGCACCAAGGCGGGCTCGACCACTCCGTGCAGCTCGGCGCCGGCTCAACAGAGCTTCGGGGCGGTCGGCTCCGACGCCAAGGCCGACGGACGCAACGGCATCGTCGTGTGGAAGGCGAACAACGTCAGCATCGAGAACCTCACGGCGTGCAACTTCCTCGGTGGCGCCGGTGACGCCGGGAACGAGATCTGGTGGAACGGGGGGGACGGCTCGGGCCTCATCGGACTTCACGGGTACACCGGTCGTTATCTCACCGCCACGTCGACCTACTACGGGGGCGAGGCCACGGCGGCGCAATACGGGATCTTCTCGTCCAACGCCCAAGGGCCCGGATCGTGGGACCAGATCTACGCCAGCAACTTCAACGACTCCGGAATGTACGTGGGGGCGTGCGAGCAGGTGTGCGCGACCACCATCGACTACGCCTGGATGGAGTTCAGCGCCCTCGGGTATTCGGGAACGAACTCGGGTGGGGCCATCGTGATCGAGAATTCCCAGTTCGACAACAACAAGGACGGCGTCGACACCAACACACAGATCGACGGGGACCCTCCCGCCCCTCAGAACGGGGCCTGCCCGGACCACGGCACGAGCCCGATCACCCACACGCACTCATGCTGGGTCTTCATCCACAACTCGGTCCATGACAACAACAACCCCAACGTGCCGCAGGCCGGCAGTGCCAGTGCCGGGCCCACGGGGACGGGAATGACTGTCTCGGGCGGCACCAACGACACCGTGATGGACAACACCTTCACCCACAACGGCGCGTGGGGAGTCCTGTTCGTGCCTTACCCCGACAGCAGCCCGCCCGTGCTCGGCCAGACCTGCGCAGGGACGGGAGGAGCCGAGCTGGCGGGGTTCGGGTGTGTCTATGACCCCAAGGGTGACGCCTTGCTCGACAACACCTTCACCGGGGACGCGTTCTTCGGAAACCAGGCCAATGCGGACTTCGGCCAGATCGTGATCAACGGGAACGGGTCGCGCAATTGCTTTGCTGGCAATAACGCCCCGACGGGAAGCGCCCCCACGGGCCTCGAGCAGAGCCAACCCACCTGCAACGGGTCGCCCGCGGTGTCCAACACCGGTGGGGCGCTACTCGGAGAGGTCCTGTGCGACACGGGCTTCGGCGGCGGCACCTGCCCGGCAGGGTCGCGCTACCCCCAGCTCACCGTCATCGCCATGCATCCGCTTCCCAGCGATCTGCCGTCGATGCCCAACCCGTGCCAGGGCGTGCCCGACAACGCGTGGTGCCCGAGCGGTCGGCCTGGTTGATCCCGCCCCGCCCGACCCGGGGGTTCAGTCCGCCGCTGGGTTCGCCTGCTTGATCTCGAGGACCAATTCGTCGATCACGCCATAGGCAGCGCGCAGGTTCTCGGCACCCGCGGCCCGAATCAACTCCCGCGCCGCCTCGTGAACCTCGACGACCATGTCGACCGGAGGAATGCCCCCCTCGCCCTCGGTCGCCAGAGTCCAAGCCAGCCAGAATCTTCCGGCAGCCGCGGTCAGAGCTTCGATGTCATACACGCGCCGATGCCCGAGCAGGTGCTTCTCCCCGTGGTGAGGCGACCTGCGTCTCGCATTCGGGACAACCACGGAGGAACGTGAGCCCACAAGACCGGAAGATCCGGTGTCTCTCGTAGGTGAGATCGCCGCCACAGGACCGGCCCGACAACTCCTCGGAGCAGAGCACGGGAGTCCCGTCCTTGTGGACGATGAGGCTGCCCTTGCAGACGCTCATGGAACCACCTTGCGTGTCCTTCCTCCATGCCCGTTCCATGGTCTCGGCGGAGCAAAGGGTGGTGGGGCATGGGCAGCGCCAACAATTCACAAACACTGCCCATGCCCCACCGCTACCCAATGGTGCGGGGGTACCACACACGTCATGCTCCAGGTACAACGGCGAAGCGCAGGGAGCTACCGCGCCAACCCGCTTTCCCTGAGTAGCGACCCTGTCAGCATGGGGATGCGGGGTTCCCCGAGTCGCCAAAGGAAACGGTACGCCGACGCCTATTCCGTGCCTAGCGGGGTACCACCTGGGTGCACCCGCGGGAATTCACCTGGGTGGTCGTCGCCTCGAGCAACGGCAGGGGCGCCGGGGCCGAAGCCCGAGCGACCGGCTTTCGCGTCAGGCCGGGTGCTCGTTCGACGCTGCGGGTGAGATCAAGCCCTGTGTCAGCACGTGGCGAACCAGCTCGGTGCGTGACTCCACGCCCAGTTTGGTGAAGACGTGGTTCAGATGGCCCTCGACGGTCCGGACACTCACACCGAGGCGCGCCGCGATGGCTTTGTTGGACAGCCCCTCGGCCACCAGCTCGACGGCCTCACGCTCACGCCAGGTAAGGCGGGGCCCCGTTCCCGGGCCCCATGTACTGTGGGCTCCAGCCAGTCGCGGCGACAAGATGGGGTCGAGCACCGTGGTTCCCTGCGCGGCCGCCCGCACCGCAGCAACGAGCTCGTCTCGCGCCATGGTCTTCAACAGGTATCCCGTCGCTCCGGCCTCGAGTGCAGCGCGTACGAATTCGTCGTCGTCGTAAGCGGAGAGGATCACAACCCGAATGCCGGGGTGGGTCAGGGTCAACTGACGAGCCACGTCGATGCCGCTACGGTCCGGCAGCCGAATGTCGATGAGGACGACGTTGGGGTCGAGGCCATCGATCATGGCAAGCGCGGCTTTGCCGTCGTCGGCTTCACCTACGACGACGATGTCCTCGGATGCTTCGAGGACCTGGCGCGTCCCCGTACGAAGAACCTCGTGATCGTCGACGATCAGGACCCGAAGAACCCCGTCCACCCGACCAGCATCCGCCCCCACGGCATGGTCACTCACCTGCGTAATGATAGTCGTGAGGTTGCCGTCGACCCCGATTCGACGTGGTCGCGCCATACAAAGCTCTCGGCAGCGCACCCGATCCGGATGAACGACCGGATGCGAGAAAAGTCAGGATCGTCGGGACGGGAACCTGAGATTTCGCTGAGGGCACGCGAAGAGGGGCCTCTCGCGGTCACAATGCGGACCCGAGGGCGGCCTCGACGGCTCGGAGGAGCTTCTGGGGTGAGACCGGCTTGTGCAAGTAATCCACCACTCTGGAGCCCAGACGCTCACGATCGGCAACGTCGAGCGAATAGGCGGAGTGCACGATCACCGGCGGCACGTCCCCCAGCGCTTCGATGAGCGACGCCCCGTCACGCCTCGGCATCCGCATGTCGAGAAGGACCATCCGATACGTCCCGGTGCTCAACAGACCGAGAGCAATCTCGCCATCCTCCGCCTCGGCCACAGTGAAGCCCGCCGACCGCAAGATCTCAGCCACCGTCCATCGGACGTCGGAATCGTCGTCGACGACGAGCACGTCGGCGCTCATCTGCTGCGTCTCGATCGGCACCGTCACCTTGTCGTCGACGACATCAGCGTCGCGAGCGGCGCCCGATGATCCCGGCGTGTCGGCCCGGCGCGCAGACGCGAGCTTCGTTCGACCGAGCCCGGCGCCGCCTTGGTTCTCGGACCTCGTTGCCCACCAGGTCGGAACGTAGGCCACGTACCGGCGGGGTCTGGTATCTAGCGCCATGCCAATTCCCGACTTGGCTCGAGAGGAAGACGGACGGTGACGATGGCTCCACCCGAGGGCGCGTTCTCGATGGAGATCTGGCCGCCGTGGCCCTCGATCAGGCGCCGCACGATGGCGAGCCCGAGACCGGTTCCGTCCGACCTCGTCGTGAAGAAGGGCTCGAAGAACCGCTCGACGAGCTCCTGGTCGACTCCCTCTCCGCTGTCTTGGACGGTGATGACTGCAGCGCCGCCCTCGGCTCGTGCCGCGATGCGCAACGAGCCCCCGTCGGGCATCGCCTGATAGGCGTTGTCGACCAGGTTGGTGAGGATCTGAGCAATCTGTTTGGCGTCCGCGTTGAGCTCGATGGCGCCCACATCGTCGACCACGACGACATTGGGTGGCTTGGGTGTGGCCTCGAGCACGTCACTGAGCACCTCGCGCAGCTCCATGGGCGCGAGCTCCGGTTCACGTTCGCGCATGTATGCCGTGAGGTCCTGGGCGAGATTGACGGCGCGAGCGGTTTGTCGCTCTGCGACCGCCAGATGCGGCTCGGCCGCCACAGGATTGTCGAGCGACCGCCGCAGCATGTACAGGGCGTTCATGACCGCACCGAGCGGGTTCCGCAATTCGTGACCGACCACAGTTGTCATCTGCCCCACCGCTGACAAGCGCTCGCTGCGTACGAGCGCTTCTTGAGAGGCCAACAGCTCGGCGGTGCGCTGATCCACGAGGGCACTGGCATAGCGCTGTCGTCGCACGACGACCTCGATCACGCTGCCCACGGCGAGCGCAAGCAGCAAGACAAAGACGAGGAGGACGTACGGTGCCGCGTTCGGGAAACGGCCTGCCAGGGGAGTCTTCGCCGTCGCCAACAGCCACCACGAGCCCGATCCCACGGAGACAGGAGCTTCGAAGGTCGATCCCTTCAGGGGAAGGGTGCGGGTATTGGCCAGAACCAGTTGACTCGTTGTCGGCGCACGCGTCGCATACACGGCGGCTTGTAGCACGTGGAACGGTGCCGCCTGGGTGGCGGTGGTGGCGACAAAGGGGTCGAGCGAGACCAGCTCATAGAGAGCGAAGCCCTTGGGCACCAACGGTGGACCCAGACCCAATCCGAACGTCGAGGTCTTCCCGTTGTAGGTCACGGGACCGGGCGCGACGCTCGAACCTGCCTTGTCCAGCGCGGCCGTGAGCTCGGGGTCGAGGACTTCGCCCGTCTTGAATCCGGTACCCGCAACCGAGGCGGCGACGAACTGCGTACCGCTCTTCCGTGCCAGCAGCAACGTGAAAGGCCCACCGGCAAGGGCTTTGGCTTGAGCTTGAAAGGCTGCCGGAGAGCCGTTCGTCGACTCGACCCCGGGGGCCAATGCGTCGAGGGTGGAGCTGAGCGTGGAGGTCAGTGACGAGACGTACCCGGCGGCTTGGGTGGCGTCCTCTTTCAGTAACGCCTGATTTTGGCCTTCGACACTGTGTTTGGCCAGGAAGAAGCCAAGAATTGCGGCGGCGGCGATGACCAACGCACTGACCACGGCGAGCGGCGACGCCCGCCAGGTGCCGTTCCTCATCGCGCCTCCCCCTGGATCAAGGGTGCTCCAGGCCCTGGTCGGGATTGTAGCTGTCAAGGGGTCGAATCCGCTGAGAGAGGTCGAGCGGGCCGCCAGCACGGCTGTCCTGTAACGAAGCCCCACGAGCACGACTCACCCGGGGATCAACGCCCCAGGTCCGCCGACGCCTCAGAGAAAATCAGAGACAACACCCCTCTCAGAGCCGAAGAGCGAGGCCTTCGGGTCCCGCTCTTTGTGTTGCGCCTCGTGTCGCCGCCGGTGTTGCAGCTCGGGGGTTGTCGGGTGGCCGCCCAAGGTTTTGCGGCCCCGGATACCGCTCAGGATCCCTTAAGCGCCATCATGGGGAGGAGGTTGTCGATGGAGCTCGAAGCCGGCGATGTCGTGTTGTCGATCACCTGGCACCCCCGGGGCCTCGGGGGCCGCAACGGGCTTGCCCGCGTGTCGCACCTCGACGGGCGCGACGACCGGCGCGCGATGGACAGGCGTGAGGCTCTGGCCTTGGCCACCTCGATCTTCGGAGAGCACAGGGCCGAGCACGACCTCCCGGGCCAAGGCGTCGAATGGACCAGAGGTCTGAGCTAGCCATCTGAGCTAGCCAACAGCGAGCTAGCCAACAGGTCGTCGTTCCTCTTCCCTAGGTGGAATTACTCGGACGCAACCGAGTGATCACCCGCTTCTCCCGCATTCGATGCCCGGTCAAGACTGAGACAGGTTCCACTTGCCGGTGACGCTGCAATGGCGTCGAACGGATCAGAGTGGTCCTGGGGGTCGGGGGAGATGCAGGGAGGCAGGGTCGTACGGGTGACAGCCCGCGTGCTGCCACTGGCGCTGGTGCTCGGACTGTTCGGTGTCAGTCAGGCCGAGACGGCCAGCGCACTCGGGCCGGCGATCCTGCTGTCGATCACCGTCACACCTGCGGTGGCATCTATCGCCCAGGGCAACACCCAACAGTTCACGGCCACCGGCGCCTACTCCGACCTGAGCACGAAGAACCTGACCGACACGGTGACGTGGTCATCGTCGGCCGCCGGCACCGCCACCGTCTCGAACGCGCACGGATCCCAGGGCCTCGCCACCGGGATCAGCACCGGTGTCGCCACCATCACGGCCACCGATCCTTCTGCCACCCTCCCAGGCACTGCCGCGCTCACCGTCACAGCAGCGCTGCCGCTCCCGACCACCACGACGACTCTGCCCACCGTGCCGACGACTCTGCCCACCGTGCCGACGACTCTGCCCACCGTGCCGACGACTCTGCCCACCGTGCCGACGACTCTGCCGACGGTGCCGGCCACCCTCGTGACGGTCACGGTTTCACCGCCGGTCGCCAACGTGGCGGTGGGCGCCGGTGAGCAGTTCACCGCCACGGGCACCTACTCGGACCTGAGCACACGGGACCTGACTGATTCCGTGACGTGGTCCTCGTCGTCGACGAGCACCGCCACGGTTTCGAACACCGGACTTGCCACCGGGGTCGCCGTGGGGGCTGCAACGATCACCGCCACCGACCCCAACGCACTGGTGTCGGGCACGGCCGCGCTCACCGTGACGCCGATTCCCGCCCTCCCGGTCACCCTCGTGGCGGTCACGGTGTCACCGCCGGTCGCCAACGTGGCGGTGGGCGCCGGTGAGCAGCTCACCGCCACGGGCACCTACTCGGACCTGAGCACTCAGAACCTCACGGATTCCGTGACGTGGTCCTCGTCGTTGACGAGCAACGCCACGGTTTCGAACATTCCCGGCTCCCAGGGACTTGCCACCGGGGTCGCCGACGGGGCGACCACGATCAGCGCAACCGACCCCAACTCCTTGCTCTCGGGCACCGCCGTGCTCACGGTGACGCCCGTGACAACACCGGTGTCCCCCGCGCCGCCGGTTCCGCAGATGGCCTTGACACCGTCTTCCGGGAAGAAGAGGGCGCTCGTCGTCGCCCAGGGCTCAGGGTTCGAACCCGGGAACGCCGTGACCGTGACGTATCTGAGCGGGAGCAAGTCGCGCAAGCGGGCCAAGACGGTGCTGTGTCACACCATGGCCGCCTCGAACGGGACGTTCAGCTGCCACGGCACCATCCCCCGCCGGAGCCGGTCCGGGAAGGTGGGAATGCACACGATCGATGCCACCGGGCCCGGTGCCACGACCACCTCGAAATTCAACCTCGTCCGCCAGTGACCCACCGCGCGGCCAGAACGTTCTTTCAACCACGTCTCGGAAGGAGCCAGACCATGGAACCAGCAAACTACAGCGGGGCCGGACAACGAGGGTCTGTTGAGTCCCCCAATGTCGTGCGGGGCAGACGGCACCTGGCCGTGCGCGTCCTTGTCGCGTTGTGCATCTTGCTCGTGACGTGTGCCGTGATCGTGACAGGAGGCGGAGGCTCCGGGCTACCCGTGGCCGGAGCCGCGGCCGCTCCTTCCTGTGTGTTCAAAGGCCCCGCCATCGCCATCGGGCAGCTGGTCACGGACGTCAGCTACGGGGACTCGATCAACATCGATTGCAAGAACTTCCCGGCCGACCATCCGTACCTCCTCGTCGAGGCGAGTCTCCTTGTCGCCATCGACCCCGCCGCCAAGCCCCTGCTCACCGGACAGGCCACGTCGGTCCCAGGGCTCCTCGCCATCATCGCCGCCCTTCCCGAGTTGAACGCGTTGTCCGTGGCATTTCCGACGTCGAACTCGAGTGGAGTCCTGAACTACAACTACACCGTGCCGTCGTCCCAACCCCCCGACCCCAATGCCACGTGCCCACCGACGACCGAAGAGCTCAACGCAGGTCTGATCGGGTGCGCCGTGGCCATGATCGACCTCGAGAGCTTCAAGCCGGTCGTGGCAGGGACCATGGTGCTCAATTTCAAGGGGCAGGGCCTGTTCCAGACCAACCCCACCTTGTTCCTCACGCCCAATGCCGCCACGGTGGGCCAGCACGTGGCGCTGAGTGACTTCCCGGGCGCCAAGACCTACTGGTGGTTGGCGACGTTGGTGTCGCTCGAGGCCAACCTCGCGGGCGGTGGCGGGAGCGGCGGACCGATCCCCGTCGTCGTGAAGTCGGGAGGCCACAAGGTGTTCTCGAAGGCGTCGGTCGCCCCGGCCACCTACAACGGCACCACGTTCACGCCACCGAAGCTGTCAGGGTATTTCATCGCCAAGACCAAAGGCCGACACGCCGTCAATGTCTCGCTCACCGCCACCCTGCTGGGGGTCAGCCTGTCGAACACCGCGTCGGCAAAGATCAAGGTGACCGGGTAGGAGACCCGGCTGGCGCTGCTCAGGTACCGGCCAGACGAGAAACGACAGGGGCGAGGGACTCCCAGACGTCGGCCTCGACTGAAAAGTACGAGATCCCGTACTCCTGTCGCCGCCACTGCAGCTCCTCGACCATCTGGTCGAGGGTCCCGATGAGCGTCACCGGCACATGCAGCGCGTCGGCGGGATCGATGCCGAAGGTGGGCCCCATGGCTTCGGCGATCTTCTGCGCGTCGTCGGTGATCATGACGAAGCCGATCAGGCAGTTGAGCTCGATGTCGTCGAACCGTGTCCCGGCGGCCTCACGAACCCAGGCGACCTTCTGACGAGTGGCGTCGGGTGAGGCGTTGGGAGCGGTCTCGGGACCCCCCGTCCCGCCCCGGAGGTCGACGTTGATGCTCACGATGTCCGCTCGCTGCCCGGCCAGGGTGAGGACGCGCCGGCCGCCTCCCCCCAGGATCAGCGGGGGACGGGGACGCTGCACCGGTCTCGGCAGCAGGGTGTGCTCGGTAACGGTGTAGTGCTCCCCCGAGAACGAGAAGGGCCCGTCGGACTCGAGCAGCCCGGCCACGACGGCGACTCCCTCGGCAAAGCGGTCCACCCGTAGCCCCGGAGCGTCATAGGCGATGCCCGACTCCTCGTAGTCCGTGCGCATCCAGCCGGCACCGAGGCCCAACTCGAGACGGCCACCCGACAAAAGGTCGAGTGTGGCGGCTTCCTTGGCCAGCACCACGGGGTGGCGGTAGTCGTTGTCGAAGACGAGGGTGCCGATGCGCAATGCGGAGGTGGCGTCGGCCGCCGCCATGAGGGCGGGGACCGGGGCCAACTGGTCGCCGAAATGATCGGGCATGAGCAGCGCCGAGTAGCCGAGGTCCTCAGCCTTCCTCGCCTGGTCGGCCCAGGACCGGGCCGAGCCGTCAGGAGCCTTGGAGAGCTGGGCGGCAAAGCGGAACTTCCTGGGGTGCGTCATCACGCCTCATTCGTAGTAGCCGGAGTGGATGTAGATGCAGGGAATGCCTTCGCTGTGAAACATGTCGCGATTCCTGGGATCGTCCTCGAAGGCGAGCTTCGGCTCGAAGCCGAACGCTCGAAGCTCGGCGACAGCGGCACGCTTGAACCGAGACGCCTGGGCATAGTCGCCCCGATCGCGCATGACGAGCACGTCCCACCGCAGCCCGTTGTGGGCCAGCCACGACAACGTCTGGGGTTGCACGCGCAGGGGGCGACCCGTGAGCAACACGATGCGCAGCTCCGAATCGAGCAGCTCGAGAAGGCGGGCCACCTCGGCGACGAGAGGGTCCTCCCCACAGGCGTCGAAGAACGCGTCCCAATCGCGCCGTCCCCAATCCAGAAAATGCTGGCGTCCTGCCGCGTCGGAGAGCACTCCGTCGATGTCGAAGATGACGGCGGGCCCGGGGTCGGTGGCCGAGACGCGCCAGCACCAGTTGGGAGGTACCGGATACGGCGGTACCGAGGCACCTTGTGTCATGCCTCCACCCGCGATGCGTCGGTGCTCATTCCTCGGTGGGATGGACCGTGGACAGGCGCCGGATCTCGTCCACGACGCGCGGATCGGCGAGCGTGGTCGTGTCCCCGAGGTCCCGTCCTTCGGCCACGTCGCGCAACAACCGGCGCATGATCTTCCCCGAGCGTGTCTTGGGCAGTTCGTCGGTGAAGATCACGGTCTTGGGCCTGGCGATGGACCCGATGTGACGGGCCACATGGCCGCGCAGCTCCTCACCGCGTTCAAGGGTCTCGTCCTGACCGGCCTTGAGCGTGACGAAGGCGATGATCGCTTGTCCGGTGGTGTCGTCCTTGGCTCCCACGACGGCCGCTTCGGCCACCGAGGGGTGGTTGACCAACGATGACTCCACCTCGGCGGTGGAGATCCGGTGACCCGACACGTTCATGACGTCGTCGACGCGTCCGAGGAGCCAGAAGTATCCGTCGTCGTCGATCTTCGCCCCGTCTCCGGCGAAGTACCGACCCTCGAAACGACTCCAGTAGGTCTCCTGGTAACGCTCGGGGTCGCCATAGAGGCCCCGGAGCATCGCCGGCCACGGCCGCGTCAGCGTCAGGTACCCACCACCGCGATCCACGGACTTGCCGGCATCGTCGACGACCTCGGCACCGATGCCGGGGAGTGGGAACGTCGCCGAACCGGGCTTGCAGGTCGTGATCCCGGGGAGCGGCGAGATCATGATGGCGCCGGTCTCGGTCTGCCACCACGTGTCGACGACCGGGCAGTGCCCGCCCCCGATGTGGGTCCAGTACCACACCCACGCCTCGGGATTGATGGGCTCGCCCACCGAGCCCAGCACCCGCAGCGACGACATGTCGTGGCGCTCGGGGAACTCGGTTCCCCATTTCATGAAGGTTCTGATGGCCGTCGGCGCGCAATACAGGATCGTGATCCCGTAGCGCTCGATGATGTCCCACCACCGGTCCTTGTCGGGGAAGTCGGGCGTGCCCTCGTACATCACGCTGGTAGCGCCGTTGGCCAGTGGTCCGTAGACGATGTAGCTGTGACCGGTCACCCATCCGATGTCGGCCGCGCACCAATAGACGTCGCGCTCGGGGTGCAGGTCGAAGACGGCTCGGTGTGTGAAGGCGACCTGGGTGAGATATCCGCCGGTGCTGTGCATGATGCCCTTGGGTTTGGCGGTCGTCCCCGAGGTATAGAGCAGGTAGAGCAGGTCCTCGGCGTCCATGTGCTCGGGCGGGCACGAGCCCTCGGCCCCGGCCATGGCCTCGTCCCACCACTGGTCACGACCCTCGGTCATGGGGGTGGTGCCACCGGCGTCGCCCGTGCGCCGCGCCACGACCACGTGCTCGATCGTGGGGGTGTCGGCCAACGCGGTGTCGGCGTTCTCCTTGAGCGCGACCACGGCACCGCGCCGCCATCCTCCGTCCGCGGTCACGAGAACCTTCGCCTGGGCATCGTTGATCCGGTCGCGTAGCGCGTCAGGGGAGAACCCGCCGAACACGACGGAGTGAGGAGCCCCGATGCGCGTACACGCCAGCATGGCCACCGGTAGCTCGGGGATCATCGGCATGTAGATCGCCACCCGATCACCCCGTGTCACCCCGAAGCCCTTGAGCACGTTGGCGAAGCGCTCGACCTCTGCGAGCAGCTCGGAGTAGGTGATCGTCCGGGTGTCACCGGGCTCGCCTTCCCAATGGATCGCCACCCGCCCGCCCAGACCGTTCCGCACGTGGCGGTCGAGGCAGTTGTACGAGACGTTCAACGTCCCCCCGACGAACCATCGCGCGAACGGCAGGTCCCATTCGAGCACCGTGTGCCACTCGTCGAACCAGTCGAGGGCACGGGCCTGTTGCGCCCAGAACCCCTCGACGTCGGCCTCGGCGAGCGATGCGACCCGAGGGTCGGACACGACGGCTTGGTCGACGAAGCCGTCGGGGGGAGGGAACCGGCGTTCCTCGAGGTAGAAGTCCTCGATGGCGGCCCCACCGTCGTCGGACATGCTGGGCGATCCCTTCTGACAAGGATGGACGGCAACTTCGTCATCGCTGGCGACCCGCTGGCGCCTGTGGGGCCGAGCCTATACAAGCGACCCACCAGCCAACCCTCCCTCGACCGCTTCCCAGCACCCTGGCCTGGGCCTCAAAGCACCCCTGGCCTGACAAGATGGAATGGCATGGCCGACGGCGCCTCCGAGGCCCCTACCCGTGTGCCCGGTCCCCAGACCGGACCCGGGCCCGACATCCTGACGGTCCCCGTCGACGTGGGCCGGCGCGCCCTGATCGTCTCCAATCTCGGGCTCAGACCACGCGCCACTCCCGCCACGACCTGGGCCTCATCGGGTCTGGCTCGTGCGCTCGACTCGTGGGAGGGACCGGGGCTCGTGGTGGTGGCGGGAAACCTTCTCGATCTCAGCGCCGAGCCCGACGCTGTCACGGCGGCGGCAGCGGCGTTGGCCGCCCATCCCCGTCTGGCCAAGTCCATCGAGGCATTCGCATCCGATGACGATCGCCGGGTCATCGCCTGTCCCGGGACAACCGACGCCGCCCTCGGTGCCGACGCCGCGTCGGTGCTGCACGGGCTCGGGGTCGAGGTGGCGACCGCCGTCGCCCTGCGCATGGCCACGGCGGCGGGGACGCGGGTGGTGCGTGTCGACGCCGGCGTGCCGAGTGCCGACGCGCTCACGACGACGCCCGGCCCGGGCAATGTGCTCAACGGGAACACCGCACCGGGGCCGGCACCCGACACACGAGCGGTTGCCGGCTCCTTGCGGGCCAGGTTCACGCTGACCCCCGACCCAGCCGCGGAATGGCAGGACGGCCTCGAACGGCTGGCCGACCCGGCGAGCACCCCTCGCTTCTTGACGTCGCGCCTTCTCTACCGACGTTTCGCCCGCTTCGCGTGGTGGTTGCTCGTCCCCTTCGCCATCGCCATCGCGCTGCGGCTCCCGTTCGTGTCTAGCGCCCTCGACCATCTCGTCTTCGGGCACCCGACACCGTCGCGCGCCATCGCGCGTGCCCACATGGCCCCGTGGGGGGCGCGTCTGCTCTTCGCGGCGCTGGTGTGCGTCGCCGAGGTCGTGATCCTCGCCGTGGTGTTGGGCTTCGTGGCGCGCAAGGCGTGGCGGACACTGGGCGGAGGAGACCTCGACGGGCCCTTCGAGGACGCTCTCGCCGCGGGGGGTGCCACGGCCAACGACGAAGTCCGCGACGCAGCCCGGGCGCTGTGCGGACAAGGAGCAGCCGGACTCGTGAGCGGGGCCACCCTCCAAGCGGAGCTGACACACCTCGGACCCGGGTTCTTCGCATGCCCGGGCGCGGCCGGGGAGGTCGTCGAGGAGCATCACGGTCGCCTGGGACTGCTCCCTGTCTTCCTGGCGTGCCAGCAGCTCGCCTGGGTGGGGCTCGAGACCGGCGCCGAGCTGCACGCGCGCTTGTTGCTGACGCGATCCGAGCTCCCGGGGGCGACGTTGCTCGAGCGCATGGCGGCGCGTGACCGCAAGGTGCACGACACCCATCCCCTGGTCGTCGCGGCGTACCCCCACGGAGCCTCGTGGCCACCGGCGCCCGATCTCGGGGCCGTCCGCAACCGGTCACGACGGGTGCGGAGGTGGGCGGCGGGCGCCATCGCGGTGGCCGGTGTCATCGACGTGCTCAGTGCCGTCACCCCCCCGGTGCGCGGCCGCCTCCACCTGGTGCTCGAGCTCCTTCCCTATGTCGCCAGTCAGACTGCCGGCGCTCTCGTCGCCCTCATCGGGATCGGGCTCCTGGCCCTGGCCCGAGGTGTGCGCCGGGGGCAACGCCGGGCCTTCGTGATCGCGGTGTGGGCGCTCGCCATCAGCGTCGTCCTGCACCTGGTGCGCGGCGGGGACATCGCAGGGTCCGTGTTCTCGCTGGCCGTCTTGGGCTTCTTGGTCATGAACCGCAAGGAGTTCCCGGCCGCGTCGGACCGTCCCTCGTTGCGCTCGGCCGCGATCGCACTCGTCGTGGGCGTGGTCGGCATCACCGTCGTCACCACCGCGCTGGTCGAGTTGACGCTGCGCTTCGATCTCGACCGTCCCCGCCTGCCCCTGTGGCGTGCCGGGCAAGCGGTGCTGGAGCGCCTGGTCGGGCTGCGCGGGGTGCGCCTTCCCGACCGGCTCGACGACTTCCTCGCTCCGAGCCTGCTCGCCATCGGCGTGACGCTGGCCGCGGTGGCGGTCCTCCTGGCCACGCGCCCGCTCGTGGACCGCCGACGCTCGGCGGGGCGCGCCGCGGAGACGCGCGCCCGCGACATCGTGCGTCGCCACGGTCAGGGCACGCTGGACTACTTCTCACTGCGCAGCGACAAGCAATGGTTCTTCCACCGGGACTCGCTGGTGGCCTATGCGATCTACAGCGGCATCTGCCTGGTGTCACCCGACCCCATCGGGCCCCTCGCCGAGCAGGAACAGGTGTGGGAGGCGTTCCGCCGCTTCGCCGACAACCGGGGATGGGTCGTCACCGTCATGGGCGCCAGCGAGCATTGGCTGCCCATCTACCGGGCCACCGGGATGCACGACATCTACATCGGCGACGAAGCGGTCGTCGACGTGCAGGAGTTCTCGTTGGCCGGTGGCCAGATGAAGGGCCTGCGCCAGGCGTACAACCGCATCGCCAAGTACGGGTACTCGGTGTCGTTCCACGACCCCGCCCGCCTCGACCGCTCCACGGCCCTGCAACTGACGGGCCTCATGTCCCAGAGCCGGCGCGGCGAGTTCGAACGTGGATTCTCGATGGTGCTGGGACGGATCTTCGACCCGCGCGACGAGAACCTCATCCTGTGCATGGTGACGGGCCCGGACGGCAACCCTGCGGCCATGTGCCAATTCGTCCCGGCCCGGGGTATCGGGGGCTACTCCCTCGACTTGATGCGGCGGGACCGGGGCGAGCACCCCAACGGGCTCATCGACTTCGCGCTGGTGTCCACGATCGAGCACCTGCGCGATCTCGGCTGTCAGGGCGTCAGCCTCAACTTCGCGGCGCTTCGGTCGGTCCTCGAGGGCGCGGGCGGGGACGGGCCGACCCAACGCGTCGAGCGCTGGGCCCTCAAGAAGATGTCGACGTTCTTGCAGATCGAGACGCTGTGGCGATTCAACGCCAAGTACGGGCCCGAATGGCTTCCCCGCTATGTCGTGTACGACGCCGCCGAGCACCTCGTCCCCGTGCTGGTCGCCATCTTGCGGGCGGAGTCGCTGTCCGAGGTCCCGGTCCTCGGACGGATGATCGCCGCCTCGGAGCGTCGTGCTCATGCGACCGCGGACGATGCCGACGCCGAGTCCGACACCGGAGCGTCGTTGCTCCCGCTCGACCCCACACCTGCGCACGACGGCGACGACACCACCCACCCCTCTCTCACCCCCCACACGTCGCACCGCGCCTGAGCAGGTCGCAGCCGCGAGCTTCTGTACGTGGCACCCACCACTTCCACGCGCCGGGCGCCGCACCGGAGGTGGCACTAGACATGGCGTGTGAGGATCCGACGCGCCCGGCCCGACGACGCGCTGGCGATCGCCACGGTCTACGTGCGGTCGTGGCAAGGCGCGTACCCGGGTCTCATCCCTCAGCCCTATCTCGACTCGCTGCGCGCCGAGGAGCGGGTCAGCACGTGGCAGGACACGCTCGATGCATCGGCGTGGCCGCAGAGCGGTGTCATCGTCCTGCTCGGCCCGTCGGAGGATGCGAGCGCCGGGAAAGGCTCGATCACCGGCTTCGTCTCGTTCAGCCCGGCGCGCGACGACCACGTCGACCACGTCGACCACGTCGACCGCGTCGACCACGTCGGTGCCAGGGGCACCATCGACGGCGTGGGTGAGATCCTCACCTTCTACCTCGACCCGAGCGCCTTCGGGTCCGGCGGAGCCGACCTGCTCATGAGCGCGGCGCTGGTGGCCTTTCGGGGCGCCCATTTCACCGACGCCGTGCTGTGGGTCCTCGGGACCAACGCCCGTGCCCGACGATTCTACGAGCGCCGCGGCTGGCATCCCGACGGCACGAGCAAGTTGCACGACTGGGGCGCGTTCGTGGCCACCGACCTGCGATACGTCATCGACCTGGCGTCGGTTGCGAACGAGCCGACATAAGGTGGGCTCATGACGAGCACGCACTCGACGGGGTGGACGCCACTGTCGCCGACACTCATGAAGATGCGCCTCACCGAGATCACCGTGGTCGGCGTGGTGCTCGCCGTGATCGCCGGTTCGGTGGCGTTGTCCGCCGAGAGCTCGGAGGTCGCCCTCGTCGCGGTGCTCGGGATCGCGCTGTGCAGCGGGGCGGCATGGTGGTTCGTCCGCAACCGGTTCAACGCCTGGGGCTATCTCGAACGTGACGAGGACCTCGAGGTGCGACGCGGGGTGATGGTGCAGCGGTTGTCGGTCGTCCCCTACGGCCGGATGCAGTTCGTCGAGATCACCACCGGGCCCGTGGAGCGCCTGTTCGGACTGGCCACGGTGAAGCTCCACACCGCCGCGGCGGCCAGTGACGCGCGCATCCCGGGACTCCATCCCGACGAGGCCGCCCGGTTGCGCGACCGGCTGGCCGCCCTGGGCGAGGCCAAAGCCGCGGGTCTGTGAGCGACGGCGGGTCCGCCGTCGTCGAATGGCAACGCCTGCATCCGTTGTCCCCGCTCGTGCGCGTGGGGCGCGGTCTGCTGCCCCTCATCGTCCTGGGCGGACTGTCCACCGTCGAGGGTGGACACGGTCGCCACGGCTTCGGAGTCCAAGACGTCGTCTGGTTCGCGGTGGCCGGCGTCGGGGTGGTGTTCGGTGTCATCCACTGGCTGGTCACCCGATGGGCGTTCGACGGCACGACACTGCGGATCGAAACCGGGCTCGTGCGCCGCGACTCCCAGCAATTGCCGGTGACCCGGATCCAAGCGGTGGACCTGGTGTCGCCGTTCCTGGCTCGGGTCCTCGGCCTGGCCGAGCTGCGCATCCGCGTGGCCGGTGCCAGATCCGCGCATCACCTGTCCTATCTTTCCGCGCCGGCCGCGGCGGACCTGCGAGCCCGACTCCTCGCCACGCACCACGGGCTCGACCAGTCCGTCCCCGAGCCCGACGAGCAGCCTGCTGCCGTCGTCGCACCCGCCCGCCTGCTCGGATCGGTGTTGCTGTCGGCGAGCACGGCCGGAGCGGTGATCTTCGTCGCCGTCCTCATCTTCGTGACGACGATCTCGACCGCAGCGGCCACCGCGGTGGCAGGGTCGCTGGCCGTCTACCTCCTCGGGATAGGGCAGGGGATCTGGCGCCGGTTCAACGAGCAGTACCGCTTCACCGTGGCCCTGGCCCCCGACGGCATCCGGGTGCGCCGCGGCCTGCTCAGCACGGTGTCAGAGACCATCCCGATCCGCCGCGTCCAGGCCGTCCGTCAGATCGAGCCCCTGCCGTGGCGCCTGTTCGGGTGGTGCCGGCTCGAGGTCGACCTGGCCGGGGTGCCCGGACACGGCCGTTCTGCCGGGGGCAGCGGACGGATGACGAAGGCCCTCCTCCCGGTCGGGACCCACGACACGGCGCGCTATCTCCGCCAAGCCGTGCTGGGCCCGATCGAGCCCCGCTTGTCCCCCGCCGCGGCGCGGGCCCGGGTCAAGGCGCCGCTGAGCTACCACTACCTCGCCGCGGGCCACGACGAGACGATGGCCGTGGCGGTCACAGGCCGGGTGCAGAAGGTCACCTGCTGGGTGCCACTCGAAAAAGCCCAGAGCATCCGCCGCGTGCAAGGGCCCGTCCAGCGGGCCCTGGGGCTCGCCACCGTGCACGTCGACGTCCCAGGTCGTCGTGTCGGGGCGAAGTTCCGGGACCGGGCCGTGGACGAGGCGGACCGCTTGGTCGAGGATCTTGCCTCACACAGCCGCGGCGCTCGTCGACGCGTGTCGGTCGGAGCCGCAGTGGCGGGTGGATCGCCCGCACCAGCGATGACGCAGCGCGACGACGGAGAGACACGGTCCGCACCGGTGCGGCCCACGAGCACACCGGGACCCGCATCGGTCACGGCACCGCTCCCGGCACCGGGGTGGTTCGCCGATCCGGCGCGACGCCATCAGGCGCGCTATTGGGACGGGACGGCCTGGACCGAGAGCGTCTCCGACGACGGCGTCACCGCCGTCGACTCGCTGTAACGGAGGCTCAGGAAGACTTTCCCTTGCGGAACGACGCCAACAGGCGCCCGCGCTTGGAGACGAGGGAGAGGTCGGCCGCCTCGAGGTGCATGTCGTCGCTGGTGACGAAGTCGCGACTTTCGGCGTCAGATTCGGCGTCAGATTCGGCGTCGGCGTCGGCGTCGTCGAGTGCGCCGATGACCTCCGCGGCGATTCCGCGTCCGGTGTAGGGCGAGGTGTCCGACTCGTCTTCGAAGCGCTCGGGCCCGTCGTCGTCAGCCGCGTCTTCGTGCGGGCGGACATCGGGCTCCTCGATCACATCGAGATCGGTGAGGGGGAACACGGGGAGCGGGTCCATCGTGGTGAGCATGAGGGCGTCCTCGACCGCGAGCGGCTTGGCGAAGAAGTACCCCTGACCGACATCGGCACCGAGCTCGCGCAGGATCTTCACCTGTTGTGCGGTCTCGACGCTCTCGGCCACGGTGCAGATGCCGAGGGAGTGGCTCACGTGCACGATCGTCTCCACCATGGCTCGGCTCACCCCACCTTCATCGGCCAGGCCCTCGATGAGCGACCCGTCGATTTTCATGGTGTTGATGGAGAACTGCTCCAGGCTGTCGATCGTCGACCAGTCCGACCCGATGTCGTCCACCGTCAGCTGGATGCCCAGTCGCGACATGGCGTGGAGGTCGGCGGCGGCCCCCTCGTCGGTCACGCTCGTCTCGGTGATCTCGATGGTGAGGCGGTCGGGATTGATCCCGGACTCTTCGATGGCGGCTGCCGCGGCGGAGGCCGCCTCTTGCTGGCGCAGTTGGAAGACCGAGCAGTTGACGGCCAGCTGAAGGTCGGACTGCCAACTGGCGGCGGCCGCACAGGCCTCGGACAGCACCCACGCATTGAGCTCCACCATGTGCCCGTTGGCCTCGGCCCAGGGGATCAGCACGCTGGGCGGGATCGGGCCCAGGTCGGGGTCGTTCCAGCGCAGGAAGGCCTCGAAGCCCAGCAACCGGCCCGTGGCGAGGTCGACGGCCGGCTGGAATACCAGCTCAGGCTCGCCGTCGAGGCCAAGCTCGGGGCGCTTTCTCATCTCGCCCGCGGGGTCCACACGCTCACACAGGTGACATCGGCGTGCCGCCGGAGGTCCTTGAGCGCGGGAGGGCCGAGGGCCCCGCCCGGCCTACCTGAGCAGGAGCGTCGCCTTGTGGGCGAAGTCCACTAGCGGAGCCGGCCAGACGCCGAAGAGCACCGTGACCGCCAGGCACACGGCGATGGCGGTGACCATGGTGAAGCTCACCGGAGCCGGATCGAGGTCCTCGGAGGACCCGACCACCAGGGTGAGGGTCCCCGCCGTCTCCCCCTCGATCGCCCCCTCCGTCGCCCCCCGGGGGGCAGCCTCGTCGGCATCCCCGGTTCCGGCCGACGACGAGGGCTCGGCGTCGGCACTGCCGCCCGACGTGGTCGGCGGCGTGTACATGAGCAGGATGACCCGGAGGTAGAAGAAGGCGGCGATTGCGGCCGACACCATGGCCACGACCGCCAGTGCCGTGGACCGGCCCCCCACCGACGCCGAGACCACCTCGAGCTTGGCCAGGAACCCGGTGGTGAAGGGGATGCCCGCCTGCGCCATCAGCAGCACCGCCAACGAGCCCGCCAGCCACGGTCGCCGGCCGCCCAAGCCCCGGTAGTTGTCGAGGTCGTGGCGGGTGTCCCCGGTCCCGCCGATCACCGTGATCACGGCGAAGCTCCCGATGACCATGAACGTGTACGTGAAGAGGTAGTACAGCGACCCCGCCACGCCGCGCGCCGTGGCCACCTGCAGGCCCAGGAGCACGAAGCCGGCGTGGTTGATCGACGAGTAGGCGAGCATCCTCTTGATGTCGCGCTGGGCCAGGGCGACGGCCGCGCCCAGGAGCAGCGTGATGGCCGCCAACACCCACACCGCCGGCTGCCAGTCACTGCGCAGCGTCCCGAACGACGACACGAAGACCCGCAACAGGGCCGCGAACCCACCCGCCTTCGCCACCGCCGCCATGAAGCCCGTGGCCGGGCTGGGAGAGCCCTGGTAGACGTCGGGCGTCCACAGGTGGAACGGAACGGCCGCGATCTTGAACCCGAACCCGACCAGGAGAAGGGCCATCCCGGCCAGCAGCAGCCCGTTGTGCAGCAGCACATTGCGGGCCAGGTAGTCCGCGATCTGGGGGAGGTTGGTGGAACCGGTGGCACCGTAGACGAGGGCGATCCCGTACAGGAACACCGCCGAAGAGAACGCACCGAGGACGAAGTACTTGAGCGCAGCCTCTCCGGACTCGGCACGCCGGGCGTTCATGGCGGCCAGGACGTACAGGGCGATGGAGAGGATCTCGAGGCCCAGGAAGATCACGATGAGGTCGTTGGCCTCCCCCATGATCATCGCCCCCGACGCCGAGAGGAGCATCAGCGCTTGGAATTCGGGGCCCGTCGACTTCTCGCGCCGCATCCACCCGTCGGCCACGAGCGCGGAAAGCAGGGCCGCACACGTCACGAGCACCGCCACGAAAGAGCTGAAGCCGTCTTCGACCACGGCCGAGTCGATCGAGACGTGCGCTCCGTGGTTGGCGACGTCGAACCACTGCACGAGCGACAGCGACAGGGCGGCCAAGGTCGTCATGACGGCCATGGTCGTGGCCACCGTCGGCTGCATGCGCTGGCGTTGCAGCGACGACACTGCCAGGACGGCGACGGCCCCGCCGAGCATGACGAGCACGGGGAGGATCGACAGATAGGCGATCTTCGGCGCGGTGAGCGCGACGAGTGAGCCGGAATGGATCACGGCACCCTCCCTGTGACGGCGGTGCCCACAGCCGACGCGGGCGAGTAGACGACGTGCTGCGTGGTCGCCACCGCCGGCTCATGGGTGCCCGTGCTCGTCTCGACGTGCTGCACGAGGCGCGTCACCGACGGGGTGATGCGGTCGAGCACGGGCTTGGGATAGACGCCCAGGAAGATGATGAGGGCGATGAGCGGCGCCACCACGGCGATCTCGCGCCACGACAGGTCGCGCACCGCCGCGTCGGCTTCGTCGGGCTCGTGGTGGAACGCCTGCTGGTAGGCCCACAGGAGATAGAGCGCGGCCAGCACGACACCACCGGTGGCGACCACGGCCCACCAGCGGTGCGTGAGGAAGGTGCCGGCCAGGATGAGGAACTCGCCCACGAACCCGTTGAGCCCGGGCAGCCCGATGGCGGCCATCATGGCCAGGGTGAACACCGCGGCCATCACGGGCGCGACGCGCTGCAAACCCCGCAGCTCGTTGACCTGCCAGGTGCGGCGGCGCTCGTAGATCCAGCCGATCACGATGAAGAGCACCGCGATGATGAGCCCGTGATTGACCATCTGCAGCACGCCGCCGGTCACGCCCTGCGTCGTCAGCGCGAAGGTCCCGAGCACGATGAACCCGATGTGACTCAGCGACGAGTACGCCACGAGACGCTTCATGTCGCGCGTGACGCAGGCCACGATGGCGCCGTAGAGGATCCCGATCACGCCCAGCGTCAACAGGAGCGGGGCCAGATCGACCACGGCCCGGGGGAACAGGTTGAGATCGAACCGGATGATGCCGTAGGTGCCCATCTTGGCCATGACCGCCGCCAGGATGACGGCTCCCCCCGTGGGTGACTGGGCATAGGCGTCGGGCGACCACGTGTGGAAGGGGAAGATCGGCGCCTTGACGGCGAAGGCGGCGGTGAAGGCCAGGAACAGGAGCACCTGCGAGGCCAGGCCCAGATGGGTCGAGCTCAGCGCGACGAGGTCGAAGGTCAGATGGCCGGTCTGGCGCTCGTGGATGAAGGCCACGGCCACGATCCCCACCAGCAGGAAGGCCGATCCCAGGAACGTGTAGACGAAGAACTTGATCGCGGCGTAGGCCCGCGTCGAGAACCCCCAACCGGCGATGATGAAGTAGACGGGCACCAGGGTCAGCTCGAAGAACAAGAAGAACATGATGAGGTCGAGCGAGACGAAGCTCCCGAGACACCCCGCTTCGAGTAGCAGCATCCAGGCCATGAAGGAACGAGGCCGGTCCGGCACCTTGCCCGCCACCATGGCCAGGGGGAACAGCAGCGCCGCCATGAGGAGCAGGAACACCGAGATGCCGTCGACACCGAGATGCCACGAGATGCCGAGCGACTGAGCCCACACGTGCTGGCTCACGAGCCGGTACCCGCCATTGCCGGCGTGGTACCGCACCGCGATGGTGACCGCCAGCGCCAAGGTGGCGAGCGACGCGGCCATGCCGACGCCGTACACGGCCCGGCGCTGGACGCGCTCACCCAGGGATGCCGGGATGAGCGCCACCGCGATGGCGGCCCCGGCGGGCAGGAGCACGAGCGCGGTGAGGAACGGGAAGGCCGTGTCGTGCGTCATGACACCGCCCTCGAGATCATCCACGCCAGCAGCAACACGGCGCCGAACACGATGCCGAGCGCGTACTGCCGGACGTATCCCGTCTGGACCCGTCGCAGGCTCCCCCCCGCGGCTCGCGTCAACCGGCCGACGCCGTTCACGGCGCCGTCGATGACCCTGACCTCGATCACCGAGGCGCAGAACCGGGCGAAGGCCTGCCCGGGCCGGGCGATCACGGCGTCGTAGACGTCATCGAGGTAGTAGGCCCGCTGCAATGCCGCCGGCTCGAGCTCGGGGCGCTCCGCCCGACGCGACCACAACGGGAAGGCCACCGACAGGCCGACCACGGCCACCACGGCATCGACGACACCGAGGGTCCACTGCGTTCCCGCCGCCTGGTGGGCCTGGTACAGCGCCGGGCCGAAGACCGGTCCCAGCCAGCCCAGGGGGTTCCAGCTCGGATGCCAGGGAAGATGCAGGGCGCCGCCCGCAAAGGCCAGCACCGCCAGCACCACCAACGGGAGTGCCATCACCCAGGGCGCCTCGTGTGGCTCGGCACCCCCACCGTGGCCTGCCCCAGAACCGGCCGAGCCCTGACGCCACCGGTCGTCGCCGTAGAAGGCCAGTGCCACGAGCCTGGTCATGTAGTAGGCGGTCAGCCCGGCGGTGACAAGGCCGATGGCCCACAGCGCGGGGTAGCGGGCGAAGGCGTTGTCCAGGACGTCGCCCTTGGCGAAGAAGCCCGACAGCGGGGGGATCCCAGCGATGGCCAGGGCGCCGATGCCGAAGGTGCGGAACGTGAGCTTCATGTAGCGGCGCAGGTTCCCCATCTTCTTGAGGTCCTGCTCGTCGTGCAGACCGTGGATCACCGACCCCGCCCCCAGGAACAACAACGCCTTGAAGAAGGCGTGGGCCACCATGAGGAAGATGGCGGCCTCGTAGGCGCCCACGCCGACGGCGAGGAACATGAAGCCGAGCTGCGACACCGTGGAGTATGCGAGCACCTTCTTGATGTCCTGCTGCGCGCAACCGATGGTGGCGGCCACGAAGGCGGTGGCGGCACCGACCGACGCCACCACCAGCTGGGCGTCGTGCGACATCGACAACACGGGGCTGATGCGGCACATGAGATACACGCCGGCGGTGACCATGGTGGCGGCGTGGATGAGCGCGGAAACAGGCGTGGGGCCTTCCATGGCATCGGCCAGCCACGGGAACAGCGGGAGCTGGGCCGACTTCCCGGCCGCGGCCACGAAGAGCAACAGGCAGATGGCGGTGCCCGTCCCCCCGCCGATCAGCGACAGATGCGAGAAGATCCCGGTGTAGTTCAGGGTGCCGGTCTTCGAGAAGACCAGGAAGATGGCGACGAGAAAGCCCACATCGGCGAGCCGGTTGTAGAGGAAGGCCTTCTTCCCGGCGCTCGCCGCGCTGTCCCGCCCGAACCAGAACGAGACCAGCCAGTACGAGCACACCCCCACGCCCTCCCACCCCACGAACGTGAAGAGCAGGTTGTTGGCCAGGACCAGGATGAGCATCGATGCCACGAAGAGGTTCAGGTAGAGGAAGAACTTGGGGTAGTCGGAGTCCCCCTTCATGTACCCGATCGAGTAGAGGTGGATGAGCGAGCTCACGCCCGTGACGAACAGCGCCATCGTCATGGACAGGGGGTCGACGAGCAGAGCCGCCTTCACCTGCAGCCCCCCCACGGGGATCCACGTGAACAGGTCCTGGGTGAACGAGCGCTCCGGTGCGGCCCGGGCGAGGAGCCCGGCGTACACGACGCACGCCACGACGAAGGAGCCCGCCACCGTGGCCGTGCCCAGCCAGCCTGCCCAGGGGTCGCCGAGGCGTCGTCCGAAGACGGCCAGCACGACGAAGCCGGCCAGCGGCAGCAGCGGCATCAGATAGGCGGCGTGGAGCATGTGGTTTTGGGCGTCCCGGGTCGGTTGACAGGCGGTTGGGTGGTCGGCGATTCGTAGTCGGCGATTGGGTCGGGCTAGCCCCGCATGATGTGGAAGTCGTCGGCGGTGGCGGACCTGCGGCGGCGGAAGATCGCCACCACGATGCCGAGGCCCACGACCACCTCGGCGGCGGCGACCACGAGCGTGAAGAACACGAGCACCTGGCCGCCGATGTCGTCGAGCATGCGGGAGAAGGTCACGAACGTGAGGTTGGCGGCGTTGAGCATCAGCTCGACGCACATGAACATCACGAGCACGTTGCGCCGGACCAGCAGGCCCAAGGCGCCGATCGAGAACACCACGGCCGCCAGCCCCAAGTACCACGCGCCACTGAGGCTCATCGCGACACCTCCTCGGTGGCGGCGTCGGTCGGGACACCGGTGACGACGTCGGCACCACCAACCGCGCCTGGAACGGCACCGGCTCGAGACCCGGTCTCGGCCAGATCCTCGGCATCACCGCCCGACCCGGTGTCGGTGTCGGTGCCGGGGTCGGAGTCGGAGTCTGACCCGGGGTCGGCATCGGCGGCCGGCGCGTCCGGATCGGTGCCGGACCCTCCGAGCACACCGCCGGGACGCCGCGCCAACACCACGGCGCCGACAACAGCGATCACGAGCAGGGCGGAGGTGACTTCGAAGGCGAACAGGTACGTCGTGAACACCGAGCGCCCCAGGGCGGCCACGTCGCCGCCGGGCTGTCCCTGCGACGGCCCGGCGACCGACTTCGCCCCGACCGACCAGTGGGCCCCGAACCCCATGACGAGCAGCCCGGCCAGGCCCAGGACCATGAGGCCCACCGCCAGGGGGCGCTGGCCCCGCAGGGGCTCCTTCTCGAGGCTCTCCTCGCTGTCGACGCCCAGGAACATGATCACGAACAGGAAGAGCACGACGATGGCGCCGGCGTAGACGATGACCTGGACGGCGGCCAGGAAGTTGGCCTGTTGCTCGACGAAGAGCACCGCCACCCCGAACAGCGTCATCACGAGCATCAGCGCCGAGTGCACGGGATTGCGGGCCACGACGACGCCGATGGCCCCGGCGAGCACGACCGCGGCGGCGATGGCGAAGGTGAGGGCGTCGACGGTGGTGGCCGCGAACAGAGGAACCGGCATCAGGCCTCGTCGCTCTTCGTGGTGGGGTTCGACACCCACACCGTCGGTGCCGGGGGTTCCGTCGGGCCGCGTCGGGCCGCGCGCTGCTCGATGCGCGCTCGCACCGCCGGTGGCATCCGTTGTTCCATGCGCGCTCGCATGCGGTTGGCGACGCCGCGCATCCCCTGCTGGTCGGGGAGGCGGTCGATGTCGTCGAGGTGGGAGGAGAACGTCTCGCGCAGCGGACGCGTGCCGGTCAGCGCGTCGTCACGGTTCCCGCTCTGGCCGCCCTCAGGGGCGCGTACCCCATACCCCAACTCGCCCGACCACTGCACCTTTCCTTCATAGGCAGCGACTCCCGAGGGCGAGGTGGCCCGCATCCAGCCCGAGGTGTGCTGGTCGTCGCCCTCGCGCCAGTCCTCCCACGGGAGCCGCTGGGGTCGACCGTCGTCATCGACGAGCAATTCCTTCTTGGTGTAGATGGCATCGGCCCGATTGGTGAAGGAGAACTCGAACAGCTTGGACTCGGTGATGGCCTCGGTGGGGCACGCCTCGACACACAGGTCGCAGTGGATGCAGCGCAAGTAGTTGATCTCGTAGACGAACCCGTAGCGCTCGCCGGGCGAGACGGGGTCCGCCGGTGGGTTGTCGGCGCCGCGCACGTAGATGCAGTCGGCGGGACACACCCCGGCACACAATTCGCAGCCGATGCACTTCTCCATGCCGTCCTCGTAGCGGTTGAGGACGTGTCGACCATGGTTGCGAGCCTGCTTGGGCCTCTTCTCCGCGGGGTACTGCCGCGTGACGCGCTGGCGGGTCATCTGCTCGAGGGTGACCCGGAACCCCCCGAAGAAACTCATGTCGTCCCGCAGGCCGTCGAACAGTCCCATCAGGTCACCACCCCGGGCGCGTCGATCCCGGGAGCGTCGATCGTCGGCGCGTCGATCCCCGGCATATCGAGCTCGGCGACCCGGTCGCGCCGGGACCCCACCATGACCGACCGCAGCAGGAGACCTCCGGCGCCGATCAGGGCCACGATGACACCAATCCCCCACCACCGGCCGACCAGGAAGGCGGCCATGACGAGGACCCATCCCAGGGAAAGGGGGATCAGGACCTTCCAGCCGAGGTCCATGAGCTGGTCGTAGCGCAACCGAGGTAGCGCGGCGCGCAGCCACACGTAGATGAAGAGGAACACGACGGTCTTGCCCAAGAACCACAGGATCGGGATCACCCAAGACAGGATGAACACGTGCGCGGTGGGCCCGTCCGGGCCGCCGAGGAACAGGGTCACGACGATGGCCGACATCGTGATCGTGTTCATGAACTCCGCCATGAAGAACAACGCGAAACGGATGGACGAGTACTCGGTGTTGAAGCCCCCCACGAGCTCCTGCTCCGCTTCGACGAGGTCGAAGGGGGGACGGGTGAGCTCGGCCGTGATGGCGATCATGAACAAGAAGAACGGGAGGATGCCGGTGTGGACGAGGTACCAGCTCCCGATGAAGGTGTGGGCCTGGCTGTCCACGATGACCCGGGTCGACAGCGATCCGGCCAGCAGAACCACCATGACCACGGTCAGTCCGAGGGCGGCTTCGTAGGAGATCATCTGCGCCGAGGCCCGAACGGAACCGAGCAGCGGGTACTTCGACCCCGAGGACCATCCCGCCAACATCACGCCGTAGACCGAGATCGACGACATGGCGAGCAGGAACAAGATGCCGACGGGCGGGTCCGCCACCTGGAGCTCGAAGGTATGGCTGGCGACCGTCACCACCCCTCCGACCGGCACGATGGCGAAGGACAAGAAGGCCGGGAGGATCGACAGGTACGGCGCCAGCTTGAAGACGGTGCGGTCGGCGCGCTCGGGGAGGAGGTCCTCTTTGAAGAACAGCTTGATCCCGTCGGCCAGCGTCTGGAGCAACCCCCACGGGCCGGCCCGGTTGGGTCCGATGCGCGCCTGCATGTCCGAGATCACCTTGCGCTCGAACCAGATCATGAGCATGACCGACACCAACAGCGCCCCGAAGGCCACCAGCACCTTGATGACGACGATCAGCAGCTGCGCCCAGTGGACGCCGTGCGCGAAGAGCGGGTCGCCGAGCCCGAGCAGCGAGGGCATCACAGCGTCTCCAGGCGCACGTCGACGACGGGCTCAGTTGCGTCGATCAACGCCGACGCACCGGCATGCGCCGCACCGGTGTCGTCCCCGAGGAGGTTGAAGTCGATGCAGACCACACCGCGCGGCACACCGTCGTCGGCCACCGCCTCGAATTCCACCGCGGCACGCGACGAGCGCACCCTGACCCGCCCCGCCGTCGTGACCCCGAGGGGCCCGAGATCATAGGGATTGGCCCGCACCGCCGCCGGAGACGCCAGCGGCGCGAGGGACCGGCACGCCTCGAGCAACACCCCGTGGTCGTAGAGCCGACGGGTCGACACGAGCCGCAACGAGTAGCTGTCAGGCGCAGGAAGTTGCGGCGCCTCGACGGGCACGGGCCAGCGCAATGACTTCGGCCGCGCCGACGCGCCGCTGGGGGCGGAAACTGCGCCGTTCGCACCGTTGGCGGCGCCATTGGCGGCACCGTGGAGCTCGTCACCGCCGGGTGGCTCGGCGAGGCCGGCTCGAGGCGGGGCGCCCTGGACCTCGACGGCGTCGATCCCGGGTGTGGCCATGGGGTCGAACGGCGCCAGCGCACCGCGGGTCGTGATCCGCACGGACGACGCGGGCAGCGGGGCGATGATCCCGTCGCGTGCCGCCGGCATGTCGAGGGCCACCCGGGTGATCCCGGCGTGCGACGGGGCCAGCCGCTCGATCTCGTCCCAGAGCTCGGCCGCGCTCGCGACACCGAGCCCTGCGCCGAGCCGATCGGCGAGCTCAGAAGCCACCATCCAGTCCGGCCAGCACTGCCCGGGCGACACCAGCTTCTGCGCCAGACGGGTGACCCGCCCTTCGATGTTGGTCGTCGTCCCCGTCCGCTCGTGGGCGATGGCTACCGGAAGCACCACATCGGCAAGAGCCGCCGACGACGAGAGAAAGCCGTCCACGGCCACCACGAAGCCGGCCCGACCGAGAGCCTCCTCGGCCAGAGCACGGTCGGGGAAGTCGCCCACGGGATCCGAGCCCACGAGCACGATGGCGTGCATCGACCCGTCCACCAGGGCGCGCAGCATGGCGCCGGCGTCGCGGCCGCGCCCGGGAGGCACCGAGCCCCACGCCGCTTCGTACCAGGCACGACCTTCATCGAGGCTCACCCGGCCCGGGAGCAGTCCCGGGGCGAGCCCCATGTCGAGGGCCCCCATCACGTTGCCGCGCCGCAGCGCAGGAAGGAACCGCGCCTTCGGCCACGCTTCGGCCATTGTGGCGGCGGCCTCGGCCACGAGCACCCCGTCCTCGGCCAGCGACGGGCGCCCGATCACCACGACGACGCCCTCACCGCCGTCACCGGCGCGCGCCAACGCGCCACGTGCCGAAGCCCAGGCGTCGTCTCCGACCGAATCAGGGTGGTCTTCACCCGCCGCAGTCAGGTTGCGCGCCAGCGTCGCCGCCTCCCCGGGGCGATACGGCAACACGGCGGTGGCGAACTCAGCGAGCGCGCCGGCACGAGGGGCGAGCTCGATCACGGGCACGTCCCCGTCGACGGCGGCACCACGGAGGCGGAGGAACAGGACGGGCAATTCCTCTCGCAGGTCGCCCGACAGGACCACCACGCATGCGGCGGTGCACGCCTCGTCGATCGTCGCCCGGGGCAGGCCGAGCACCACCTCAGCGGGCAAGCCGTCTCCGAGCTGGGCATCGACGGAATCGGTCCCGATCACCGACTTGGCGAGCTTGGCCCACGCATAGGCGTCCTCGTTGGAGAGCCGAGCCCCGCCGAGCACCCCGATCGCCTCGGGCCCGTGCTCGGCCCGCACCTTGGTCAGGTGACCAGCCACCGTCGTGAGGGCCTCGCTCCACGACACCGCGGCGAGCTCGTCGATCCCTTCGGTCTTGGCGGTGCCGGCCCGACGCACGAGCGGCTCGACCAGCCGGTCCTCGGCATTGACCGCCTCGAAAGCGAAGCGTCCCTTGTCACACAGCCAGCTCTGGTTCACCGGGTCGCTGTCGATCCCGAGCAGCCGAGTGACCCGGTTCGACGACGACTGGACGGCGGCGCGACACCCAAAGGCGCACACCGTGCACGTCGACTCGACCTGGTCCAGGTCCCAGGGCCGCGCCGTGAACCGGTAAGGGGCGGCCGTGAGCGCGCCCACCGGGCAGATCTGCACCGTGTTCCCGCTGAAGTACGACGTGAAGACGTGGTCTTCGAAGACATTGACCTCGATGGCGTCGCCGCGCCCGAGGAAGTCGATCTGAGCCTCGCCCGCGATCTCGGCCGCGAAGCGCACACAACGGCCGCATTGGATGCACCGCTCGCGATCGAGCAGCACGAGCTCGGAGATCGGGATGGGCTTGGCCCAGTGGCGCTTCTCCTCGAGGAACCGGCTCTCGCCCGGCCCGTAGGCGAGAACCTGGTCCTGGAGCGGGCACTCACCGCCCTTGTCACACACCGGACAGTCGAGCGGATGGTTGACGAGGAGGAACTCGAGCACGCCGTCCTGCGCCTTTTTCACCTTCTCCGAGGTCGTGTCGACCACCATGGCATCGGCCACGGGCACGTAGCAGGCCGGCTGCAAGGTGGCACCACGGGGGCCCGACACCTCGACGAGACACATCCGGCACATGCCGACGGGCTTCATGCGGGGGTGGTAACAGAAGCGCGGGATGAACGTCCCGGCTTGCTCGGCCGCGGCGATCAGGAATTGGCCGGCGAGAGCGGTTACCTCGCGGCCGTCGAGGGTGAAGGTGACGGTGGCGTCGGCGTCGACCTTGGGGGCGATCCCGTGGTGCGACGTCACGACGGGGTCAGCCATGAGGACACCCCCCGTCCTTGACGTGCACCAGGAAGTCGTCACGGAACATCCGGATGGCCGAGGCGATCGACGACGGGATCGACGAGCCCAGTACGCAGATCGTCGTCTGCTGCGGCGGCCACGACACGCCGGGCGCCAGGTTGTCGCAGACGTCCATGAGCAGGTCGACGTCCGCCTCGAGGCCCTCGCCGTCCTCGATGCGCCGGAGGATCTTCTCGAGCCACCCGCTTCCTTCGCGACACGGCGTGCACTGCCCGCACGACTCGCGCCAGAAGAAGCGGGTGATCCTCCACGCGGCGCGCACCACGCAGGTGGTGTCGTCCATCACCACGATCGAGCCCGACCCGAGCATGGATCCGGCCTCGCCGACCTCGTCCTGACCGAGAGGGAGATCGAGATGCTCCGGGCCGAACCACGGGGCCGACACGCCACCCGGGATGATCGCCTTCAATTCCCGGTCGCCGGGGATGCCGCCGCCGAAGACCGGGGCGAACACGAGGTCGCGGAAGGTGGTCTTCACCATCTCCACCTCGTACACGCCGGGATTGCGCACGTGCCCAGCCAGCGCGAACAGGCGGGTCCCGGTGGAGCGACCCGCACCGAGCGCGGTGAACGCCCCGGAGCCGTTGAGCATCACCCACGGCAGGTTGGACAGCGTTTCGACGTTGTTGACGACGGTGGGCTCGCCGTAGAGGCCGATGGCGGCCGGAAAGTACGGGGGCTTGATGCGAGGGAATCCCCGCTTGCCCTCGAGGCTCTCGAGCAGGGCCGTCTCCTCCCCGCAGATGTAGGCGCCGGCCCCGGGGTGCACCACCACGTCGATGGAGAAGCCCGAACCGAAGATGTCACGGCCGACCGCTCCGTGCTCGTAGGCGTCGTTCAGCGCGCCCTGGACACGCTCGAGCCCGAGAGCGAACTCGCCGCGCACGTAGATGAAGGCGCGGGTGGCCTGGATGGCGTAGGCGGCGATGAGCACACCCTCGATCAGCTGATGCGGGTCTCGTTCGACCAGAAGGTGGTCCTTGAAGGTGGCGGGCTCGCTCTCGTCGCCGTTGACAACCAGGTAGGTGGTCGGCGCCTTGCGCAGCATCGACCACTTGCGCCCCGCCGGGAAGCCCGCCCCGCCCCGTCCGAGCAGGCTCACGGCGTCGACTTCGTGCGCCACCTCCTCGGGCGACATGCCCAGTGCCTTGCGAAGCCCGTCGTACCCGCCCGTGGCGAGGTAACGCTCCAGGGTGTGGGAGTCCTCGTACTCGAGGCGCGACGTCACGATCCGGGGAGCTTCGGTGACCGCCATTACGCGGCCCCGCCGACTTTCGCCGACGCCGCCTCGCGCTCGGCCTGGATGGTGGCGTCGTCGACTCGCAACCCGCCCGCCCGGCGCACGCGGACGAGGGTGCCGTGCGGTGGGATGTCGTCGCCGAGGGTCCCGGCCCGGAGCCCGTCGACGAGGGCGTCGAACGACTGCGGCGTCACATCGCCCACGAAGCGGTGGTTCACCGCCAGGCAGGGGGCCCGGCCGCAGTCGGCGATGCACTCGGTCTCCTCGAGGGTGAACATCCCGTCGGCCGTCGTGGCCCCGGACCGGACGCCGAGGGTGTCCTGGACATGATCGAGCAGCTCGTAGGCGCCGCGCAGCATGCAGGCGATGTTCGTGCACACCGAGACCACGTAGGTCCCCACCGGCTCGGTGTGCAGCATGTCGTAGAACGACGCCGTCCCGAGAACCTCGGCCGGGGTGAGCTCCACCAGTGCGGCGATCTCGTCGATGGCCTCGGGGCACAGCCAGCCGTCCTGCTCCTGGGCCAGGTGGCAGATGGGGATGAGCGCCGAGCGCGGGTGCGGGTACAGCCCGACGAGCTCGCGCGCACGCGTCACGATGTCCTCGGACAGATGCCCGACACCCGAGGTCGTCACCGGTCCACCTCGCCCATGACGGGATCGACCGAAGAGATGGTGGCGACGGCGTCGGCCACGAGCCCTCCGTGCATCATCACGGGAAGGCTCTGGAGGTTGACGAACGACGGGGCGCGGATGTGCATCCGGTACGGCTTCGACGACCCGTCGGATACGAGGTAGCACCCGAGCTCACCACGCGGCGATTCGATGGCGACGTACACCTCGCCCGCGGGGACCTTGAAGCCCTCGGTGAAGATCTTGAAGTGGTGGATGAGTGCTTCCATCGACTCGTCGATGCGGGCGCGCGGCGGTGGGGTGACTTTCTTGTCCTGAACTCGGTAGTCACCGGGGGGCATCTTGTCGAGCACCTGCCACAGGATTCGCACCGATTCGCGGATCTCGTTGATGCGGATGGCGTAGCGATCGAAGTTGTCGCCGTAGGTGCCGATGATGACGTCGAAGTCCACTTCGTCGTAGGCGAGGTACGGCATGGTGCGGCGCAGGTCCCAGGCGACCCCGGTGGAGCGGAGGATCGGGCCCGTGGCCGACAAGGCGATTGCCTCGTCGGCGGTGAGCGATCCAATTCCCTCCATGCGCTCATTGAAAATGGGCTGTCCCGTCAGCAGTGCGTCGTAATCGGCGAGACGCGAGGTCACGTTGTCGAGGATCACCTCGACGTCGTCCTCCCAGCCGTCGGGCAGGTCTGCCGCGGTCCCCCCGGGACGGATGAAGTTGTGGTTCATGCGCAGGCCGGTGGTCTTTTCGAAGAACCCCAGCACGAGCTCGCGCTCTCTGAAGCCGAAGATCATCATGGTGGTGGACCCGACGTCCATGCCGTTGGTGGCCAGCCACATGAGGTGCGAGGAGACCCTCTGGAGCTCGGACAACAGCATGCGGATCCATACCGCCCGCGGCGGGAGCTCGATGCCGAGGAGCATCTCGGTGGCGAGCGAGAAGACGAGCTCGTTGTTCAGCGGCGACAGGTAGTCCATGCGCGTGACGTTGGTGGAGCCCTGCTGATACGTGAGCTCCTCCGCCGTCTTCTCCATACCGGTGTGCAGGTACCCGATGATCGGCTTGGTGCGCAGGACCGTCTCGCCGTCGAGCTCCATCATGAGGCGCAACACCCCGTGGGTCGACGGATGCTGCGGGCCCATGTTGATGATCATGGTCTCGTCGTCGGGGCGCTCGACATCGATGTCCGACACGTCGACGCCGTGGCTCTCGGGAAGCCGAAGGACCGAGCCCACCTCGCGCTCGAGCTCCTCGGGCGAGGTGTCGTGGCGCGACGCCAGCTCCTGAGACCCTTCGAACGTCTCTTTGACAAATGGCAACGACGTCTCAGGCCCCGTGTCGGGTGTCTCGGACTCAGGCGCCTCGGTGGTGCTGCGCGTGCGATCGCTCATCGGGGCCCCGGAGCTTCCTTGAACTGCACCGGGACGCGGCCCACGCCGAAGTCCTTGCGCAGCGGGTGGCCCTCCCAGTCGTCGGGCATGAGGATCCGGGTCAGGTCAGGGTGGCCGGTGAACGTGATGCCGTACATGTCGTACGCCTCACGCTCCATGGCTTCTGCCCCACGGTAGAGATCCCACAGAGACGGCACCTCGGCGCCGTCCTCGGGAACCTGCACCCGGATGCGCACGCGGCGCACGTGCAGTGCCTCTCCGGACGCCAGCGACAAGAGCATGACGACCAACTCGAAACGCTCGGGCGCGACCCCGTCGGGAAGCTGGCGCCCGGGATGGCTCAGGTAGTCCACCGCGGTGAGGTCGGCGAGCATCTCGTACCCGGCGTCTCTGTGTGCCGCCACCACGTCGTGGTAGCGGTCGCGCTGGGGGAACAGGAGGTCGTGCCCGTCCACCGACGTCGACCGGGGCACGTCGGGGAGCGACAGTTCGACGGGCGCAGTGTCCGGCGTCAACGCGGGGTTCCCAGCCGGACTGCATCGGGGCGCTCGGGCACCCAACCGGCGAGCTCCTCCGGACCCTGCGACGTCGAGCTGCGCCGGCGGGTGATCTCGCCGGTGCGGATCTTCTCGTGCAGCGTCAAGATGGCGTGGAGGAGCATCTCGGGGCTGGGAGGACACCCCGGGGCGTAAACGTCGACGGGAACCACCTGGTCGACACCCTGGACGATGGCGTAGTTGTTGAACATGCCGCCGGTCGACGCGCACACGCCCATGGAGATGACCCACTTGGGCTCCATCATCTGGTCGTAGACCTGGCGGAGCACCGGGGCCATCTTCTGCGACACCCTGCCGGCGACGATCATGAGGTCGGCCTGGCGCGGAGAGCCCCGGAACACCTCCATCCCGAAGCGGCTGATGTCGAAGTCGGCGGCCCCGACCGACATCATCTCGATCGCGCAGCACGCCAGACCGAACGTGACCGGCCAGACGCTGTTGCGGCGCGCCCACTTCACCAGGTCTTCGACCCGTCCGGTCAGAAAGTTGTGCTGGAGGTCCTCGAGTCCCATGGCGCCCTCGCCCCCGCTTACGCAGCCTGTCCGGCGCCCGGCCCCTGACCGGGCCCCACGCGGGCGATGGTCGACTCTGTGGTGCGCTCGGGCATGGCGTCGCGAAGCTGCTTGGCCGGGCCCCAGTTCAGCGCCCCGTTGCTCACGAGGTAGAGGAATGAGATGAACACCGCCGCCGCGAACACCAACACCTCGATGAGCCCGAAGGTGTGCAGGTCCGACCGGAAGACGACCGCCCACGGATAGAGGAAGACGATCTCGATGTCGAAGATGATGAAGATCATGGCCACGAGGTAGAAGCGCACCGGGAAGCGCTGCGGGGGCTCACGGTCGGGGACGATCCCGCATTCGTAGGGAGCGAGTTTGGCCGCGGTCGGACGCTTGCGCGGGGCGAGGAGGCCCGAAGCTAGGAAGGACAGGCCCGCGAAGAGCACGCCCAGCACAAAGAGCACGACAATCGGGAGGTAGGCGCTCATGACCGAATGCGGTTCTACCACGACACCCTGCGCACGAGCACATTGAGAATGGGGGCCGCGAGGCGTCCGGGCCCCCGAATCGAAGAGGTGCCGGCCCGTCCCCCGCCCCCCTACGATCTACCTGGTGACCCGGTCCGAAACCCCTGCCTCATCGACCCCCTCGGGCCGGCCCGAGGCGGTGGACGGCTCCCGTGTCCACGACGTCGTCGTGGTCGGTGGCGGGCCGTCGGGCTCAGCGTGCGCGTACTGGCTGGCCGAGGCCGGGTGGGACGTCGTGGTCGTCGAGAAGAAGCACTTCCCCCGCGAGAAGACCTGCGGCGACGGGCTCACCCCGCGTTCGGTACGCCAACTGAGCGACATGGGACTGTCGGGTTCCCTGGCCGGCGCGCACCGGTTCGACGGCCTGCGGGCGTGCGCCTACGGGATGAGCATCGAGATGCCGTGGCCCGATCACCCGTCGTTCCCGTCGGTGGGCTATGTGATCACTCGCCACGACCTCGACCAGCTCGTCGCCGAGCGGGCCGCCAAGGCGGGCGCCACCGTGTGGGAGGGCGCCGAGGCCATCGGGCCCATCCTCGATCCCGCCACCGCCGGCCACGTCGGCGGCACGGGCACGAGCGCCGAGGTGCTTCCCAGCTGTGGGGGGGCCAAGGTGCTCGATCGCGACGCAGGACGACAGCACGAGGTCCGGGCCCGCTACACCGTGGTGGCAGACGGGGCGAACTCACGCTTCGGCCGGGCCCTCGGCACCTCGAGGGACCGGGACTATCCCCTCGGCATGGCGCTGCGGGGATACTTCCGCTCACCGCGCCACGACGAACCGTTCATCGAGTCCCACCTCGACATCCGGGACGCGTCGGGATCGGTCGTGCCGGGATACGGCTGGGTCTTCCCCATGGGAGATGGGCGCGTGAACGCGGGTGTGGGCCTCCTATCGGTCGAGGGCCGCTGGAAGGGCGCCAACACGACCCAGCTCATGGACGCCTTCATCGACTGGGCCCCCGCCTCGTGGGGTCTGTCCAAGACGTCGCTGTGTGGCCCGCCGACCGGCGGGAAGCTCCCCATGGGCCTGTCCGTGCGGCCGCGCATCGGCCCCAACGTGCTCGCCATCGGGGACGCGGCGGGCTCGATCAACCCGTTCAACGGTGAGGGCATCGCCTACGGCTACGAGACCGGTCGCCTGGCCGCCGCGTGCGTGGCCCGAGCCCTGTCGGGCGAGGGGGTCCACGCTCTCGTCGACTACGAGTCGCAGCTCCAGGCGGCTTATGGCCTCTATTACCGGATGGCCCGCGAGTTCGTCCGGCTGATCAGCCGGCCCGAGCTGATGCAGTTGTGCGTGCGCACCGGGATGCACTCCCGCAGTGTCATGGAATGGCTGCTGCGCATCATGGCCAACCTGGTTCGTCCCGACGAGATCGGTCCGGCCGAGGCCGCCTACCGTGCGCTGTGCACCATCGGCAGGCTCACGCCGGGCTGAGCCAGACCGGGGGGGCTCAGAGTTGGCCCACGCCGATGGTCCGGATCTCCATGTTCCGAACGAGCTGGTCCTGGGCGTTGAGTGAGAACACCAGGTTGCTCACGGTTCCGAGCGTGGCCTGCACGCGCCCGTCGAACACTGCCGTGGCGGTGCTGATGACGGTCTTGGTCTGGCCCGGCTCGTTGGCGATGCGCGCGATCTGGAACCCGGCCACGGTGACCGTGCCTGGGCCTTCGGGCACCGGGACCACGACGGGCTGCACCGTGGCGGTGGCGAAGCCCGACCCACCACCGCCTGGGGCGTAGGGCAGCATCGCCTGGACGAAGGGCTGATAGCAGGTGGCGAACAGCGCCGGGTTCTGGAAGACGCTCGCGTCGGCCTCCCCGACCTGCGGGCTCTGGACCACGTCGACCACCGAGTTCACCGCACCTCCGTTGCCGGCGGGATCCGCGTAGGAAGGCGAAGTCACCTCGGCGGTGCGCTGCGTGACCGCACTCCCCATGCCGAACGCCCCGTCCACGGCCGAGACCGGCACGTGCAGACAGCGAGCGAGCACCGTCGAGGCCTGCTCGGCCGTGTTCAGCCCAGCCGCCCCGTGCGTGGTGGCCCCGGCGGCGAAGGCGTTGCCCATCCGGGTCGCGTTCGTGCTCCAACCGGGGAGGTCTCCGGGCTGGATCCCGACTCGCCCGGCGATGGCGACGTCCGACAACGCCACCCCGGTGATGTGCCCGGTCGCTCCCTGGGCATGGAAGTACCGCAGCCCGGCCGCGATGGGAATGAGCCCGGCGAGAACCGTGAAGACGATGAGCCTCACCATCTCCCGGGTGCGCGTCGGGGCGTGCTTCTTGGGCTCCCGGGGTTGACGCGAGACGTAGCGGAACCAGGTCGGAAGTCGTACCGGCGACGAATCGTCGTCCTCGTCTCCCTCCGTGCCGGCCACTACGAAGCTGTCATCGGCGACGGCAGCCGGTGCGGGCGGCTCGGCCGGCGCGGGAGCCGGCGGCGTCACCAAGACGGGAGCCGGTGGTTCGAGCAGCGCGGGAGCCGGCGGCGTCACCAAGACGGGCGCCGGTGGTTCGAGAAGCGCGGAAGCCGGCGGCGTCACCAAGACGGGCGCCTCTGGTTCGAGAAGCGCGGAAGCCGGCGGCGGCGCCAGCGTTGGCGCCGGTGGTTCGAGAAGCGCGGAAGCCGGCGGTGTCGCCAAGACGGGCGCCGGTGGTTCGAGAAGCGCGGAAGCCGGCGGCGTCACCAAGACGGGCGCCTCTGGTTCGAGAAGCGCGGAAGCCGGCGGCGTCGCCAGCGTTGGCGCCGGTGGTTCAACAAGTGAGGGCGCGGGTTCGAGAAGCACCGAGGCGGGTGCTTCGACAACGTGGACAGGTGCGGGCGGGTCGATGAACAGAGGTGGCTCGGTGAGGTGGAGGGGTGGCGCGGGCGCGTCAGAGGCCGGAGGGGCCGCGGCGACGTCCTCTTCTGCGTGGTGGAGGCCCTTCTTGGAAGGGACGAGGAGCCGCAAGGGACGACCGTCGACCACGAACTCCAGGCACGTGCCCTGCTCGCCGTCAGGCAGTGCGGCGGGAGCACCGAACTCCAGGGGAGTCGTGCGCTCCCATCCGACCGTCCGCCGCTCGCCCGGTTCTGGCCCCAGGAACGTGATCCCCTCGGTGTCGACGATCACAGACAGGTGGCCGACGACGGCCTGTCCTTCGGGAGTAGCCCCCTCCAGGTAGACATCGTCCATGCGGAGGCTCCCGTTCCCGAGCCCGAGTGATCCCATCGCCTACCCCTTCTCGACTTGGCTTTTCAGCCGGTGACTTTGTGATTGGACGTCCGCCCGGGGCGTGCCCGGCGGCTGCCGCCGCGACTGCGTCGATCGCTGGTTCCCGTCCCACCGGACCAGGGGCGCCACCGCTAGCGCCCGGTGTGGTTCTCGGGGCGCCAACGCGGGTCGACGGGGAAAGGGTGAAGGAGCCTCGACCACCGGGATCGGACTCGTCGGGGAGGTGGCACCGAGCACGACGGCGAAGTCGGGGGTCGGGGCCGGCGCCGGGCCTCGGCATGAGCCGTGGGGCGGGAGGGGCGCGACGCCACCCGTGGGCGCCCCGTTCGTGGGCAACATCGCCGGCATGTTCGACAGCCGACGCAATCGAGCCAAAACCACGCTGACCCCCCCGACCACGCGCGCTGGATTGGACCGTTTCCTGTGCTCATATGTCGGCACAAATGGCCCGTAACCTGAGCCACTCCGGAGCCGTCGTCGCGACGTGGTCCGCGGCAAGGACCGGGGCAAGGACGCCGCCCCTGGCAACCGGTGGGTCCTCGTCGGTCAGCCGACGTGGACGAAGCGCACCAACTCCATGCTCTCGTAGGTGATCCAGGAGTCCGACACCTGTTGGTACGGGAACATCTCGTGGGCACCGAGCGAGGTGTCGCCGAGCAGGGCGGCCTCGAGCTGTTCGCACTTCGTCCCGAAGGTCTGATACCCCGGGGCCCACACCAACCAGATCTGGTGGGCGGGCGAGCTCAGGTGCTCCAGGCGGGTGGCGAAGGACGCGGGGTGGCCCCTCGCCGAGGCCGTGGCGTAGTCGACCCAGTTCACGAACTCCGGTCCCGTCCCGCGGGGAAAGGTGATCTGGCGGTAACGGCCGGGGGGCACCAGGCGGTTCACGGACGGCCCGATCTGGTCAGGGCAATACGCCACGATGTCGCCGGGGCGACCTAATTGGGCGAGCGTGGCGGCCACCTCACCGGCCTGGGTGCGGCTGGTCCAGGCGCTGGGAAGACCGCTGGCCAAGCCGAAGGCGACCGTGGCGGCGAGGACCCCGGCTCTGATGCGGTGGTCAGCGAAGGTCACGAGGCCCAGGGCGACAAGGAGCACGAGCGGCACGAAGACCACCGAGGCATAGCGCGCCTGGAAGGCGCTGCGGCTGACATATCCCCCCACCACGGCCGCAGCCAACGTCCCGGTGAGCACCAGCGCCAGTGCCCGGCCCCGCGGCCGGGTGCGCAGGTCGAGGTCGACGTGGAACGAGCCCCGGGCCGCGCCGAACAGCCCGAGCCCGACGAGGGCGAAGTAGACGAGCGCCAGGGCGCGCCCCTGATTCGTCGCCCCGCCCGCGAACGACGTCACGGCGTTGACCATGGCCGCAAAGTCCGCCGGCTTCGCCCACGGCGTCCCCGTGTGATGGGCCTGGTAGAGGAATGTCGGCACCCAGGGCACGAAGGTCAGGCAACCGACCAGCATCGCCACCAGCGACACGCGCGCCCCGGGACGGCGCTCGGCGGGGCCCCGCCACGCTTGGAATGCCAACCACAGGCCCGTGACCCCGACGAGATAGAGCGCCCAGTAGTGGGTGTAGAGGAGCAACCCGGTGAGGAGCGCCACCGACACCACATTGACGACGGTGCGCCGGCGAAAGACCTGCTGCAGGGCCACCACGCCCGCCGCGGTGAGAAATCCCACCAGTGCGTACATGCGGTTCTCGGTCGCATAGCGGATGGCGAAGGGCGACGTCGCCACGAGGATGAGCGCTCCCGCCGCCACGGTCTTGCCACCCAGGCGCCGACCCGCTAGCCAGATGAACGGCAGCGTGGCGCAGCTGAGCACCCCCGACAGCGCCCGCACCGCCGTGTCGGAGGTGCCGAAGGCGCCGCTCCAGAAATGGAGCATGTAGTAGTAGAGAGGCGGCGCGCCGTCGCGGCGCAGAGCCCCGTGGATCTGGCCGAGCGGCAACCGAGAGATGTTGAGGGTCAACGCCTCGTCGAGCCACATGTCGGAGCTGGCCACGAAGCGCAGCACGATCCCGAACACGACCACGACCACTGCGCCCACGACCAGGAGCCGGGCGATTCGGGGCGAGAGTGCCCGTTCCTGGGTCGGCGCGCCGTCGCCGGGAGCGTCACCGGGTGGCGGGCCCAGCGACGGTGTCGCCTCACGTGCAGCCTGTGAAGCGGGGGGCTCGACGGTTGTCACGTCGCTCGTGAGGGCGGTGCCGGGCTGTGTCGGTGGCGCTTGCAGCCCTTCCATGGGTCGCATGGTAAACGACAGGTCAGGCCGGCTCCGGGACGGGGAGCCGGTGAGAAGCGCCGTGACCAGGGATCTAGCACCCGGGCTGCCGTGAAGAAATCGCCTGCGGTTCGGCTCGTCCAGCTCAGGAGTGGAGGGCACACCGCTCGCCGCGAAAGACGCGAAGACGCGAAGAGATCAGCCCACTGCAGAGCGGCGGCGGGCTACCTCGGCGGCCGCGTCGGCGGCGGCTTCCACCACGGCGTCGAGGTGGGTGTCGAGGTGCGCCAGCCCCGGGAACATCGCTTCGTAGGGGCCTGGGGCCAATGCCACGCCCCGCTCGAGCATGGCGGAGAAGAAGGGTGCGTAGTCACCGGACCGCGCCGCGGCGCGTGCCGACTCGTAGTCGGTCACAGGCTCGGGCCCGAAGAACAGGCCGACAAGGGGGCCGACGACCGGGACCTGGACCGCGATCCCCGCCCCGGATATGGCGGCCTCGAGCCCTGCGGCCAGGCGGGCAGCGCGCCGACACAACGTGTCGAAGTCCGCGGCGGTGACGGTTTCGAGCACGGCGAGGCCGGCGGCGGTGGCAAGGGGATTTCCCGACAAGGTGCCCGCCTGGTACACGGGCCCGTCCGGCGCCAGCGCGGCGAGGACGTCGCGCCTGCCCCCGAATGCCCCCACCGGGAGGCCGCCACCGATCACCTTGCCGAAGCACCACACGTCCGGCGATACCCCCGAACGCGCCGACATGCCCCCGGCGCCGACCCGGAACCCGGTGATGACCTCGTCGAAGACGAGCAGCGCGCCGGCGGCGTCACAGGCGGCGCGCAGCCCCGCCAAGAATCCCGGCGCGGGCGCCACCAGGCCCATGTTGGCGGCCACCGGCTCCACGATCACGCACGCCACGCGCTCGTCGAGCTCGGGAACGACGTTGTAGGGCACGACGACGGTGTCGGCGACGGCCGACGAGGGGACCCCCGCCGACGCCGGCAGGCCCAGGGTGGCGACGCCGCTTCCCCCGCCCGCCAGCAGCATGTCGGAGTGCCCGTGGTAGCAGCCGTCGAACTTCACCACGCGGTCACGTCCCGTGAACCCCCGCGCCAGGCGCACCGCGCTCATGGCCGCTTCGGTGCCCGACGACACCAGCCTTACCTGCTCGCAACCCGATACGCGCTCGCAGATGGCTTCGGCGAGGAGCACCTCGCCCGGGGTGGGTGCACCGAACGTCGTGCCGAGTGCCAAGGCCTCGGTGACCGCGGCGGTCACCACCGGATGGGCATGGCCGAGGAGCACGGCGCCATAGGACTGGACCATGTCGATGTAGCGGCGGCCCTCGACGTCCCACACGTAAGGCCCGTCGCCGCGCGCCACCGTGTACGGGGTCCCGCCGACGGCCGCGAACGAACGCACCGGGGAGTCCACCCCTCCGGGGATCACGCGCCGGGCCCGCTCGAACCATCCGGCATTGGAGGACGGCGCGTCGGAATTCGCACCGGCCCCGTCGCCGACGGTTCCGGACCGCTCAGTCACGCAGAGCCTCGGCGACCTCTCCGGCGAAGTACGTCAGGATGACATCGGCACCTGCCCGCTTGAGCGCGATGAGGTGTTCGAGCGCGACCGCGTCACCGTCGATCCACCCCCGCTCGGCGGCTGCCTTCACCATCGAGTACTCGCCGCTCACGTGGTAGGCGGCGACAGGGACATCTACGCGCGCCGCCACCGAAGCGATGACGTCGAGGTAGGCAAGGGCGGGCTTCACCATCACCATGTCGGCGCCTTCGGCGATGTCGAGAGCCACCTCGGTCAATGCTTCGCGCCCGTTGCGGGGGTCTTGTTGGTACCCGCGTCGGTCGCCTCCTCCCGTGATGGTCACGTCGACCGCCTCGCGGAAGGGCCCGTAGAGGCCCGAGGCGAACTTCGCCGCATAGGCGAGCACCGCCACGTCGATGTGCCCCGCGCCGTCGAGCGCAGCACGGATGGCGCCGACCTGGCCGTCCATCATCCCGCTGGGTGCCACGACGTCGGCGCCGGCGCCGGCTTGGGCCAGCGCGACGCGCTGGTAGAGCTCGAGCGTGGCGTCGTTGTCGACCGTACCGTCGATGCGCAACACACCGCAGTGACCGTGATCGGTGTACTCGTCGAGGCAGAGATCGGCGATGAGGACCAACGTGTCACCCAGGGCGCTGCGCAGCTCGGACAGGGCGACCTGCACCACGCCATCGCGGTCCCATGCGCCGGACCCAATGTCATCTTTCTCATCGGGGATCCCGAACAGGACGATCCCGGGCACGCCGAACGAAGCCAGGCGCTTCGCCTCGACGACGAGAGACGCGGAAGAGTGCTGGAAGTGTCCCGGCAACGACGAAATGGGGACGGGACCGGTCACGCCCGCTCTGACGAACAGCGGGGCGACGAGGTCGTCCACCCCGAGGCTCGTCTCCGCCACCATGCGCCGCAGGGCGGGAGTGCGGCGCAGGCGGCGCATCCGCCGCACGGGGAAACCGGCACCGCTGACGCCAGATCCGGGCCTGGCGGGCACCGCAGACGAGCTCTCCATAACGCGCGAGCCTATTCGGAGGGCGACACGGCGGCGCCGAGATGCGCAGCCAGAGCGGCCACCAGCCCATCGACGCTGTGCTCAGCGGCGACCACGTCGACACCGAAGCCGGCGCGACGGGCCGCCTCGGCGGTGATCGGCCCTATGCACGCCACAACGGGGGGTGTGCGACGTCGTCCGGCGAGCTGCGCGTAGAAGGTCGCGGTAGAAGGAGACGTGAAGGTGATGACATCGGCGCGCGAGGCCATGTCGAGCTCGTGCTCTGCGATGCCTTGCTCCGGGCCCGCCGCCACGGTGCGGTAGGCGTCGACCTCGATCACGTCCCAACCCTTGGCACCGAGTCCGGGCGCGACGACATCCCGAGCATCGACGGCCCGCGGGAACAGCACCCGCCCGAGCCCCGCCTTTCCCGGCCGAGCCGCCGTTCCCGGCCGACCCGACGGACCCGACGGACCTGCCGGACCCGGCCGAGCGGGCGGCATCGCCGCCACGAGCCCGGCGGCGGTCTCCTCGTCGGGGACCAGGTCGGCGACGAGGTGGTGAGCCGACAACGCGCGCGCCGTGGCGCCACCCACCACGGCCAACCGCGCGTGTCCGAGTGCCCGCCCGTCGCGCAGGAGCCCGACGAAGCGCTCCATGGCATTGGACGACGTGAGGATGATCCAGTCGTAGGTATCGGCGCGCGCCGCTTCGGCCCGTAGCGCCATGCCACCGTCGGGCGGATCGACGACCGCGATTACAGGGAGCTCGATCACCGTCGCACCGGCGTCGACGAGGGCATCGGCGAGCGCGGCTGCCTGGGCGCGGGCGCGTGTCACGACGACAGTGACCCCCGTCAACGGACGCAGCTCGGTACCGAGGACGTCGAGTGCGGCGACTGGGCCGATGACGATCGTGCACGGAGGTCCGAGATCGACCTCGGCCAGGCCCGCCAGGGTGGTCCGCACACTCGCCTGCGTCGCTGTGGTGCCACGATGCACCACCAGGACCGGTGTGTCAGGACGTCGTCCCGCCTCGACGAGGCGGCGGCTGATCTCGGCGCGCGCCGCCATGCCCATCAGCACCACCAGGGTGCCACCGGTCCGAGCCAGCGACGCCCAGTCCACGGCACCGGGGGCATCGGGGTCACTCACATGCCCGCTCACCACCGTCACCGACGACGACAGCCCCCGGTGGGTGACGGGGACTCCCGCCGCCGCGGGCGCGGCGAAGGCGGACGTGACGCCGGGGACCACCTCGAAGGCGATACCGGCGTCGAGCAAGACTTCGGCCTCCTCGCCGCCGCGGCCGAACACGAAGGGATCACCGCCTTTGAGCCGCACGACGGTCTTCCCGAGCCGGGCGTGCTCGAGGAGCAGGGCGTTGATCTCGTCCTGGTGCCGGAGTTGGCCCGGTCGCTTGCCTACGTCGATGCACAGCGTGTCCGCCGGAGCGAGCTCCAGCAGACGGGGGTCCACCAACCGGTCGAAGAGGATCACCTCGGCTCTGCTCAACAACTCGGCGCCACGGCGGGTGAGCAGGCCCGGGTCCCCGGGGCCGGCCCCTACGAGATAGACGGTCACGTCGGCGGCGCCTCGACCCGAGCCCGGTCGGGCTCGGTCCGGTCGGGCTCGGCCCAGTCGTCGAGGGAGCGGCCCCCGCATTCTTCGAGCAGGACGTGGCTGAGTCGTCGGCCGAGCTCCTCGGGCTCCGACACCGTCCCGATCTCGCTGCTGCGCAAGAGGATCCGTCCGTCGCGGCTGGCCAGGAACCCGTCGATGGTGAGTCCCGTCCCGTCATCGCCGAGGACGGCCAACGCCCCCAAGGGCAACGTGCAGCCCCCGCCGAGCGCGGCCAGGAAGGCTCGCTCGGCCCGCACCGCGACATGCGCGGCAGGATCGTCCACCTCGGCGAGGAGCTCGAGCACCGCGTCGTCGCCCTGTCGGCATTCGACGGCCAGTGCCCCCTGACCCACCTGCGGGAGCAGGGTGCGGGGATCGAGCACCTCGGCCACGTGGTCGGTGAGGTTCAGGCGCTCGAGTGCTGCGTAGGCGAGCACGCCCGCCCCCACGGCGAGCGCCCGTTCCAGCCGCGTCGCCATGTTGCCGCGCAGGTCGCAGAAGGTGAGATCAGGACGGAGCCACGCCAGCTGCGCCCGACGGCGTACCGAACCTGTCGCCACCGTGGCGCCGGTCGACAGATCCTCCAGCGCGCCGCCGACGAGCGCGTCACGAGGATCGGCGCGCTCGGGCACGCACGCCAGCACGAGTCCGGGCGGGGTCACCGACGGCAGGTCCTTGGCGGAGTGCACCGCCATATCGGCCCGGCCGTCGAGCACAGCCAGCTGCACCTCCTTCACGAAGGCGCCCTGCCCTCCCATCTGGGCGACCGGGACATCGGCGAGCGCGTCCCCCGTCGTCTGCACGACGACCGCCTCGCAGCGCGGGGCGCCGGGCGCCATGCCCAGGAGCTCGGCCACGCGCCGCGCCTGGAACAACGCCAGAGGCGACCCTCGTGTCGCGAGCCGCAGGACGCCCCGTTGCCGGTCCCCGCCGATCGGGGTCACCACGTCGTCAGAGATCGAACAGCGTGCGGAGCGCCTCGACCAGGCGCTCGCCGCGCGGGGTGCCCGCCGCTTCCTTCACCGCCACGGTCGGCTGGTGCAGCAATTTGGCCAGGACGTCACGGACGACGGAGTCCACCTCCTGCCATTGCCGCTCGTCGAGCTCCGACAACCGCCCCCGATGCCGCTCGAGCTCGGTGTGGCGCAATTCCTCGACGCGGGTGCGCAACGCCGAGACCACCGGAGCAGCCCCACGCGCCCGCTCCTCGGCGCGGTAACGCTCGACTTCGTCGGCCACGATCTCCTGCGCGGCCGACAGTTCGGCCCGGCGTCCTGCCATCGCCCGTTCGGCATGCTCGGTGAGGTCGTCCATGTCCAGCAGGTCGATCCCCGAGATCGCGCCCACCGACGGATCGACGTTGCGAGGGACGCCGAGATCGACGACCACGAGCGGTGCACTGCCGGCGGATGTGGCACGCGCCTTGCTCGCCGGGCCGAGCAGCTCGGCGTCGAGCACCGGCAGCGACGCCGCGGTGGACACGAACACCACGTCGGCCGAGGCCAGTGCGTCTCCGAGCCCGGTGAGGCCCACGCCGTTGCCCCCCACGCGCGCCGCCAACGTCGAGGCGCGCCCCACGGTGCGGTTCGCCACCACGACCTGGGCCAGGTCGCCGTGTCCACCGAGGGCCTGCACCATGCCCTCTCCCATCTCGCCGGCGCCCACGACGACCACGTGCCGCCCCGCCAGCGAACCGCCCAGCCGCGAAGCCGCCAGCTCCACCGCCACATGGGACAACGAGGTCGTTCCCTGCGCGATGGCGGTCGTGGACCGGACGTGGCGACCGGTCTGCACGGCATGGCGGAACAGTGCCGAAAGCACCGGCCCACTGGCGTGCTCGGCCTGGGCTCGCTCGAGGGCGCGTCGCACCTGGCCGAGGACCTCGCTCTCGCCCAGGACACTCGAACGGAGCCCCGCCGCCACTTCGAAGAGATGTCCGGTCACGGCGTCGTCGAACAACACCGTCCAACTGTTCTCGAGCGCGTCGACGGGCGTCCGCGCCATCCCGGCGAGGAATTCCTGGAGGTCGGTCACCCCTTCGTGAAAGCGTTCGACCACCGCGTACAGCTCGGTCCGCATACACGTCGACAGCACCACGACTTCGGCCAGGTTCGCCCTGTCCCGGAGACCCGCGACCACCTTGCCGAGGTCGTCCTCGGCGATGGCGACCCTTTCGAGGACGTCGAGAGGGACCTGGTGCTGCTCGAGTCCAACGACGATGACCGACAACGTCTCGCAGAGCTCCTTGCGCGGGCGGACGACCCGCAGCGGGACCCTCCGCCCTGGGTGGGCCCGATCCCTCCCTACCAGGATGCCGGTCGGCGCTGCCGTATGCCAGACAGGCTGGCCGTAGCCGTGCTCAGCCGGCCTCAGCCGTCCTCAGCCGTCCTCAGCCCGGCTCGGCGGAACTCAGACCGACGGCGTGTGGCAACGGGGACCAGGCCGGGGCCGTCCCGGGGAGGTCGCGATGCGAGAGGTAGAAGCTCATGACCTGCAGCTCGATCGACAGGTCGACATAGCGCAGCAGCACCTCGGGGGGAACGGTCAGGACGCGGGGAGCGAAGTTGAGAACGGACCCCACCCCCGCCTGCACCATTCGGTTGGCGACGTCCTGCGCGGCCGACGCGGGAGTGGCGATCACGCCGATCGAGGGTGGATCGGCCTCCGACACCCGTTCGAAGTCGTCCACGTGATTGACGCTCACGCCGCCGATCTCGCTACCGAGGAGTGCCGGCTCCACGTCGAACAAGCCGGCCACCCGGAATCCCCGTGAGGAGAACCCCTGCGAATTGGCGAGCGCCCGACCCAGGTTCCCAAGGCCCACGATGGCGACGGGCCAGTCACCGTGCAGGCCAAGCTCCCTGTCGATCTGCGTGAGCAGGAACTGGGCCTCGTACCCCGAGCCACGCGTCCCGAACGACCCGAGGAAGGAGAGATCCTTCCTGACCTTGGAGGCGTTCACCCGGGCCATCTCCGCCAATTGATCAGACGACACCGTCGTCGTTCCCGCCCGCACCAACTCGAGGAGGATCCGCTGGTACACGGGGAGGCGAGCGACCGTGGCCTCAGGAATGCGGCGCGGGCTCGGGACCACCATTGGCCGGATCGTACCGAGGCGGGGGTCCCGGACACCAAGTCGACGCCCGAACCATGTCGCGGGGCAACACGTCGAGGTGGGCCCACGTCGCCGGTGGCGGACGGGGCGCGTTCCCGGCCGGCGACGCCCGCTTCTCAGGCGGGTTGGTCCCGCAGCGCCCTTCGCAACGCTTTGCCCACAAGACCACGGGGAAGCTCGGCCGTGAACCTGACCGTCGTCGGACACTTGTAGCGCGCCAGATTGGCGACACAGTGGTCGCGCACCAGTTCCTCGGTCACCGCCGCCCCGGGGCTCACCACGATCACGGCCTCCACGGTTTCGCCGGTGGTGGGGTCGGGCCGCCCGATGACGGCCACCTCGGCCACACCGGGAATTGACGCCACCACCCGCTCGACCTCGGCGGGGAACACGTTGAAGCCCGAGACGATGACCAGATCCTTGGAGCGGTCGACTACGAAGAGATCGCCGGCCTCACCGATCACGCCGATGTCGCCTGTTCGTAACCAGCCGTCGTCCGTGCGCACGACAGCGGTGGCTGTGGCGTCTCCCCAGTAGCCGGCGAACACGTTGTCGCCGCGCACCCAGATCTCTCCGGTGTCGCCTTCGAGGACCGGCTCATCTTCCTCGTCGACCAACTGCATCTCGATTCCGGGCAACGGTCGACCGACCGAGCCGGGCCGATTGCGACCTGTGCCGAGCGACGTGGACACCGCCGGTGCCGCCTCGGTGAGCCCGTATCCCTGCCAGATCTCGATTCCGTAACGACGCTCGAAACGAAGTGCGACGTCGGCGTCGAGCGCGGCCGCGCCCGAGATCGCCCGGCGCACGCCGGCGAGCGGCGACACACCGCCTTGCGCGGCGTCACGGGTGTCGGCCCACGCCGCGAACATGGTGGGCACACCGAGCAAGGTCGTCACGCCGAGCGCCTGGACTTGTCGGAGCGACTCCGCCGCGTCGAAACGCGTGTCCAACACGAGCGCGGCGCCGGTGGCCAACGACAGTCCCAGGGCCACGTTCAGTCCGAAGATGTGAAAGAGCGGCAACGCGACGAGCCCGACGTCGTCGGAGCGGAGGATCTCGGGGATGCCGAGCATCTGACGCAGGTTGGCCGTCAGGTTGCCGTGGGTGAGCATGGCCGCCTTGGGTTCGCCCGCTGTCCCCGACGTGAACAGCAACACGGCGAGGTCAGCGTCTTCACGGTCCACCGCGCGCAGCGGGTGCTGCTCGTCGTTACCCGCGGAGCCGGGGCCAGAGTCACCGGGCGGCTCGCCGCCGGGCTCACGCTGTTGGCCCTGTTGGCCCTGTTGGCCCTGTTCGTGCCCGTCGCCCGTTCGGATCTGCTCCGCCACCTCAGATGCAGGCTGTGTCGCGGCGGAGAACTCCTCCCAGGCCTTGGCCTCACCCGTCGCCGCCGCCTCGGCAGCCGGCAGCACCACGTGGCGAACTCCAGGCACGTCGCCGATGAAGGCGCTGGCGAGGAGCGCCACCGGCTCGACGACACCGAGCTCGCGCCCCAACTCGTTGGCGGGGCTGTTGGGATTGAGCGGGACGGCGACGGCTCCCACTGCGAGGACTCCGAGATAAGCGACGACGAAGTCGACCGAGGTCGGCCAGACGATCGCCACCCGGTCCGCAGGGTGGACACCGAGCTCGGTCAACGCGGCCGCGACGGCCGCAGCCCGTCGACGAACGTCGCCCCAGGTGTGCCAGCTCCCCTCGGCATACAACGCGCGTTCGCCGGCCACGTGTTGATCGGCAAGGGCGGCAAGGTTCATGGTAACCCGCCGCTCGAAGCGACTACTCGCACCATGACGACGTCCCCCGCTTGCACGCCGAGCACGGTAGCGGCCGACTGCCGGTCGCAGACAACAGAGAGATGCCCATTGGCGTCGACGATCAGCCCCAGCTCGCCCGGCCCGAGCTCGGCGAAGGCGAGCACGCGCCGGACCCGGTGGGACACCGCGCCGATCACCTCGAGCTCCGTGCCGAGCGCCGCCCCGACCGCGTCAGCCGGTTGCGCGGCAAGCTGCACGTTGCCGAAGCGGTCGACCCACAAGACCTCGGCGCGAGCGAGCCCGTCGACGCCGACACCCGGGGTTCGGTGAGACGAACCAGGCTGGTGGGATCGAGCTCCGGTCCGAGCTCTTCGATCGAGGCTCCCTGCCACAGTCGGGCGGCGGCCGGCGCGAAGACGTCTCGTCCGTCGAAGGTCGTGGGGCTGCACGGCCCCGTCGTTGGCGACGGAGCAGACCGACGAATCTCAACGGCGCGCTCCACGCCACCGACGACGTCAACCGCCCACGGGAGCAGACCGTTGTCCGGCCCTACGAAATGGTGTGGTCCCTCTCCGTCCGCGGTGGGCGCCACCGACACCGCGACCGCACGCCGCCGCGTCCCCACACCGGGATCGACGACCGCCATCACGACACCAGGCCCAAGGTGTGGCGCGGCGCGCACCAGCGCCAGCGCGCCCGCCCTGACGTCGAACGGCGCCACGCCGTGCGTCAGGTCGATGATCGAAACGCCAGGTGCGTGACGCAGCACAGAGGCTCGCACCACTCCGGCGAACTCGTCAGCGAGCCCGTAGTCGGTCAGCAGAAAGACCGATCCACCGGCGCGCCCCGCCACCTGCCCCCCTCGTCGCCAAGGCGGCCGGCGGGAGTCAGCCGGCCTGGGTGTACCGGTCCGCCAGGTAGCGGTTCACGTCATCCTCACGGAGACGGAACGACTTGCCGACGCGTACCGCAGGGAGCTCTCCTGCATTGATCAATCGGTACACCGTCATATTCGACACTCTCAGCGTGCTCGCTACCTCGCGTACAGTCAGGTAGCGAGCGCTGGTGACGTCATCTGCACTCAGTGGAATCACCCCTCTCCCGCCTGAGGCGACTGTACGCCAATGTGGTGAATGTTGGAAAGTGAGAGGGCCAGAAAACTGCTGCTCAGCCGGACCGGCCGGATCCAGGGCCCTGAAGGCGGAGCCCCGCATCGGCTCCCGCCGCGGGTCGCAGACGGGGCCTGGGACGGGAAAACCCCGGCCGGAGCCCCCCACCAGGGGTGGTCATCTGGCCAGTTGGCGGGAGCGCTCGGTGGCGGCGGCCACGGCGGCGGTGATCGCCCCCCGGACCCCCCGGTCCTCGAGCACGCGCAGGCCCGCTTCGGTCGTGCCACCGGGAGACGTCACGGCTTCTCGAAGGCTCTGGGGCGTCTCGCCCGAGTCGACCAGCAGGCGGGCGGACCCGGCCAGGGTGTCGACGACGAGGAGGCGGCTCACCTCTTCCGACAGCCCCACGGCCATGCCCGCCTCGATGAGGGCCTCGACCACGAGGAACAGATAGGCGGGGCCCGAGCCCGACAATCCCGTCACGGCGTCGAGCGACGACTCGGGGAGCCGGACGACGTGGCCGACCGCCCCGAGCAGCTCCTCGGCCCACGCCACGTCGTGGGCGGTCGCCCTCGACCCGGCCGCCACGGCGGAGACCCCGGCTCCCACCGTGGCCGGCGAGTTGGGCATGGCGCGCACGACGGCGGTGGAGCCGGGAAGCCACGATTCGAGGCGGGCCAGGGGGACGCCCGCCATGATCGACAGGACACGGGAGACCCCCACGCGCGACAGCGCCCGGCACGCTTCTTCACCGATCGCCGGCTTGACGGCGATGACGGCAGCGGCGGCCGCCGAGACCTCGGTGCGGACCTCGACGAGCGGGACCTGGTGGGCGAGCTCGGCCCGACGACGGGCGGACGGCTCGACCACGACGATGTCGGTCGGGCTCCAACCGGCGCCGAGAAGTCCGAGCACCAGTGCGCCACCCATGCGGCCGCCCCCGACCACTAGCAGCTTTGCCTCCATCGTCGTCACGCTACCGACGATGGTGACGCGGCGCGGCCCGAGGAACCCTGGACACCGGCCGCACTTCCCCGATCGACCGGCATCACCAGCCCCTCGGGCCGTGCGCATTGGCACCCTAGCCCGTGCGCGCGGCGCGCGCAGAAGACGCGCCGGTGACGCGTCACGTCACGCACGCGACGTGCGCGGCGCGCGACGCGTCACGCTGGTCGGCGACGGCGGTAGCGGCCCGCGAACCCGATGCTCATTGCGGTCGGGAAGTAGTCGTCGACGTACGCGAGGCTCGACCCGACGATCCGGTCGAGCTCGTCGTCGGTGACCGAGCTCACCGGAATTTCACCGACGAGGTACACCGCATCCTCGGCTCCCAGCGCGAATCGCATCTGATGCAGCTCCGCGTTGCGGCGCAGCAGGTACTCGAACGTCGCTTCGATGTTGACCTCGGGCGCGGGCATGACCTGCGCCTCGTGGTGCAGTGTGCGCTGGCGGACGGTGAGCCACACCGTGACGAAGTCCTTCTCGTCCCCGCGCAGCCGCAGATACCAACGCGCCGCGTCCGGTTGGTGATCCACGGCGACCACGGCACCACCCTCAGCGAGGCGGGCGGCGGTCCACCGCTCGATGACGGCGTCGCAGGCGGTGCGCTCCTGGGCGGTGGCGATGTCGGCTCTGGGCACGCGACCTCGGCCCTAGATCGACGGCGTCAGCGGCACTCGACGAGTCGCTCGGCGGTGAGCTCCTCGTAGGTGGCGCGCAGCAGCGAGGCGGCCTCGGCCCAGGTGTAGCGGCGCGACCGCACGACAGCCGCCGTCCCCAGGCGTTCGGCGAGCACGGGGTCGGCCAGGACCCCGGAGACGGCCGCGGCAAATGCCTCGGGCGTCGAGGGATCCACGACCAGGCCGGTGCGCCCGTCCTCGACGAGCGTGGTGAGACCCCCGACCGCGGCCGCGACGACCGGTGTCCCGCATGCGGCCGATTCGAGTGCCACCAGCCCGAAGGACTCGGACCGGCTGGGCACGACGCACACGTCGGCGGCGCGGTAGTACGTGGACAGCAGCTCGTGCGGTTGGGGCTCCTCGAAGCGCACCCGGTCGGCCAACCCCAGCTCGTCGACGAGCTTCTGGAGCGAGGCGAGGTGGTCCTCGCCGCGCGGACCGCTCGGCCCTCCGACGATGAGGAGCGAGGCACCGGGATGCTCCGTCATCGCCGCCAACGCCCGGACGGCGACATCGGCACCCTTGAGGGGCTGGATGCGACCCACGAACAACAACAGCGGAGCGTTCTCGGGCAGGCCCAGCGCACGACGCGCCTGCGGCCTGTGCCCGGGACCGAAGAAGGCGTGATCGACACCGGGTGCGACGACACGGATGCGGGCCGGGTCGCTGTCGTAGAGCTGCGCCAGCTGTGCGGCTTCCACCGAGCACGATGCCAGCACGACCTCCGAGCAGCGCATGACCGACGCCTCGACCTCGGCGCGACGATGGGGCTCGTCGCTCGACACCTCTTCAGGGCTCGCTTCCGCCTTCACCCGGGCCAGGGTGTGGAAGGTGGACACGAGGGGAAGATCGAGCTCGTGCTTGATGCGGTGCCCGGCGATGCCTGACAGCCAGTAATTGGCATGCACGGCGTCGAAGCCGGTCTCCTCGTGCAAGAGGGGGTCGACCCCTGCCCCCGACGTCATCAGGGACAAGACGTTGTCGGTGAACTCGTCGACGACAGAGGGGAGCTCCTCTTTGGCCATGGGGCCCAACGGGCCGGCCGGCACGTGGTGGACCCGCAGACCGGGCTCCACCGCCACAGTCGCCGGCAGTTCGTCGGACCAGGCACGTGTGTAGACGTCGCACTCCACGCCGGCTCGTGCCAGAGCGGTGGACAACTCACGCACATAGACGTTCATCCCCCCGCCGTCACCGGTCCCGGGTTGGGCCAAGGGCGAGGTGTGGAGGGAGAGCACTGAGAGGCGACGCACCGGCGTCGAGCCTACCTGGACCTTCACCGCATCGGTCCTGGCGGTCGAGGCCTGCCCGGGGCTCGAAGGCCAGGCGGGGGGGCTCGGGGGCCGGGTGCGGACGAGAGCGGACTAGACCCCTGCCGCAGTCTCGGCCGGGCCTGCTGAGATCCCGGCGATCTCGCCCGTCACCGCAGAACCCGCAGCCTCCGAAGGATCTGTGGCCCGAGCCGGCCCCGCGGCCTCCGGCGATTCCTCGCGACCGGGATGGCCCTCGTTCTCGTGGCGGAAGGACAGGTAGATACGGATGAGGGCCTGCTTCTGCTCCTCGTTGAGGTGGGCGTCGGCCAGGATCTCGCGCGCCAGGTCGGTCTCGCCCGTCCCGGGCTCGAGGATGCCGGCCTGGACATAGAGCGTCTCGGCCGAGATGCGCAGCGCCTTGGCGATCTGCTGGAGGATCTCGGCCGAAGGTCGCCGCAGTCCCCGCTCGATCTGGCTCAGGTACGGGTTGGAGATCCCGGCCAGCTCCGACAGCCTGCGCAACGAGAGCCGGGCCGTCGACCGCTGTTCCCGGATGAAGGCACCGAGGTCACCCCAGCGATCCGGGAGTTGCTTGGGCACGCGTGAATCCCTCGGACGGTCGAGACGCTGATCAGGCCAGCAGGCCGTCGACAGACGCCTCGCCTGTCTTGTACCGGCTGACGATCTCGGCCTGCAGGGCGTCGATGCGCTCGTGCAGGGCGCGGCGCTGGTCGGAGATGCGCTGCTCGATGACGGTGAGCTGCTCTCCCACCGTTCGCAGCTCAGCTTCGCTCATGGTCGTGAGGGTGGCGGTGTGATCGGCGTCGAGCACGCCGTCGAGCTCCTCGGTGAGATCGTCCCGGTCGAGGTCCGGCGACATCTGAGAAGGGAGCCGTCCGTATCCCTGGGGGCGGGCCGGTCCCGAGCCGATGATGGAAGGCAACCGCTCCACCAGCGAGTCGAGGTCGTCGCCGCCCTCGCCGTGGTGGTCGAGACAGGCGTGGACGAGGTCCAACCGGCCTTGCGCCATGCGCCGGAGGTACGACACCGCCGTTTCGGCCTCCTGGCACTCGGCGCGCATGGCACGCACGTCCTCGAGCGAACGCTCGCGCAACCCGTCCAAGTAGTCAGGGGCGAGCAACCGCTCGAGCTCCGTTTCCAACCAGGCCATCATGGCGAGCGTACTCCGCTCCCTGGCGATCCCCGCACCCCCCGGCCCGAGCGGCGGTGGGCACCCCGGGTCAGCGCACCGGGCCGGCGCGCCACGAGGGGGCGTAGCAACGGATGACCTTGCCGAGGACGGCGGAGGCCGGCACCGGTCCGAAGCTGCGACTGTCGGTGGAAGCCCCGGGGTTGTCGCCCCGCAGCACGATCTCGTCCTCGAGCACGGCACTGATCCGCTTCACGAGCACGCGCTTCGGGTCGCTCGGATCACGCACCGCCACGACGTCCTGAGCGTGCAGCCCCCGGGCACGGACGACGACGAGGCGGTCGCCCGGTGCCAGGGTCGGTTCCATGCTCCTGCCCTCCACCACCACCCGGCGCGGGCGCACCACCACGGCGCTGGCCACGAGCCCGAGGGCCACGGTGACGGCTGCCCCCAGCCCGACAGCTGTCGCGCTCGGGCGCGCCACACGGCGCCGAGGGCGGCGGCCCCGGTTCACGATTTCGCTTCTGTGGGTAATGTGAGCGCGACCCCCATCGAGTTCACTCTGCACGAAGGAGCCCTACCCATGCGCATCGTCGACCGCCTCGTGTCGTCCGTCGACCGGATCCGCCCTCCCCTCACCGTCCATGCCCACTGCGACCTCCCCTGTGGTGTCTATGACCCAGCTCAGGCGAGGATCGAGGCCGAGTCGGTGAAGGCGTGCATGGAGAAGTTCAACGGTTCCGACGACGCGGTGTTCAAGGAGCGTGCCGTCATCATCAAGGAGGAGCGGGCCGACCTCGTCAAGCACCACCTCTGGGTGCTGTGGACCGACTACTTCAAGCCCGAGCACTTGGCCAAGCACCCACAGCTCCACGACCTGTTCTGGAAGGCGACGAAGGCGGCGGGCGAGTCGAAGAAGACCAACGACCCCAAGATCGCCCAGGGCCTGCTCGACCAGATCAAGGAGATCGACGGAATTTTCTGGGAGACCAAGAAGGCGTAGTCCCCCGGACGCTCGACAACCGGGCCCTCGTCGGCCCGGGCTCGGGGAGTCAGCGCAGAGTGAGGGGGAGGTGCTCTGCGCAGAACCGGGCGGTCGGTGTCCTGGCCAGGACCTCGTCGTCGATGGCGCCGTTGCAGTGCTCGCACTGCCCGTAGGTGCCTTCGTCGAGCAGGGCGAGCGCACGCTCCACGTCGGCGAGCTCCTGCTCGATCGTGTCCAGCAGTGACCCGTCGATATCGAGCTCCGCTCCCACCTCGGGCTCGGGTAGAACCTCCAGCTCGGCTACAACCTCGAGCTCGGTCCCGGCGTCGAGATCGAATCCCGCCGCCCTCTCGGCGACGGCGAACTCGTCGTCGAGACCTGGGGCGTCCTCGGTGACGACGGCGTCGTCGTAGAGACCCCCGGGGAGGTCGGCGACCTCTGTCAGGGCCTGCGCATCGGGAGCCAGCGCCTCGCCGTAGCTCACGACGTCTGGATCACCGAGCTCATGTTCCACCCCGGCGATGGTACCGGCCGGTGCTGCGGAGGGGCGCGACGGTGCCCTCGTAGACTTCGCCCGTGACGCACCCGGTGGACCTCGCGGCGGGAGTGGACCCCCCGGCCCGATTGGTGGGCGACGACCTGCGCGTCCCCTGCGTCGACGGGACCGAGCGCCGCTACGTGAACCTCGACGCCGCCGCATCGACCAGCGCTTTCCCCTCGGTCATGGCCGTCGTCGAACAATTCGTCCCGGTGTACTCGAGTGTGCACCGCGGTGCCGGGTACAAGTCGCGCCTCGCCACCGCCGCCTACGAGTCGGCACGGGCCACCGCGCTCGCTTTCGCCGGCGGGGGAACGGTCACCGGAACGGGAACGGTCACAGGAACAAGAACAGGGACAGGAACGGGAACCGGAACAGGAACAGGCCGGCCGGACGACATCGCCATCCTGTGCCGCAACACCACCGAAGCCCTCAACCAGCTCGCCTATCGGCTGCGGCTCGATCCGGACGACGTGGTGCTCACCACCGTGGTCGAGCATCACGCCAACCTGCTGCCGTGGGGGCGGGTGGCGGCACGGCGCTACGTGGAGTGCAGCCGGGACGGGACCTTCGACACCGAGGACGTCATCGCCGGCCTGGACCGGACGCCGCGGCCGCGGGTTCTCACACTCACCGGCGCCTCGAACGTGACGGGATGGTTGCCGCCCCTTTCCGCCATCATCGACGCCGCCCACGACCGCGGGGTGCCCGTGGTCCTCGACGCCGCACAGCTCGCACCACACCGGCCCATCCCCGCGCAGGCCGACTACGTGGCCTTCAGCGGTCACAAGCTCTACGCGCCGTTCGGTGCCGGGGTCCTCGTCGGCCCCGCGGCCACGTTCGCCGACGGTGACCCCTTCCTCGCGGGCGGGGGGGCCGTGGACCTGGTCGACCTCGACGAGGTGTGGTGGACCGAGCCTCCCGAGCGAGAGGAGGCAGGGTCACCCAACGTCATGGGGGCCGTCGCCCTCGAGGCCGCGCTCGAGGAGCTCGGCCGCATCGGGTGGGACACCATCTCGGCCCACGAACACGCCCTGGCGGTGAAGCTGCGTCGCGGCCTCGCCGCCGTCGACGGCGTGCGGGTGCTCGGGCCCTCGCTCGACACCGACACGCTCGCCATCGCCGCCTTTGTGGTCGAGGGCGTCGACCACGCGCTGGTGGCCGCCCGGCTGAGCGCCGAATGGGGTATCGGGGTGCGGCACGGGTGTTTCTGCGCGCACCCCTATCTCATCCGGCTCCTCGGGCTTTCCCCCGCCGACGTCGGCGCCTACCGCGAGCAGGTGCGGGCGGGCGACCACCGCTTCATGCCGGGCGCGGTGCGCGCCAGCTGCGGGATCTCGAGTACAGAGTCCGACGTCGACGCACTGCTGCACGCCGTGGCCAGCATCGCCACCGAGGCTCAAGAGGGGCGCCCGCCGCCGGTCCCCTATGTCCAGGACCTCGGCACGGGTGACTTCTGGCCCGTCAGCGACGAGCCGGGGTGGCGGGGCCACGAACGCGAGACCGGCGCTTCCTGCGCGCGGGGCTGAACGCCTCAGCCCATCGAGCCGTGGAAGGGCACGCCGAAGCTGAAGATGCCCCCGTCGGAGGCGGCGAGCCAGTACCCGACCGTCGACGACGGGGTCATGGAGACGATCGGCTTGGTGAGAGTGATGGCTCCCGTCGATCCCCGGAACGGGGCGTCGCCGAAGGCGAAGATCCCCCCGTCCGAGGCGGTCAGCCAGTACCCGCGGCCGTCGGGAGTCGCCGCCATGGCCACCACGGGACGGAACAGGGCGGTGCCGCCCATCGACCCGAGGTAGGGCGCGTCGCCGAAGGCGAAGATCCCACCGTCCGAGGCCACCTCCCAGTAGCCGCGTCCGTCACGGGTCGGGGCCAGGCCCACCACCGCCTTGGTGAGGGGGCGGCCCCCCATCGAGCCGTAGAAGCCGGCGTCGCCGAAGGCGAAGAGCCCGCCGTCGGCGGCGACCTCCCAGTAGCCACGGCCATCGGAGGTGGCGGCGAGACCCACCACCTTCCGGGTCAGGGCGTGACCGCCCATCGAGCCGTAGAAGCCGGCGTCGCCGAAGGCGAAGAGCCCACCGTCTGACGCCACCAGCCAGTAGCCCTGGCCCCCGGGGGTCGAGGCGATGCCGACGATCGGGGCGGCCAGGTGCTGGCCTCCCATCGAGCCGTAGAAAGCGGCGTTACCGAAGGCGAACACGCCGCCGTCGGCGGCGGCGAGCCAGTAGCCCTGGCCGTCGGGCGTCGACGCGATGCCGACCGCGGGCGCGTCGAGGACGGCGCCCCCCGGTGTCCCGGGCAGGTCGGCGACCACCTGGCTCCAGGCGAAGTCGAGTGGTTGCGAGCTCGAGGCGTCGACCAGGAGCTCGGTCCAGCTCGGGTTGCCCTGGTACGCGGTGGCATTGAAGCCGGCGCCCATCAGACACGGCTGGCACCGCAGCGCCATCAAGATGTTGTTGCGGTGTCCCCAGCACCCCGACGTGTTCTGCGCGGTGCAGTCGATGTTGTAGGAGCCGGGGCCGTCGTCGTACATCCAGAAGTACATGGCCTCGAGCGGGCTGCCGACCGCACCGGCCCAGTTCCCACCCCACTGCGTCCACGGGAATCCCGCCGGGGCCGACGGGTCGGTGTTCTGGGCGGCCGCAGACTGTGAAGCCTGGTCCAACGCGGTCGCCATTCCCGACAGCGGCGCGAGGCCGCGCACGGTGCGTTCCAGGTTGGTGGCCGCGAAGAGCTGCTGTTGCGGAGAGAGCTCGGCCCAGTCGGTGGGCAGCACCATGCCGGGCAGCCCCTCTTGGTTCCGGGCATTGGCGATGGCGGCCAGCACGGCGTTCTCGCACCCGATGGAATTGTCATAGGCCGTGCCCGCGCAGTCGCTCAGGAAGTTCGGAGAGGGTGCGATGTTGGAGGTCGGGTCGTTGCCGGCGCCACTGCCCGAACCCGAGCCGGCGGTGGCCTTGGTGGCCGGCACGACGGAGACCGGGGCGGCGTTGCGCGCTGCCAGCGAGGTCCCGTCGCGGTTTCCGGAGGCCAGCGTCCCCGCCAGGGTCACCGTCAGTGCCATCAACGCGAGCAGGCCGATCCGGACGCGCCGGCCACGAGTGCTCTGCGCCTCCGTGGCCACGACGTGCTCGTTCTTCTGGGAGTCAATCGTCATCCTTCGGGTATCGGAATACCCATGGCGGTTATTAACTCACGCAGAGAGAAATGGGCGTTCTTTGCCGATCTACCTGGTGTTTGGCATTCGGCCCTGTGACGGAGAGTGAGATCCACAGGCATGAAGCGGGGGGCCTGGCCCGAGGCGCCGGAGGGAGCTGAAGGGCCTCCTCCCCTTGGCGATCAAGAGCTGCACGGAGCGAATCGAGAGATGCACCGAGCGAAACCGCGCCGTCCGACGTACACACGTCTCGACGACCTCGGCGCGTCGACACAGGGCGTGAAGCCCGGAGTTTCGAGGTGGGATCCAGCCCGGCGACGACCGGAGCGCTGCTAGCGCCCCGATATCCTGAGCCGCGTCGCGCGCACACCGGGAGCCATCGATGCCGTTCGAGCTGAAGGAAGTTCTCCGAGCCCGACAGGGCGAGAACTTCCGACTGCAGGCGCAGTACATGAACCCCCAGATGGGCCGGGTCCTCAAGGTCATCGGATTCGACCACTACTACGAGCGCGGCGAGGGCTGTTACCTCTACGACGCGGCGGGACGCCGCTATCTCGACTTCCTGTCCGGGTTCGGCGTCTTCGCCCTGGGCCGAAGCCACCCCGCCGTCACCCGGGCGTTGCACGAGGCCCTGGACGCGGATCTCCCCAACCTCGTGCAGATGGACTGCGCCCTCCTGCCCGGCGTCCTGGCCGAGGCGCTCGTCAACCGTTCCCACGCCGGCATCGAGCGCGCCTTCTTCACCAACTCCGGGGCGGAGGCGATCGAGTCAGCCATCAAGTTCGCCCGGGCCGCCACCAAGCGCGATCGCATCGTCTACTGCGACCACGGATTCCACGGGCTCACCACCGGGGCGCTCTCGCTCAACGGTGGGCGCGAGTTCCGGGACGGCTTCGGTCCGCTCCTGCCCACCACGAGCGTCCCCTTCGGCGACATCGATGCCCTGGCCCGCGAGTTGCGCCGGGGCGACGTCGCCGCCTTCGTGGTCGAGCCGATCCAGGGCAAGGGCGTGAATCTCGCTCCCGAGGAGTACTGGCACGCCGTCGAGGCATTGTGCCGGCGCCACAAGACGCTCTTCGTCATGGACGAGGTCCAAGCCGGGCTGGGGCGCACGGGCAAGTTCTTCTGCCACGAGCACTGGGGCCTGGAGCCCGACATCATCACCGTGTCCAAGGCACTGTCGGGGGGGTATGTCCCGGTGGGGGCGATGCTGTCGTCGGCCAAGATCTTCGACAGCGTCTTCAGCTCCATGGACCGCGCCGTGGTGCACTCCTCCACCTTCTCCATGAACCAGCTCGCCATGGTGGCGGGGCTGGCCACGCTGCAGGCGTTCGACGAAGAGGACATCGTGGACCGTGCCCGGCGGACCGGGGAGGCCTTCACCAAGGCGCTGGATCCCCTCGTGGAGCGCCACGAGTTCCTCCACGAAGTGCGGGGCAAGGGGCTCATGATCGGGCTGGTGTTCGACAAGCCGCAGTCACGGGCCCTGCGGCGGCGGTGGACCGCCCTCGAGACCATGCGCACCGCCTTGTTCTCACAGCTCGTGGTCGTCCCCCTGTACCACCGCCACGGCATCCTCACCCAGGTCGCGGCCGACAACACCAACGTGGTGAAGCTCCTTCCGCCCCTGGTGGCCGGAGAGGAAGAGGTCGAGTACTTCGTGGACGCGCTCGACGACGTCCTCACCGCGGCCGGCAGCGGGTCGGGGCTGTTCTGGGAGGTCGGCAAGACCATGGCCAAGGGCGCCCTGCGCCGGTCACCGGGGTGAGCGCCACCACCGGAGACGACCGTCGGCGCGACCTCGCCGTCGCCCTCAACCCCGGCGACAGGGTCGGTGTCACGGGAGCGAGCGGGTTCATCGGCTCATCGGTCGTGCGCGTCCTGCTCGCCCGCAAGGTGTCGGTGGTGGCACTCGTGGAGCCCGGGGCCGATCCTTCGAACCTCGAGGGCCTCGACGTCGAGCGCATCGACGTCGACGTGCGCGACGCAGAGGGGGTTGCCCGAGCGGTGCGGGGATGTCGGGCGGTGTTCCACGTGGCCGCGCTGTACCGGTTCTGGGCTCGCGACCCGCGACTGTTCTACGAGATCAACGTGGGCGGCACCGTGAACGTCATGGACGCGGTGCGGGCGGCCGGGGTCGAGCGGATGGTCTACACGAGCACGGTCGGGACCCTCGGCCTCGACGCCGCGCACCAGGGCTCAGCCGCCGACGAGCGCAATTACCCCGACGTGAGCCACCTGTTCGGGTCCTACAAGCGTTCCAAGTACGTCGCCGAGCACGAGGTGCTGCGGGCCGCCGCGCAGGGACTCCCGGTGACGATCGTCCTGCCCACGTTCCCCCTGGGCCCACGTGACCGGGTGCCGACCCCCACCGGGCGCCTCATCGTCGAGTATCTCGACGGCCGGGTACCGGGCTTCGTCGAGACCACGCTGAACGTCGCCCATGTCGAGGACGTCGCCGAGGGCCATGTCCTCGCGCTCGAACGGGGCGACATCGGGCGCAGCTACATCCTGGGAGGCGAGAACTATTCGTTGCAGCACCTGCTCGCGGTGTTGGCCGCGTGTACCGGCCTTCCCGAGGCGAGACTGCACGTGCCGCGATCGCTGTCGCTCGGGGTGGCGCACATCTCCGAGTTCGTCGAGGGGCGGCTCCTGCGGCGGCATCCCACCGTCCCCATCGAAGCAGCCCGGATGTCGACGACCAAGATGGCATTCGACGACTCCCGGGCGCGCAAAGAACTCGGGTACTCACCCCGTCCGGCCGAGCAGGCGGTGTGGGACTCGGCTCGTTGGTTGGTCGAGAACGGTTACGTCAAAGAGAGTCGGCGGGCCCGGATCACGTGGCAGCGCCCGGGCTGACCTCGGATCGCCGCACCGACTGCTGATCCGACCCCACATCTGGTCATAGGATGTGACGCAGCAGCGCTTATGCTTCTCGACCGTTGTCTGACAACTCGGGCCGCTAGCTCATCAGGTAGAGCAGGGGACTTTTAATCCCAAGGTGCCGGGTTCGAGCCCCGGGCGGCCCACCAGGTCCACCAGGTCAGAGGCTTTTTTGGCGGCTGGAACTCAGTCTTTGACTTTTGCTCATGACTACAACTCGGATTTAGCCTCACCGTTTTAGTTGGCCCAAGCTCAAACCGAAAGCATCTCTGGAATTGCCGGACCCTCCAGTACTGGGAGTGGTGCCAAGTCGCACTATTCGGCAGGCATCAACCTCTGACGCGCAGGGGCCATGCTCGCCTTGCTCAGGATTCATTTACCCCATGGTTCCGGATGGGCACGAACTTTGGCTTCAAGCTGTGAATGCCAGCTCAAATAACCCTGTCAGGACTGGATGAAGGCCAACAGATCGGCGTTGATGGTCGCGGCCTCCGTGGTCGGCATGCCGTGGGGGAATCCGGCGTAGGTCTTCAAGGTCCCGTTCTGCACCAGCTTTGCTGACAGGGGTCCGGAGTCGGCATACGGAACAATCTGGTCGTCGTCTCCGTGCATCACCAACACGGGCACCGAGATCTTCTTCAGGTCCTCGGTGAAATCAGTCTGGGAGAAGGCCACGATGCCGTCGTAGTGGGCCTTCGCCCCACCCATCATCCCCTGGCGCCACCAGTTCTGGATGATGGCCTCCGAGGGCTCCACACCGGGTCGGTTGAAGCCGTAGAAGGGACCCGAGGGCAGCGCCCGGTAGAACTCCGAGCGGTTGGCGGCCAACTGGGCCTGGAGATCATCGAACACGCTCTTCGGCAGGCCACCGGGGTTGGCATCGGTCTGGATCATCAGCGGAGGCACCGAACTGATCAGTACCGCCTTCGCCATCCGGTCCTCACCGTGCCTGGCGATGTAGTGGGCGACCTCACCCCCGCCCGTCGAGTGGCCGACGTGCACGGCGTCGTGGAGATCGAGGTGGCCGGTGACCGCGGCCAGGTCATCGGCGTAGTGGTCCATATCGTGACCGTCGCCGGTCTGGGTGGAGCGGCCGTGCCCCCGCCGGTCGGCAGCGATCACCCGATAGCCGTGGTTGAGGAAGAACAGCATCTGGATGTCCCAGTCGTCGGCCGACAGCGGCCAGCCGTGGCTGAAGACGATCGGCTGGCCCGACCCCCAGTCCTTGTAGAAGATCTCAACTCCATCGGTGGTGGTGATCGTGCCCATGTTCAGTGTCCTCCTATAGTCAACTTATGGGGAAGTACGGCTTTCGTAACAAGATCCATCCCGACCTGGCCCCACGGGCCTGCCGGAAGTCATGCCGCCAGGCAAGCGCCATTCATTGTGAGACCAACTAGTCGAGCTTGTGGGGCCAACCTGAAGCGTCGAACACCGCAACCGGGTCCAGGTAGTCCCGCCACCATGTCACTTTGCTGTCCTTGATCGTAACGACAGAGACGAAGCGATTGTCGTACGGACGACCCGTTTGCACTGATTGGCCGTGCACCTCATACTCGAGGACCACGACCGACGCTGCGGGATCTCGATAGACACGCAGATTGTCGGCACTATGCACGTTCATGTAGCTGTCGTAATCGCTATACAGGTCGACGATGTTATGTCGACCTTCAACTCGCTTGGGATAGCCGGGCACGGATATGACGTACTCGAACACGACATCATCAGCCAACATATCGAAGTAGTCCTCGCCATCGGCGAAACCCTGGAGCCCTTCTCGAATGATGTGGAAGAAAGGTCCATCCGCACCGAAATTTGAGCTGGTTTCGGTGTATTTGGTCACTTGCCCTCCTGAACGGTCCAGACGGGGGCACTGCGGTATGCAAACGCCTCGAAGCTGGTGGCTGGCCGACCGAGGACCCTTTCAACATCAGCACTGGGCGTGGACCCCTGGCCTGCGATGATGGATCCGGTGAGCCACTTGAGCATCTTCGCGTAATCGGCGGGCACCCCGGCTGCGATTGCCCCGTTGATCCAGGCCCCCTGGTCGATGTCCTGGTAGGTGACGGGTCGCCTGCTCACGGCGGCGATAGTGCTGGCGACGTCGTCGAACGTAAGTGCCTCTGGTCCCGTCAATGAATATGCGGCACCTGCATGCTCGGCCGGATACAAGAGGGTCTCAACGGCGACCTCTGCGATGTCGAGAGCGTCAACGAACGCTTCAGCACCACCACCGCTGGGAACGATGAGAAGTCCGTCCACGATTGGAAGGTGCTCGTCCGTGAAGTTCTGCATAACCCATGCAGGGCGAAGGATCGTGTGCGTGAATCCCTCCCTATTCGCAACTTGGTCCTCAACGGCCGCCACATCGACATCCTGTGGCGCTCGATGGCCGTTGTAGGTGCTCAGCAGTGTGACGTGGGCAACGCCGGCAGCCTCCGCCAGGTCGAGAAACTGGGCCGCGGGGTCGACATATCGAATGCGCATGGTCGGTGTCACCAGGTACACCCGGTGCGCCCCTTCAAGGGCAGCTGCGTACGTGTTGGGCTCGTCCCAGTCGAAGAGAAGATCGCTGCCCTGCCGAGATGCGGTGCGGGCCTGAACTCCCCGATCGCTCAGTTGTTTGGCAATGAGAGATCCGGTCCTCCCGCTGCCGCCAAGAATCAGCGCTGTGTGCTTCGAGTTGATCATGAATCAACTCTGATCCGAGACACCTGGGAGGATCAATATCTGGAACGCTTCATTTGTTGCGTGATCCTCTCGTATCGTTGACCTCGGGACGCTTCTCGCTACCATCGAGCCATGGATCTGTTGTACGACCACCTCATGCGAGGACGTGCGACCGGAGCGGTCTTCGCCCGCACGGTCGTCGAGCCGCCCTGGGGTCTGCGACTCGACGGGTCCATTCAGCTTGCAGTGCATGCAGTCACCCGCGGCAGAGCTTGGCTGTGGCTCGACGACACGAGCCGCCACGTGGAACTCTTGCCCGGGGAGATCACGCTGGTTCGAGGCGGATCACCGCACTACATCGCTGACCAACTGGGCGCCGACTGTTTGGAGGCGGACGACTTCCGGGCCAAGCAGGCAGAGCGTGCGCCCGTCTCTGGCCACGCGGCGACGGTCTTTCTGTGCGGTGCCTACCAATTCTCCGGCGACGTGGGCAATGGGTTGCTGGACTCGCTTCCACCATTGATGACGCTCTCGTATGCGATCGACGAACCACTCCGAGACGTCATTTCGCTTCTGTCCCGTGAACTCGTGACCGAGGAACCGGGTCAGCAAACTGTCCTCAATCGCTTGCTCGACGTCCTGCTGGTCCTCGCTTTCCGCAGTGATTTCCGGCGCAGTGAAACAGCACCCAGGTGGTACACCGCGTCAGCCGACCCACGGCTTCGCGTCGCTCTGCAGGCCATGCACGAAGACCCCGGTCACCCGTGGACAGTACCCGAGCTGGCGGCGATCAGTTGTCGCCGCTCACCGGAACTCGCGCTTTTCGCTCACCGAAATTCGCGCTGAGTCCGTGCTCCGGTTGAGAGGCTAGCTCCGCTTCCTCGGGGGCCGCTCGGGTGGGTCGGTGAGATCGACGA
>Ga0182024_10000186_pt1 | contig 146793 bp, 117 predicted proteins | sample P32metaG_FD_120480 | JGI IMG/M metagenome (GOLD analysis project Ga0182024, IMG submission 120480) | Permafrost microbial communities from Stordalen Mire, Sweden - P3-2 metaG (Illumina Assembly) | ecosystem: Environmental > Terrestrial > Soil > Wetlands > Permafrost | place: Sweden: Stordalen...
CGTCATGATCGCCTGGAGAAATTGAAACTTGAGATTGCGTATGCGACTGACTTTATTTTCATAAAAGAACGATTCGGATTGCCAGCTGGAACTTCACTTCGCGCCAGGAAGCACTGCTTGGCTACTCAGCCAAGTCCTCATTAGTTGGGCTACCTGACAAGTACTTTTTGCTATTCCAATGTCCGGTGATCGCTGCGGGCTCAGACGGTCGATGCAACACCATCTGGTATAAAGCTGTTTTCAAAGGTGGTGTTTATGAGGGCGGGGAAACGGTTTGGGCTTTCGGCGACGGAGAAGAGCGACGTGTGGCGTCGTTGGAAGGCAGGGCAGACGTTGCATGAGATCGGGCGTGCCTTTGGCAAAGAACATTCCTCCATTCGTTGTCTGGCGTCGCGTTACGGTGGGATTGCTCCGGCAGTGCGGCGGCGGGCGCTCCTCGCGGTCTGGCTTCCGGTTCGTCGATCCGTGCGATTGCCAAAGGTTTAGAGCGAACGGTATCGACCGTGAGCCGGGAGGTGGCACGGCATGGTGGCCGTCCTGCGTATCGAGCCAGTCAAGCGGGCAGCGACGCCTGGGAGTCGGCCTTACGGCCCAAGCGCTGCCTTCTTTCCATCCACGCCAATTTTCCTCAAACGACATACCAGAAAAAGTATTGCACACCTTGCGTCACGTTTGAGCGCTCTGTGCTCCAGCATTCTTTGCATACCGCTTCTACATTTCCTGATCCGAATGCCCGATCCAGTCCTGCAGGTCGGGTGTGGACACACCTGCACGCAAATGAAGCGTTGCCCAAGTCCGCCTGAATTTATGGAGCGTCCATTCGTTTCAAACTGGGTGCGTCGGGCAAGACGTGCGTTTTTTTGAAATGCACTACTCGCAGTTCACAACAGCGCGTCCCGAGAAACCTTCACAGCGTATTCGGGATGAGAAGTAAACAGGTTTTTAGGGTCATCCCCCTACTATTTTCCGCTTCGCCGCTGCCGCCAAAAAGTAAGTGCATCGGCTGGGTCAATACACCACTCGTTACCGATGCGATATGCCACGAGCCGCTTTTTGAGAATCCACTGACGGATCGTGAAGGCACTCTTACCGAAGATCCGACCCAGCCGCTCGGTGCTGAGAGCTTTCCCTTCGAAGCCCTCCAAAATTTGTTCTAGGCTTTCCACAAGGGATTAGTACGGCGTCGAGGCAAAGTTCAGCTTTACTTCGCAGAAAAACGAGGTATGTTGAATCCCGGTTACGACAAATCACGTAACCGGAGCGAGAAAAACCCAATTCACAGCAATGAGTAGCAACGTTGAGCAACGTTCTGAATTAGGGCTAAAGTTCAGGAAATACAGAGATTCTAGCGTTTTGTTGGTTTTCACTATGGTAGCGGTTACGTTTCCCGTTAGCGCTACCAAAATAAATCCTCTTCCTTGGCAATGGAATTATTGTTTTGGGGATGCGCAGCTTCCGCCAGCTGCAGCTGCGTCGATCAATTTTTGCACCGCCGCCGCAGGCATCAGCAGCAATTGCCCCTTTGGCTTCTGCGCCTGCAGCACCACAGCGCCCTGCTGCGCCTTCCACCCCTCGTCAGTGTTACCACCGTGTTCCAGAGCATCAAGCGCCGCCAATCCAGCCGCCGCTACCGCCGCCAAATCCTGCGACGTGCCCGCAACTTCTCTCACCAGGAACGATCGCTGCATCAACGGCTGCAACTTCGCATCATTGTCTCGCCACAAAATTAATTGCGCGCGAATCTGCGCTGCCATCGTTGTGTCATGGCAATTAGCAGCCACATATTTGTCCACCATTTCCCCGAACTCTCGCGCGGTTCTGCTCTCCAGCGGTATCGCATCCACCACTCGGTTCAGTGGCGTATCGCTCGTGGCCGGGGCCGCAGCCGTTTCTTCCCGCGCGTAATCTTTAACCGGTTCCACCACATCGGCCAAAGTCCTCAGCGCACGAAATTCTTCAGAACTCGCTGGCCCCGCAATACGCCGCAGCATCCGCGCAGAATAATTCTCATGCGTTAGCCCCAACCACTCCAATTGCGCACTAAGCACATGCATCCGCGCATACATCCAAGCCGGATCGCGAACTTCCTGCGGCGACCACAACCGCTCCGCAATTGCCGCATTCCGCGGCCAGATCCGCGAATCAATATTTTCCGCATTCACATATTCCGACCACATACACGATTCGCCGCCCAGAATGCGCTGTTTCTCTTCCGCAGAAAGATTCCCCGCCGCATCGCTCATCGGATCGACCGCATAGTGCCGCGCCGCGCTCCACCCCAAGTCCAGGTAATAGCCATTCGAAAGAATCCCCCGATAGCCCTGTTTCGCCGCTTCCGCCAACGAAGCTTGCCCGCGCCACGACTGAATCACAATATCCTTCGGCAGCGTCGGGTCCAACACTTCGTCCCAGCCCACCATGCTCTTGCCGTGCTTGCTCACAATGCCTTGTAGCCTTTTGTTGAAATAAAGCTGCAACCCGGCATTCCCTTTCAAATTATGCGTGCGAATAAACTCCTGAATTTTTGGATTGGCGTCCCACTGCTTGCCATTCACTTCGTCGCCGCCCACATGGAAAAAATGGTCCGGAAAAAGTTTTGCCATCTCCCCGATAAATTCGTCCAGGAATTTGTAAACTTTCTCGTTGGTCGGATCGAATGCCGGGTCAAAGACTCCCCATTTACGTTCAATCGCAAAAGGTCCAGGCCCGCTCGCCAGTTCCGGATGCCCAACGAACCACGCCGTGCTGTGGCCAGGAAGATCGAACTCCGGCACCACCCGAATTCCCCTCTCCCGCGCATACGCAATCAACCCGCGAATCTCGTCCTGCGTGTAGTACAGCCCGTTCGAACCCATCTCGTGCAGCTTCGGAAACTTCCTGCTCTCCACCCGAAAACCCTGATTCTCCGAAAGATGCCAGTGAAACACGTTCATCTTCACGGCTTCCATGCCATCGATGTTCCTGCGCAATACTTCCAGCGGAATAAAATGTCTGCCCGAATCAATCATCAATCCGCGCCAGGGAAAACGAGGAGTGTCCTTTATAACCACCCCTGGCGCAGCAAATCCGTCCGGTGTTACGCTCACCAGCTGCAAAAATGTCTGAAGTCCATGCAGCGCACCCAGATCCGTAGGCGCAGTGATGCTGGCCCCACTTGGTGTTACATCGAGTACGTATGATTCGTCTTCGCCCAGTTCCTGAACAGGCTTGCTGTCATGGTCAGTGCGGATTACTAAGGTCGCCTTCGTTCCGTTTACTAGCTTCGTCGCCAGCAGAAGCCCGGTTTGTTTCGCCAGGCGATCGACAAATCGTTCCGCCGCACCAGTCAGCCGCGCGTCCGTGTGACCCGTAAACGCCACTGTAAATCCCGCGTCGATCCTGAGGCTGCCGCTTCCCATTTGCGCGTTTGCCGGAATAGGCATGAGGTTCAGCCCCGGCATCAATGTCTGCAGGTTCGACGACTGCGTTTCCTGCGCCCGTAACGGCACCTGAAGCGCCGCACTCAAGATCATCAGACTCAATCCCTTCAACCAAACCTTCGACTTCATTATTGTGCCGCCCTCTTCATCATTAATCTCACCGCTTCGCTGCCCGTGTTCGCGCATCGCATACTGGCACAATCAAGCCGCTAGCGCAGCGTTTTTTCCTCGGCTCGCACCTTTGCCTGTCCCGTAAATCACGGCTGAGTTAGAATAATTGCATTCTGTGCCGCTCGACAAAAACAAAATGAAGACTTCTGTGGCTATCTATCCCGGCTCGTTCGATCCCGTTACCAACGGCCACCTCGACCTCATTGAGCGCGGCGAGAAAATGTTCGACTTGGTGATTGTCGCGGTGCTGCAAAATGTCGACAAGCAGCCGCTCTTCACCGTCCCCGAGCGCGTAGAAATGCTCCGCGAAGTCACCAAGCAGTGGCCCGCCGTGGAAGTCGACGTATTTAAAGGCCTCCTGGTCGATTACGCGCGCAAGCGCGGCGCAGGCGTAATCCTGCGCGGCATTCGTGCCGTCTCCGATTACGAATACGAATTGCAGATGGCCCTCATGAACCGCAAACTCGAGCCACGCCTCGAAACTGTTTTCATGCTGCCCGGCGAGCCGTACAGTTATCTGAGCGCAAAATTGGTGCGCGAAATTGCGCAACTTGGCGGACCACTGACCGACCTGGTGCCCGCAGTCGTAGAACAGAAGTTACGCGCTAAAATTTCTTAAGCAGTGCGCCGTCATGGCGCTGCCCGTGAAGAAATCGTCGAAGAGGAGATTCATCGATGGCTGCATCGCCCACCACTAAAGAAAAGTTCCAATTAACAGACCGCATCAACCGCATTCAAATCTCTCCCACTGCCGCGGTCATCGCGGAAGCCGACAAGTTGAAATCTCGTGGCGTGGATGTCGCCGACTTCGGCCCCGGCGAGCCGGATTTTCCTACGCCCGACCACATCAAGAAAGCCGCCATCAAGGCCATCGACGAAAACAAAACCAAATACACCTCCACCGCGGGCATCATGCCCCTTCGCGAAGCGATCTGCGCCTGGCACAAGCGCGAACTCGGCTCCGCATACGAAGCGAAAGAATGCGTCGTCAATGTTGGCGGCAAGCACTCTATTTTTAATCTCGTGAGCTTGCTCATTCAAAACGGCGACGAAGTGATCATCCCCGCGCCTTACTGGGTCAGCTACCCGGACATCGTGAAGTATGCCGGCGGCACGCCCGTTTTCGTGCAAGCCAAATCCCAAGATTGCTTTGCCGTAAAAGCCGCCGCCATTGAAAAGGCCATCACTCCGAAAACACGCATGCTGTTTCTGAATTCACCAAGCAATCCCTGTGGCGGCGTCGTGGCGCCCGAAGAATTCGAACGCATCCTGGCGCTTTGCAAAAAACATGAAATCTGGCTCATGAGCGACGAATGCTATTCGCATTTCACCTACGAACCACACAAGCCTTACTCCATCGCCAGCGCCGCCGGTTCTAAAGATCACGTCATCATCATCGGCTCAATGTCCAAAACTTTTGCCATGACCGGCTGGCGCATCGGTTACACGCTCGCTCCTGAACCGCTGGTGCAAGCCTCCATCAAGCTGCAAAGCCAATCCACTTCCAACCCCACTTCCATCGCGCAATATGCCGCTTTGGAAGCCATGCGTGGCTCCATGGATTCTGTTCCCGCGATGCTCGCCGAATACGCGCGACGCCGCAGGCGCATCGTCGATGGCTTGCGCGCTATTCCCGGCATCACCTGCGAAGATCCCGGTGGCGCGTTTTACGCCTTTCCAAATATTTCCGCGCATCTCCACGGGCCTGATCCACTCGCCAAATCCTGCACAGAGATCACCAAGCTGTTGCTCGAGAAAGTTCAGGTCGCCGTCGTTCCGGGAGAAGCCTTCGGCGCACCTGGCTATCTCCGGCTTTCTTACGCTACTTCCATCGAGCGCATCGACGAAGGATTGCGTCGCCTGGGCCGTTTTTTCTCGCGCGCTGAAGCCGCCACTTAATCGTGCGGCCCGAGCCCCTACGCATCGAGCCTGACTTCAAGCTTCGCATCTGGGGCACGCGTTCCCTTGCGCCCATCTATCCCGATAAAACAAATCTGCCCGAACCCATCGGCGAAGCTTGGCTTACCGGACCGGAGTGTCAGATAAAAACCGGCCCCCTAGCCCCACTCAATCAGACCTGGCAGAAGATGCCGGCCGAGTGGCGCGGCACCGAATTCGCATTTCAACAAGTGCCTCGCGAATTTCCGATCTTGGTAAAATTTCTTTTCCCCACCGATCAGCTTTCCATCCAGGTCCATCCAGATGACGCCTACGCCCGCCAAAACGAACCTCCCGGCTCGGTAGGCAAAACGGAAATGTGGCATGCGGTTTCGGCGGATCCAGGCGCCACACTCTTGCTCGGCCTGGTCTCCGATGTAGATCGAGAAAACTTTCAATCGGCCATAAAACAGGGCGGACTCGAAGCTTTTTGCGAGCGCCTTCCGGTCTCAACCGGCGACACTTTCTTTGTGCCCTCCGGAACGCCACACACCATCGGCGCCGGAATGATCCTCTGCGAAGTACAGCAGAACTCCGACCTCACCTATCGCCTCTACGACTTCCATCGTGTCGACGCACACGGCAATCCGCGCGAGCTGCACATCGAAAAAGGCCTGGCAGTCATTGATTTTGCTCATCGAAGAGGTGGAAAAGTCGCGCCGGTTGCGTTGCCATCAGCGAACAGCGCAAAAAAGTCTTTACTGTCAGCCTGCCCATATTTCGCAAGCGAACGCTGGGATTTTTCTGCACAGCACCACGAAAATTCTGATCCTACCCACTTTGAATTGTTGGTAATCCTCAGCGGTCGCGGCACTATTCAATCGAACGCGGGCTCTTCCTCCTACCAGCAAGGCGATTGTTGGTTCATTCCGGCAAATCTTGGCGAATTTTCAGTCGTTCCCGGGAGTCCAACATCCATTTTGTGCACCTACGTGCCCGTCATCAGCACGCTGCGCAACAAACTTTCGCGCATCGGCGTACCGAATTCCGCGATCGAACAAGTCTTGTTCACCTGACCAGTCATGGCCGGAGAAAAACTCACCGCGCACGCTGTAATCCTCGCCGGAGGCCGCGGAACCCGCTTCTGGCCACGCAGCCGCACGCGCACGCCTAAGCAACTGCTGAACATCATCGGCGCTGACTCCCTGCTCCAGCAAACCGTGGCGCGCCTCGAGCCATTTATTTCTGCTGAACGCATCTGGACGGTCACCAACACGGAGCAATCCGCATCCGTTCGTAAGCACTTGCCGGCCTCCGCCCGTAAAAACATTCTCGCTGAACCTGTGGGCCGCAGCACCGCCGCCGCCATCGCGCTTGCGGCGATACACATTCGTCACACCGAAAGCGGCGACGCCTTAATGGCGGTGCTGCCCGCCGATCTCTATATCGCGCAGCGAAAAAAATACGCAAAAATCGCACAGTTGGCGCTGAGAGTTGCCCACGAACCAGGCCGCATCGTCGTCCTGGGCGTTCCTCCCAGCCGCCCCGATACCGGTTTTGGCTATATTCAATGCGCTGCTAAAGCCGTCTCCCACGCCCCTTTCCCGGTCTTCCCTGTTCAAGCGTTCAAGGAAAAGCCAGATTTGGTTTTGGCTAAGAAATACATCGCCTCCGGCAATTACCAATGGAACGCCGGAATGTTTTTCTGGCGTGTCTCGACTTTTCTGGATTCGTTAAAAAGAAATTTGCCCAAAACTTACGCAGCACTCGAAACTCTTGCCGCCAGTATCGGCACGCGCAAATATGGAAGCAAACTTCGCGCTATCTATCCGCGCCTCGAAAATATTGCCGTTGACTACGCCATTCTCGAACCCGCCACTCGCCAAAAAGGTCCTGCCTCCGTTTTCATGATTCCCGCCGACATCGGCTGGAGCGATATCGGCTCGTGGACCGCTGTCCACGAGCAGTCCTCCAGCGCCCCGCATCAAAATGTGCTGGCTGGCGCAGGCCACATGTTGGAAGCCGAAGGCAATTTTATTTGGAGCCCCACAAAGTTCGTCGCCGCGATCGGCGTACGTGATCTCGTTGTGGTCGAAACCCCCGACGCATTGTTGATATGCCCGCGCCATCGCTCTCAGGATGTAGGCAAAATCGTGAAATGGCTCGAAGAGCGCGGCCGCAAGGACCTGCTCTAAGCACGCCAATGCGGCTCTTTTGGCTCCCAAACACTCGCGTATACTTCTCAGCGGTATGACCCTGCAACTGCAACCTGTCTCCCACGGCAGCGCGTCGCAAATTAAATTTGGCACCGATGGCTGGCGCGCCATCATCGCCGAAGATTTCACTTTTGCGAACGCGCGCATCGTCGCGAACGCCATCGCCCGCTACGTAATTCGCTCCGAAGACGCGCGCCAAGGGGTGATCATTGGCTACGACCATCGCTTCGCGTCCGATACCGTGGCCGCAGCGGTCGCCGACGTGATCACCGCCAGCGGCACGCCGGTATGGCTCACCGACAAGCCCTGCCCCACTCCAGCGGTGTCCCTGCTTGTTCGCCAACGACACGCTGCTGGCGGACTGGTCATCACCGCCAGTCACAATCCTTATCGTTGGAACGGAATCAAATACAAAGCCAGCTATGGCAGCAGCGCGCTTCCCTCCATCGTGGCGCAAATCGAACAGGAGTTGGACGTCGCTCAGCGGCGCAACACTCCGTCGCTTCCGCCGCGCAAAGATTTACTGCACACACTCGACCCGCGCGCTCCGTATCTCGACGCGCTCGAAAAACTCGTCGATTGGGATCGCCTGCAAAAAGCTAATTTCCGTTTCGTCGCTGATCCTATGCATGGCTCGTCGGCAGGCCTACTGCGCGAACTTTTCACTCGTAACAACATTCACTGCGACGAAATTCGCGGCACCCGCGATCCCCTTTTCGGCGGCGCCCACCCCGAGCCTATCGAGCCCCATGTGCAACCGCTGCGCGATGCCATGCTCGCCGGAAAATACGACGCCGGATTCTGCGCCGATGGTGACGGCGATCGCATTGGCGCCATTGATCGCGACGGTTCCTTCCTCAACCCCCATCAACTTTTTGCTTTGCTGGTCTGGCATCTGGCCGGCGCGCGCAATCTCCCCGGCGATATCGCCAAAACTTTTTCGGTAACCAAGCTGATCGATAAAATCGCTGCTAAATTTGGCCGCACCCTTCACGAAGTTCCCATCGGCTTCAAATATATTTGCGAGCTTATGCTGGAGCAGAATATTTTGGCCGGCGGCGAAGAAAGCGGCGGTTTCGGTACTAGTCTCTATCTCCCCGAACGCGACGCTACAGTTTCAGCCTTGTTTCTTGCAGAATTGATGGCTTGGCACGGCAAATCACTTGGCCAGATGCTGGCCGCGCTGCACTCCGAGTTTGGCGAATACCACTATAGCCGCGTCGATCTCGATGTTCAGCCCGAGCAAAAACAAAAAGCCGTCGCGCATTTTTCTGACCCTTCGTTCACGTGCGTTCTGGAATGGCCTATCGTTCGCCGCGAAAACATGGATGGCATTAAAGTTTATCTCGGAGATATCGGCTGGGTTATGGTGCGTGCTTCCGGAACCGAAAACTTGCTGCGCGTGTATTCGGAAACTTCCCGGCGCGAAACCACCAACCGGGCGCTCGCCGCCGTTACCCAAATCATTCAAGATCTATAAGGAGCCGGCATGGAAACCGTCAACCTGCAACAGAAGTTTGCAAAGTTCTCCGAGCACTACAAGCCACATATTATCGGCGAGGTGAACGATTGCCACGTAAAGGTTGTTAAACTGAAAGGCGAATTCGTCTGGCACCGTCACGATCATGAAGACGAGCTTTTTCTCGTCGTAAAAGGCACGTTGCGTATGAAATTCCGCGATCACGAATCCATCATCCGTGAAGGCGAATTTGTCATCGTCCCGCGTAGGGTGGAACATATGCCGGTGGCCGACGAGGAAGTTCACGTCGTGCTGATCGAGCCTAAATCAACGCTCAACACAGGAAATGTCACCAACGAAAGGACCGTCGCGCGCCTCGGAAGCATCTGATCGTCCTTAAAAACCGAGGCCGCCAAAAATTTATGGAACGCCGCTTTTACACCCTGGATGTTTTCACCTCCAATCGCTTCGAAGGCAATCCGCTCGCGGTGGTCACCGACGGCGACGGCCTGTCGAACAACACGATGCAGGCCATTGCGCGCGAGATGAATCTTTCCGAAACGGTTTTCGTGCAAAAGCCCACCGATGATCGTGCCTTGGCCCGCTTGCGAATTTTTACCACCAAGGAAGAGTTGAAGCTCGCTGGCCATCCGGTGGTCGGCACCTGGTTCCTGCTCGCTGAACTCGGTGTGGTTCCCGCGCAGGAAGGCGGGGTGCACATCATGCAGCAAACCGGCGCAGGCGTGCTGCCTGTGGAGATCCGCTTCAAGGATGGCCGCCCGCAGCGTGTCACCATGACCCAGACTCCCGCAGTTTTTCAGTCGATCAAAATCAATAGGAAAGAACTGGCCGCCGCCTTGGGAGTTTCTGTTTCCGATTTTCATTCCGAGTTGGAGCCGCAGTATGTCTCCACCGGGGTCTCAAACTTGATGGTTCCTTTTCGCAATCGCGCCGCGCTGGGTCGCATCAATATGAACATCCATGATCTGCGACAATTCGAAGGAAAAAACGGCACCATGGCCTATTGCTTCGCACTCAGTGGCGCGAACAAAGCCTTCACCCGCGGCATGCTTCCCTGGGAAATTTATGAAGACCCGGCTACCGGTTCCGCAGCCGGTTCACTGGCCGCTTATCTGGTACAGCATGGCAAGTTGGCGCCCGCGCAAACGCTGTACATTCAGCAGGGCGTGGAGATGGGCAGGCCCAGCCAAATTGAAGTGGAAGTCTCGCAAACGGGGAAAAAACTTGTGCCTCGCTGCAGCGGCGCCGCCGTAAAGGTTTTCGAAGGCACTATCCGCATCTAAATTTCGGCAAGGCCAATGTCCGGCTTGGGACTTTTACAACACGGCGTTCAAAAAAATCACGTTCGCTGTGGGAAAAGCTATTTCGCGGCGTCTGCTTTCTCAACCAAAGCCTTGTTCACAGCATCCAGAATTCCGTTCACAAATGCTCCCGCGCCTTCCGAAGAAAATTTCTTAGCCAGATCAATCGCCTCATTGAGCACTACCTTCGGTGGCGTGTCCTTGCTTCGCAGTTCGTAAATCGCCAGTCGCAGTACCGCTCGGTCGATGATCGCCATTCGTTCTAGCCGCCAGTTCTGCGCATGCTGTACGATCAGCGCATCCAGCGCGTCGGCATCTTTGGCGGCGCCTTCAAACAATTTGTTGGCAAATGCTCTGGTATTGTCCGCCGCTTTCGCGCTACGCCAGAATTTGGCTTCCAACTTCGCGGGATCCTGCCTGCTCATGTCCCATTGAAACAGCATCTGCATGGCAAATTCGCGGGATTTTGTTCGTAACGACACTAAACGCGCCGAAGCTTTCTCGCGGGAGGCGCCGTCTGCGATACTTTTCCGCTCAGCTTCTGTGAAAGTCGCGCCATTTCAATCGCCGCCAACCCGGAATCGAACCCCTTGTTGCCGTGGTCCCCGCCCGCGCGGGCCATCGCCTGCTCTTGCGTTTCGCAAGTCAGCACACAAAAAATAATAGGTACGCCAGTATCCATTTGCGCCAATTGCAATCCTCGCGCTGTTTCCGAACATACATAATCGTAATGCGAAGTTTCGCCGCGTATCACGCACCCAATCGCAATCAACGCGTCATACTCACCCTTTGCCGCCAGTTTTTTCGCCGCCAGCGGCAATTCGAAAGCTCCCGGCACCTCGACAATTTCGACATCCGCTTTCGCGGTGCCTGACTTTTCCAGTGCTTCGATCGCGCCGTTCAGCAAACGCTCCGTAATAAGATTGTTGAACCGGCTCACCACAATTGCGAAGCGTAACCCACTAGCGTCAAGCTTTGGTGGTGGAGTTTCAGATCGGAGATTCTTAGCCATTTATTGTCTGGAGTACTGGTTACTTTCCTTTGAATTGCCCCGGCCGCTTTTCCAGGAATGCTTTCGTTCCTTCGCGCATATCTTCCGTGGTGCACACCAACCCGAAAAGCGTGGCCTCCAGGAACAAGCCTTCTTGCTGTCCCATTTCCACCCCGCGCTCGATCGCTTCCATCGTGTACTTCACTGCCAGCGGCGCGTTGGCAATAATTTTCTTCGCCAGCGCTTCAGCAGCAGGCATCAGTTCTGCAGGCTCGTAAACGTGATTGACGAGCCCGATGCGCTGCGCTTCCTCGCCGCTGATCATTTCTCCGGTCAGGCACAATTCGTGCGCCACGCCTTTGCCGCATAGCCGCGCCAACCGCTGCGACCCCCCGTAACCGGGAATGATTCCCAGTTTTACTTCTGGCTGCCCGAGCTTGGCCGTCTTGCTGGCGATTCTGATCGTGCAGGCCAGCGCCAATTCGCAACCTCCGCCCAAAGCAAAACCATTTATGACGCAAATGGACGGCTTGCCCATGCTTTCTAGTAAATGAAAAACACTCTGCCCAAAAAGTGAAAATTCTCTGCCGCTAACCGGCGTTTGCTGCGCCAGTTCTCCTATATCAGCTCCGGCAACAAACGATTTCTCGCCTGCGCCGGTCATGATGATCACTCGCACCCCGTCATCCCCGCGCACATCCAGCAACGCCTGCTGCAGCTCTTCCACCGTTTTGCGATTCAGCGCATTCAATACCTTGGGGCGGTTCAGCGTGATATACGCGATACCGTCTCTTTTTTCGTACAGCAAATTTTCGTAAGCCATTCCGCCTCGATTTTCTACCATTCCGTCATATCAAATGCCGGCTCAAATCAATTCCGCTGGATTTTAGAAGTTCTAGGCCTAAGTTTAAAATTTCATCGCCCTGGGCTTTTGCGGATCGGCATAATCGTAAAATCCTCGCCCCGATTTTCTCCCATTCCATCCCGCAAGCACCATGCGCTTTAAAAGCGGCGGCGAAGCAAAGCGCTTCTCGTGAAATTCCTCGAACATGATATTGGAAATATAGTACGTGGTGTCCAGCCCCACAAAATCCAACAGCGTCAGCGGCCCCATCGGATGCCCGCAACCCAGCTTCATGGAATTGTCGATGTCTTCAATCGATCCCACACCTTCTTCCAACGCGCGAATAGCATCGAGCAAATACGGCACCAGCAAGCGATTCACAATAAAACCGGTGCTATCATGCGCGCGCACCGCTGTCTTGCCCAGTTTCGCACCAAACGCCACCATCTCTTCATACACTGCGGGATCCGTCGCGATCGTGCGCACAACTTCCACCAGTTTCATCACCGGCACGGGATTAAAAAAGTGCAGCCCCACAAATCGCTCCGGCCGTTTTGTAGCGGTGGCAATTTCCGTGATCGTCAGCGACGAAGTATTGCTGGCAAAAATCGTCGAGGGCGGACAAATAGCATCGAGCGAGCTGAATAATTCGCGCTTGGCAGGAAGTTGCTCGATGATCGCTTCAATCACCACATCACAATCCTTCAAATCGTCGAGCGCCGTAGTTCCCTTCAACCGCCCGCGAATTTCCCCTTTCTTGTTTTCGTCCAGCCCGCCTTTCTCCACCAATCGCGCCAGATTTTTGTCGATATTCTTTAGCCCCTTCTCGACAATTTCGCCGCTAACTTCACGCACCACGGTGTGGAATCCTGCGGCTGCAGCCACTTGCGCGATTCCAGAGCCCATCAACCCGCACCCCACAACCCCCACTTTTTGAATCGTCATCCGTTCCTCTTAAGAAATTAGTTTTCGTGGAATTCGTCCAACGTGGCCGCCCAGTGCCTGCCAGTCCAAGCCCCGTAGCCGCCGATTGCAGTTAGTTATACAACGCTTCAACGATCATCGCGATGCCCTGTCCGCCGCCAATGCATGCCGTGGTCAATCCATAACGCAAATTGTTACGCCGCAATTCATTCAGAATAGTAATCACCAGCCGTGTTCCCGTAGCCCCCAGCGGATGCCCCAGCGCAATCGCGCCGCCATTCACGTTGGTCTTGTCGCGATTCAATCCCAGCGCCTTTTCCACCGCCAGGTATTGCGCCGCGAACGCTTCGTTCACTTCCACGCGATCCATTTGTTCCAGACTCAACCCCGCCAGCTTGAGCGCCTTTTGCGAGGATGGTACCGGCCCGATTCCCATAATGCTGGGGTCCACGCCCGCCACCGCCCACGCCACGATCCGCCCCACCGGCTTCAACCCGCGCTCTTTCGCAGTTTGTTCCCGGGTAACCACCACAGCGGCCGCTCCATCAACAATTCCGCTGGCATTCCCCGCCGTGACGATTCCATCTTTCTTGAACGAAGGCGGCAATTTTGCAAGCGTCTCCAGCGTGGTCTCCGGCCTGCGGTGATCATCTTCGCTAACGGTAATCGACTTTTTCCCGTGCTTCACTTCCACCGGCACCAGTTCATCGCGTACGCGGCACGCTTTGTATGCTGCATCCGCCGCTTGTTGGCTACGCAATGCATACGCGTCCGCATCCGCGCGCGTAATCCCGTGCTGCTCCGCAAGTTTTTCCGCAGTCAGCGCCATCGGCAATCCGCAATACGAATCCGTCAGCCCCGCCATCAGCGTATCTTCCAGCGCGCCGCCGCCAAGTTTCAATCCATTGCGCGCGCCGCGAATCACAAAAGGCGCCTGCGTCATGTTCTCCATGCCGCCGGCAAGCACCATAGTAGCTTCACCCAACAACAATCGCTGCGCCGCTTGCGCAATCGACTCCATGCCCGATCCGCACAAACGATTCACCGTCACCGCTGGCGCTTCGATTTTCAATCCCGCTTTTAATCCCACGTGCCGCGCTCCATACAAAGCGTCCGCGCTGGTCTGCATCACATTTCCAAAAATCGCATGATCGAAATCTCCCGGGTCAACTCCCGACCTGCGGATCGCTTCCTTCGATGCATGCGCCGCCAGGTCGATGGCCGACACATCGGAAAAAGATCCCGTGTAGCGCGACATCGGGGTGCGCGCGCCCGCAACAATCACGACGTCTGTGGGAAACATAAAATTCCTCTCTGATTTCTGAATTGTTACTAAACCACCGGACTCTCGAGCGCGATCACCGTCGCCCCGCCGCGTTTACGCGCTTCTTCCACGGAAAATTCTGCGCGATTAATCAAATCCGTAACAATATCCTCGCTGTCGTACTCCGGCTTGGCCGTAGCTTCCACGATTCCCGCGCTCAGCGTAATCTGCGTCGCATTCCACGGCGGCCGCAAACCCGAAGCAGCCCGCAGCAATTTATCCGCCAGATGCTGCGCCCCCTCCAGTGTAGTGTCCGGCAAAATAAACGCCAGCGACCACGAAGTATATTTCACCGCCACATCATTCTGCCGCAGCATGGATTGCAGCGAGCGCGCCAGTTGCTCCAAGAATCGCTCCATCGGCGATTCTCCTTGTTGCCGCAATATGTCCGAACCGCGGTCGATCTGCAGAATGGCCAACGCCAGTGGCGTGTTCTGCGTGCGCGCCCGATCCGCTTCCGTTAACAAACAACTCTGATACGAGCTCCGGCTCAAGAGTCCAGTCCGTTCATCGGAAACGCCCATGCGCCGCACCAGCGATCGCAACCGCGTGTGGCTTACGCTCATTAACATCTGGTCGCCAATGGCTTGCAAAAAGTATGCTTCGTTCGGCCGCCACTTGTGCCGCCGGGCATGACCCACAATCAACATTCCCGCAGGTGCCTGCGTTTCTTTATCGGTGATAATCACGCCCAGCGCGCTCTCTAGCCCCAACTCCGCCAGTACCGATCCATCCCCGGACTCCACCATCAGCCCGCCAAGCTCGTCCGGCTCGGCTTTCTCCATCAGCGCCAATAAAAGCACCACCTGCGCGATCGGAGCCGGTTTTAAGTCTGAAGCACAAAATTCTGCCGTCAACTCCGGTGGACGCCCCGCAGCTCCGACGACCGCCAGCGAGCGTGTCGCGCGCAAATACGAACCGACTTCATTCACCGCCGTGTTCAACATTGCCCGCGGCGTTTGTTGCCGAAAAATCTTTTGATTTACCTCTGATATTTTTGACAGATCCCGCAGCGTTTCCGCCGTGTATATCCCGCTCTTGCCTGCGCCGCTTCCTCCCTGCGATTCCGCTTGCGGCACAGGCGCCATAACCGTCGGTGCTATAACCGTAGGCGGAGGCGCCGGCGGGCCGGTAGTCCCTGCCGGCGTAGCCCCGGGCTGTTGCCGGTGCGCCCCTGGGGGCCACCAATTCGCCAATTGGTACAAATTCGAAAGTCGCGCGTTGCGTTTTTCCTCGCCCGGAAACATCACCCCGATTTTTTGCAGCCGGTCCAGCGCCTTGTTATGCAGTGAATATTGCAAAAATATTTCCGTCTGCACAATCAAGTCTTCCAGCGTTTGCTTCTCACGTCCCGCCTCAGTATTCGCTTGCGACGCGCTGACAATCTCACCACCGTGCGAATGTTGCAGCGTCGAAGGCGCACCCGCGCTAAGGCTCGTCGACCTCGCCAGACGCGCGGCAATCCGCTTGAACAGGGAATCGTCCACGCGATTGCGCAACATTTCCAGCCGCTCCTGGTTGCGCTGATCGTAAGGATCGATATCCACAAGTTTTTCGAGTGTTTCCGCGGCCTTCGCTATATTCCCGGCTCGCACGTACACCTCGAACAACTTGGTCATGATTTCGAAGTATTTCGATTCCCGGTTCAGTTCGTTGTAAAGCGCTGCCCAGAATTCCAGCACCCCTTGCGACTGCGGATTCTTTTCGCCGGCCAGGTCCATTTGCATGGCGAACTCATTTTGCTTTTTATCCGCAAACATCCGCCTCTTCAGGGTCAGGAGGATATCCACCGCATTACGCTCTTGGCCCGCTGCAGCGTAGGCATCCGCTAATTCGAACAGTGGCAGCGTTCCCACATTTTTCTCGCGTAACATGCCCTCTAGTATTTCTCGTGCGCGATCCAGTTGCCCGGCGCGCACCAGCGCTTTCCCAAACGCATCCACAAACGCCGCGTCACTTTCTTTCTCTGCAAATGGATCCAGAATCACCACCGCTTCCGTCGCCATCCCCGCGCGTAACTTCGCTTCCGCGTACAACAGCGCCACGCTTCGTTCTTGCGGCGCTAGCGCGTAGGCGCGGTATAGCAGTTTCAGCGCATCGTCGTGTTCCCCATGTGCGCTGGCCAGTTGACCTGCGCGCAAATAGGCGCGCGCCGCCAGCGCCCGCCGCGATATGCGTTCCGCCGCTTCCGCCAGCCGCAATTGCCGCGCGGGATTTTCAGGATCAAGCTGCGCGATGCGTTCCAGGCAAAACAATGCGTCTTCATCCCGCGAAACAGCGCTAAACATTTCCGCGGCCTTGGTGTACTGCTCGATGGCTTCCTCGGCGTGATTTTGTTTCTGTTGCAGAAACGCGTACCGCGCAATGCGTTCTGGTGGCTGCTCCACGCGCCCACTGCGCAGGAAGCGGTTATAAATCGCCACCGCTTTATTCTCGTCGCGCGGATCCACAAGCATGTCGAACAACAATCCGTAATGAATGGCCGCAAGATCGGGTTGGTCGGTGCGCGAATACAGATCGCCCAACGCTTGCGTGGCCTCCTGGTGCTGCGGAGCTCCCTCCAACACCGTTAGGTAGGCCGCGATTGCATCCTCAACGCGATTTTTTTCGAGGAAGCGTTTTGCCCGGTCCAGATGCTTGTTTACGTCTGCGGCCATCAGCGAGAGTTGCCTTTGCGGTGTAAACGGTATGCAGTATGGCGGACCATTCAGCCCGCGTGCAGTATTATCAGCCTCTTTTACTATATACCGCTGGCAGAATGCGGCCAAATACATGCGTCAAAGAGTCACTGGATGCCCATCGCGTCCTATCCCGCACTTACCGTAATCAGTCGCGAAATATTACTTGTTTACCGTCACTTAGCGCTTTTCACTTGTCGTTCATGTTCTCGCAGTCGTTCTACCAAACAATTCCGGCACAGGCATCCCGTCGTTTCCCCAGCCTTTAAAACCGGCATCGGTCCCGGCGGTAATTCCGCGCACCAGCAATCCCCTTCGGGATTGCAACTCATGGGTGCATCGCAACGGGCGCACCGCGTTTCCATGCCCTATTCTCTCCTATCGCCTGGCTGTCGGGCCAATTGCGGCCATCCCAAACTTTTCGCTCATTTCCTCCTGAGGCTGACGCAACTTCGGATTTGTGGCAAACTCAATGTTTACGCGGCATGGTTTTTGCGCGCTGTAGCGTGACCGGCGATTGGTTTTCCCCGGCGCGCACCGAACGCGAAGCGACCGGACTCTCCTGCCGTTATAAGCCTAAATGGATCCAACGTTCATACGCAATTTTTGCATTATTGCGCACATCGACCACGGCAAATCCACGCTCGCCGACCGCCTGCTGGAAATGACTGGTGCGCTCAGCTCTCGCGAAATGCACGAGCAGGTCCTCGACTCCATGGACCTGGAGCGCGAGCGCGGCATCACCATCAAAGCTAAGAGCATTCGCCTGCACTACAAGGCCAAAGATGGAAACACCTACCGCCTCAATCTGATCGATACGCCCGGCCATGTCGACTTTTCTTACGAAGTCTCCCGCGCGCTATCCGCCTGCGAAGGTGCACTCCTGGTCGTGGACGCCAGCCAAGGCGTCGAAGCGCAAACCGTTGCGAATACTTTCCTCGCTGCCAGCCACAATCTCACCATTCTCCCGGTCATCAACAAAATCGATCTGCCCGCCGCGCAAACCGAATTTGTCAAAGAGCAGATCGAAACCGTCCTCGCGATTCCAGCCAGTGATGCGCTGCTTATCAGCGCAAAAAGCGGCCTCGGCGTCGACGAGGTTCTCGAAGCCATCGTTGCGCGAATCCCGCCACCCAAAGGTAGCGCCGAAAACCCGCTGCAGGCGCTGATTTTTGACTCCTGGTTTGATATTTACCGCGGCGCGGTGGTTCTTGTGCGCGTGATGGAAGGGCGCATCACTCCGCACGCCAAGATTCGCCTCGTCTACACCAACGAAGTTTATGAAGTCGAAACGCTTGGCACTCTAACGCCCAAGCCCGTCGCGCTGGAGGAACTGGAAGCTGGCGACGTGGGCTTCATCGTCGCCAACATTAAACGCGTAGCCGAAGCGCGCATGGGCGACACCGTGACCGACGCCTCGCGCCCCGCGCCCGCGCTGCCTGGATTTGAAGCCATCAAGCCCATGGTTTTCGCTGGTATGTTTCCCGTGCTCGCCGATGAGTACGAACCGCTGCGCGATGCCCTGGGTAAATTGCAGCTGAATGACGCCGCATTTTTCTACGAGCCGGAAAATTCCGTGGCTTTAGGTTTTGGTTTTCGCTGCGGCTTCCTCGGTCTTCTGCACATGGAAATCGTACAGGAGCGCCTCGAGCGCGAATTTGGCTTGAATCTCATTACCACCGCGCCTAGCGTGCGTTATCGCATTACCCGCGTCACCGGCGAGGTCACGGAAGTCGATAGTCCCGCCAAATTCCCCAATCCCAGCGATATTGCAAAAATCGAAGAGCCCATTATCAAGGCCATGATCATCAGCAACGAAGATTCCGTTGGCGGCATCTTGCAACTTTGCCAGGACAAACGCGGCACGCAGAAAAACTTTGAATACCTCTCTCCCACCCGCGTCATGCTCACCTATGAGCTGCCGCTGAACGAAATCGTGCTCGATTTTTACGATCGCCTCAAAAGCGTTTCGCGCGGTTACGCTTCACTCGATTATCACTTGGCAGGCTACAGCGAATCGGACTTGATCAAACTGGATGTGCTAGTCGGCGGCGAACCCGTGGACGCCCTCGCGCTCATCATTCACCGCGATTTGGCTTACGATCGCGGCCGGGATCTCGTCAGTCGTTTGCGAAAACTCATTCCCCGCCAGATGTTCGAAGTTCCCATCCAAGCCGCCATCGGCAGCCGCGTCATCGCCCGCGAAACCGTTGCCGCCATCCGCAAAAACGTTCTCGCCAAATGCTATGGCGGTGACATTTCACGTAAGCGCAAACTCCTCGAGAAACAAAAAGAAGGCAAAAAACGCATGAAGCGCGTAGGCCAGGTCGACATCCCCCAGGAAGCCTTCCTAGCCGTCCTGAAAGTCGCCTCCTCCTCCGACGACGAATGATGAGCTCTTCGTTTCGCGATTTGTAGAGTAGCCTGCAGTTGGGTGCCCAGGGGTCGCAGTTGAGGTATGAACCCGGGTCTTGGGTTGTTTTTTATTGGCTCTCTTTTTTGAAGCGCGCTAAACCTTAAGTTTCTTTGCCTTTCACTTCTGTAATCAGGCGTCCGCGATGCAGTTGAACGTTTACAGTGTCGCCCAGGTCCACCTGATCGCCTGCGCGCAGTACGTTCCCAGCCGCATCCGTCGCGATAGCGTAGCCGCGTTCCAGCACGCGTAGCGGGCTGCGCTCCTCCAACTGCAATCGCAAGCGTTCCAGCCGCTCGCGTCTTGTGCGTAATAGACTCTCACCCCGCTTCGCCAGTTCCATTTGGCGCCGCTCCAGCAGCAAGCGAAGCGCTGCCACCTTGCGGCGAAAATCGAAAGACACCAAACGCAAATGACCCGCGTCATATCGCCGCTTGCTTTGCGCCAATCGGGCCCGCAGCCCCAGCTCGATACGCGCAGCAAATTCATTCGTGCGATTGCGTAGCCGCATGATCCGCTTATGAAAATCAAAAGACACAATGCGCAGGTGTGTTACGTTAAACCGCTTGCGCGACTGCTCCAACCGCGCCCTCAGTCCCAGCGCCAGCCGCGAGGTCAAATCATCCGAGCGCTGCCGTTGTTGCCGCAACAAATCTACCGGCCGGCGAAAACCGCGCCGCGCCGCAAGTTCATGCACCCGCCGCGACGAATTACTCAGCCGGTAGCGAATCAGGCTGGTCAAGCTCTCACGCAATTCGGAAATGTGTTTGTCGAATTCGCGCCGCGTCTGCACCACGAGTTCCGCGGCTGCCGAAGGTGTGGAAGCGCGTACATCCGCGACAAAGTCCGCAATCGTGAAATCCGTCTCGTGCCCCACGCCGGAAATAATCGCAATGGTCGAGGCCGCAATAGCGCGAGCCACAATTTCCTCATTGAAGCTCCACAAATCTTCCATGGATCCGCCACCGCGCGCCAGTATCACTACATCCACGCTTTGCCGCCGGTTAAAAAATTGCAACGCCCGCACAATCTCGCCAGCCGCTCCTTCCCCCTGCACCCGCACCGGATACAGCGTGAGCTGCACGTTAGGAAAACGCCGCCGCAATATCCGCACCACATCACGTACCGCCGCCCCACGCGGTGAGGTGATCAATCCGATGCAGCGCGGCAGCACCGGCAACGGTTTTTTCCGCTCCTGCGAAAACAAGCCTTCCGCTTCCAGCCTCTTCTTCAACTGTTCAAAAGCCAGTTGCAAAGCCCCCAGACCGACCGGCTCGAAGCTTTCTACATAGATCTGATAATCGCCCCGCGCTTCATACACGGTGATCGACCCGCGCACCGTCACGCGCAAGCCATCCTCAGGCCGAAATTTCATCGTACGCAGCTGCGTCTTGAAACAGATGCAGCGAATCTGCGTCCGTTCATCTTTCAACGTGCAATAGAGGTGTCCTGAGGTGGCCTCGCGGCAATTGGAAATCTCGCCTTCCACTAGGATGTCAGTGAAGTTCCTCGCCAGCAGGTCGCGAATGCGCACTGTCAGTTCCGTAACCGACCAGACCCGCCGCTCCGGCATCAAATTGAATTGCAGTTGCGTTGTCATTCGCTACTCGAATCCTTAGCCGGAAAAATTTTCCATTTACCTTCGCTACAATAAAAAAGCGCCGACGATTTACCCACAAACCGGTCATCAATCCCTTGATGCGACATGGGCTTTAGTCCTGCGATGCCTGCGCGATCATCCAGGTCATTCTCTCCCAGCGCTCGAATCGATCGCCAATACCGTACCGTTTTGTCTTTTCCACGTTTCAGGTAATGCACATCATCAAGCCTCGCGAGCGAAGCGGGACATGCCGTAGTCTTCTCCCAAAAAATCACGATCGTGGAGCTGCCGCCCTTCGAACACAGCACCGCCCAATCTTCCTGCCCCTTCCGCGCAAACTCCCCATGGATAACATTTGTCGGTTCACCTGCCGTGGCGGGCCCGCCCCCCGTGTCACCGCCGCGTCCAACATCCCCAAATTGAGGAATGCTACAACCACGCGCATTCAACTTCTCGACGAACTCAGGCGGCAGTCCCGCAACATCCCCAGGCTGCAGCTTACGAATTCCACTATCTTTCAGAACGGACGGCTTCGTACCCTTCGCTTGTTGCGCGTGGCAAAACCGCGCAGTGCCACAAATTCCGCAGGCCGCTATCAAGCCAAGGTGCCACACCCTTTTTCTTAGCCAACCTACCGAAATTACCAGCATCGTCATCAGTTTCCTTCCACCATGGCCTCAATATACCTTGCGCCTGACGGCCCTGAAACGAAAAAGCAAATCGAGTTAGCGAAGCCGCACTGCTCTAAACTCGGCCCGGCCCGCAAGGAGTTAAATCCGTGATGTGCACCACCGGAAACTTGCCGCAACGGCAATCGCTTCGCGGCAGTATTCTTATTCTACCGAGCCGCAATTATCGGCCAGCGCTGCAATCGTAACCCGGAGACGAACCGATGAGAAAAATCGCGTTAGCTGTTGCAACCTTGCTGTGCACTGCCCTCCTGGCAAGCTCCCAGCAGCAAAACCTCACCGATGAGGGCGGCCGCGTGCTTGCTCTTGAAAAGGCCTGGAATCTCGCTCTCGAAGAAAAAAACACCAAAGCCTTGGACATGCTCCTCGCCAACACCATGATCTCCATCGATATCGACGGCAGCGTCTCCTCCAAAAGCGAATTCCTCGCCAGTATCAAGTCATCCGACTATCAACCTTCCCAGGCAATAACGGAGCAATCCACCGTACAGGTCTACGGCGATACAGCCGTGGTTGTGGGCATATTTCGAGTAAAGGGTACGGAAAAAGGTAAGCCTTATGTGCACCGCGAGCGCTTCGTCGATACTTGGATCAAAATGAACGGAACCTGGCAGTGCGTGGCAACCACCAGCACGCTCATCACTGCGAAGTAGCAGCCTTATTTCGTCTAGCACCGATAACTGGTCGCGTTCTCATTGGTTCAACGTGATTCGCTCCGCTTCCATAGCGCGCTCGGCCACCTATGAAAGCGGACATTTCTTTGCTCAAACCGGACATTCTCACTGCAGCGACGCTCCAAGCCAACTAATTGTGCGTTTACGGCGCCGCAGTTATACTTTCCCGCCACCTCGGCATTCACGGAGATCAAAATGACCGCAGTTCGTGCCATCTTCATAGTCGCTGCCTTATTAATATTTTCGCCAGTCCTGAAAGCTCAGGACACTGGGACGAAAACCCCAGAAGCTTCGAATTCCGAACCTGCCCGCCCCATGGTTCTCACCGAGGCCATTCCCCTGGAGGGAGTTAAGGGCCGCTTCGACCATTTTGCCAGCAGTGGAAAACTATTATTCGTTTCCGCTCTGGGCAACAACACCGTCGAGGTCATCGGTATTAGTTCAAGAACTTTGGAGCACACTATTACTGGAGTGCCCAATCCCCAAGGCGTCGCTTACGCCCCCGAAGTGAACAAACTCTTCGTGGCCAGCAGCAAGGGCAAGCTGTACATCTACGACGGAACTTCCTTTGATTTGCTCACCTCCATCGACTTCCACGGCGATGTGGACAACTTGCGCTACGATGCCGCGAAAAAACGTCTTTACGTCGGATATGGCGACGACGAGGAAGCTGCAATCGCTGCAGTCGACGTAACCACGGACAAGCGTCTCGATGAAATCTACAAACTCGGCGCCCATCCGGAATCGTTCCAGCTGGAATCGTCAGGTCCGCATATTTACGTCAACTTGCCCGACCTGAAACAGGTCGCAGTAATTGATCGCTCAGACGGCGCAATTGCGCGCTGGCCCCTAACCGTAGAACACAATTTCCCCATGGCCCTTGATGAAGCCGATCATCGTCTCTTCATCGGCACCCATGAACCGGCGCGCCTCGCTGTAATCGATACCAACTCCGGCCGCATGATCGCCGCGCTTCCCAGCGTTCAAGACGCCGATGATTTGTATTTCGATGCCGGTCGCAAACGTATTTACATGGCTGGCGGCGAGGGTTTCATCTACGTCTTCCAACAAAACACCCCCGACCAATACCAGCTCCTCGCAAAAATACCGACTGCTCTGGGCGCACGTACCGCCGGATACTTCGGCAAAGGAAAAAAGAACTTTGATCGCTTCTTCCTGGCCGTGCCCGCCCGCGCAGACCACGGCGCCGAAATCTGGATCTACACCGTTCAAGACTGACCGATGCGATTAAGACTAGCTATGAATTAACTGATGAAATCGATCTGCTTAAGCCGCTAAGTCGTCCAGGATTTTCCTCTTAGCCATTATTCAGCTCTACATCGAGCTTGATGCCAATTCCTGGAATGGTTTTGTTGTTGCCCCAGGGTTGCCAGGCGAAATCCGTGCCACAAATATCGGCGTCATCGCCGAGAAATCGCAGCCATACCCGATCACCGGCACTCCACTTTAGGATGCTATACACAAAGCAACCACGACGTGAGACGTTGACTGTCACCACTTTCTCGGCATCGTTAAACTTATCGTCGGCACAGAGATGAACTGCAAGATAAGCTGTATTTCTTGGGTCTTTTCGCAGTGTTCTCGGCTTGAATTGCTGGCAATCGTGCACAAACGTTCCCAGCGATTCTTTGCCGAGTATCAGAACTGCCTTGCCGGCCAGCTTGAATTTGCCAAGGGGATAGAATTCAGCCAATTCCTGTAACGCTTTTTTGGCCGTGCGGCGATGCTTTTATCGAGGTGATTACTTCCAGCAGGATTCCACACGCGGGGACTTTTCTCCAGAGTTGGCGGCAAGTCGTCCAGAGAATCTAATAACCTAGCCTCCACTCCCAGATCTTTCAATCCTGCAGAGACAATATTTCGGACCTCTTCGCTGGCCGCTACTAGTACGCACATCACTACACCCATGGATACTCGCAACCGCAAACGTGCCGCACTGCGTCAAGCGGGCTACCGCCTGAAGGGGACAGGCGGCGGACAGGAAAACCCGATACTGCAAGAAACTTTCATCGTGGTCTGGCTATAAAGATGTTACAGCTATCTGACTACTACATTCATTAGCTTGAACTGTGTCTAAGTAGAGTACCCGTTCGCGCAATAGACGATCCGAAGAGCTTGAACCCCGCGTCTACTTGTATGCCTCGCTGGTGGCGTTTTTCAACATCTCCGTATTGACGGAAAAATCATCCGCTCTGGTTTGTTTGAGCGTGTGCACATTCCCCCGGTGCCCGGCGATACGGCGGCGCATTTGACGCAGCCTTGCACCTACTGAGCGCGCATTCTCAAATGCGGAAAGGCATCCTCAATCTCGCGGCTGATCGCTAGAAGTTTCAATTCTGCTTCCATAATCTTTTGCTGCACCTGGCACCAGCGCCGGTATCCCTCGGTGGTGTTCAGATTTACGTCCGGCACCGGTGGGTGCGCTTGCTCCGCCAACGCCACCAGCTCGCTGTCTTCGAAATGTTTCAGCGCATCGCGCGCCGCGTAGTATTCCACCTGGATGGCTTTGTCTTCCGGGGGAACATCATCTCGCAGTCCCGGCTTCGCCAGTACACGCCAATCCGAACGCACCTTGGCGACCTGCCACCGCATCAGTATTGCTTTATCATTCTGCGAATACATGGACGTAAGCAGCGACAACTGTTGCCACCAGCATTGAGGTAAAACAGCGCATCTTTTGACCTCCCTGTTTAGTGAGACAGGGGTCAACTCATCAGACTGCTATTCTACTCCATCGTACTACCCGATTAATACGCTGAGCACAGATGGATCGCATCCAAAAAACTTTTGTTCGAGATCAGACCAAGACAGGTGGCATCGAACGTGACAACGTCTTGGCGGTGTAGCTAAGACATAGCTGTCTTTTCATGACCCCTGACGAGAAATTAGCGTCGCTAAGCGAAGTGCGAATCGACTGCTACCCGCTGGCCCATTCGGCCAGCTTCGCGACGGTATTCATGTTGCGCGCTGTGCCACACTTTGCGGCCGGTATTTTTAATTTTGTCTTGGCCATCCCTTCCCCGTAATGCACATAAATTTCGCGTGTTCCCAGCGCCACTTCTTCCGCGGCCTGACCGCTTATCATTTTTAACGTGTCTTTGGGCGGCCGCTCGTCCAGAAAAATCGCGACCGTCCGGTTTGCTGGGCGCGATTTGAATGGGTTCTTCAGCAGCACTGCCGCCATTTCCGGACCGGTACGCACCAATACATCCACTGGCTTGCCCGCGGAGGTTGCTATGCAACGCTCCAGCTTAGCCTTCACCGCGGATTCCGAAAGCTTGCTTTCAAACACCACATTGCCGCTGGCAATGTAGGTGCGGGCATTCTTAAATCCCGATGATTCACACATTGATTTCAGCTCCGTCATCGGAAGCTTACCCGTGCCGCCTACATTTACGGCGCGAAGCAGCGCCACATACTTGGTCATTCGACCATCCTATTCACCGTAACGCCTCAATGTTCAATCTTCGATGACGCGATTCCGAGAGCCATGTTCTAAAACGAATTCGCAGTCGGTAACTTTCTGCTTGTCGCCCACGCGCAACGGGGCAGCTGGAGTGATTTCAGCGCCGCCGCAACGAACGCTCCGCAAAACGACGTCGTCCGGCATTTTCAGAGGACGAAAAACATACGGGCCGGGCAGAACACGCTCAAATTTGATGTGCCCAGCTCCATCCACTCCGCTGCCCTGGCTGGCTCGGGTCAGTTTCGAGTCGATTGTGAGCATAACTTCAGGCAAGACCTTATCGGCTACATTGTGTGCTTTCACCACGCCCTCAATTTCACCGGGTCCGCCTAATTCCAAATGCAGCGTCACGTCCGCATCGGTAACCTCAAAACTGACGTCTCCCGCTCCTATGAAGTCTCCTTCGCCCGACGCCATGACCGACAGTTGGTAATACCCTGGCGGCACACCCTCAATCACATAGCTGCCGTCCTGCTGACGCGCATACCCGGTCCGCCTGCCAGCGATATGAAAGGAATAATCTTTCGCTTGGCCATCAGGGCCGGACGGCCAGACAATCACCCGATAACGCTTCTCCCTGCGAACGGTAATGCGAAGATTATCGCGGACGTCACCTTCATTCAGCGCCAGCGGAGTTGCCTCCTCCGCTGAATTTGCATTTCCATACCACACTTCGCTCAGCCATTCTGCGGGATGCGGAGAATCGTCAATACCATTCCGACCGTTCCGCCCGTCCACGCAAACGAAGTACGTCTCCGGCTCCAGGTTTTTAAACATGAACTGCCCCGCAGCATCCGTCATCATCGTCGAAACTGTTCGCAACCGAACCGCCGAGTCTTCATCTTTTACTTTGCGAAAGAGCGCCACCCAAATTCCGGCTCCGACCGCCTTGCCCTCCAGATCAATCAGTGTTCCGCGAATGACGGCTTCACGCTGCAGCTGAAAGTTAATTCCCTGAATCCGTGTGGAAGCATCAAGCTCTTGGCTTGAGCCTTCCAAGGTTCCATCACGGCTGAACCTCTTCGGCACAAATCCTTCGGCGGAGGCGACGATCTCGTATGGGCCCGCTTTTAGGCTTTCGGAAGACCTATAGTCGCCGTGCGTGTCCGAGATTGCCGTCGGAAATTCCCCATTGGAAGAAAACGCCCAGCTGTATCTAAATTCCACCTTAGCGCCCTCAATCGGCAGGCCGTCATCCGCGCGCACTACTCGACCGGTAATCCATGGCTCGGTATCCTGCGGCCGGGTTGAAATACCGTGCGCGGCGATCAACAAAAATGACAAAGCAATTCGCGGAAAGCCAAAATGCACGTAACACCTCTAAATCCGTCGAAGGGCTTTTTTTTCCAAGACCCCATCACTCGAAATTATTCTTTTTCCCCTGCTTCACGTAGGCCACCGATTCATCGATGTGCTTCCTGCTATGGATGGACTTCTTTTTCGCCAGATGCGCGAACATCTGCATGCCGAATCCGCCGTCCAGGTCGTCGGTGATACGTTTCTTCCATGGGCGCCGTACGATTTGTGTAGTGATGCGTCGTGTGATGCGCGGTTGGGTCATGATGTGGTCTGCTAATTTCCAGGCGCGATCCAGCAGCTTGTCCCGGGGCACCACTTCGTTCACCAATCCATATTCCAGCGCCGTTTTTGCGTCGATGGCCTGCCCCGTAAGCAGCGCATAAGCTCCACGTTTCACCCCCAGCAATTCCAGGAAGCAACTGTGAATGCCGTCTCCCGGCACCGAGCCGATGTCATAGTGCAAATCAAAAATGATGGCGTCCTCGCTGCAGATGGTGATGTCGCACATCAAACAAATTTCGGTGTGAAAGCCCGGCCCATTCAGCACCCCAATGGTGGGAATCTCCAGGTCGTTCACCAGCGAACTGACATTGATCCGTCCATCTTTGTAAGCATATTCATAGGCCCAGTGCTGCAGATCTTCCTGCTCCAACTTAAATCCTTCCGGATCGGCTTGCATCATGAAGTCTTCGCCAGTGCCGCTGAAAATCATCACTTCATTTTCCGGATCGGCGCCAATGGTCTTGAACAGCTGCCCCACGGAACGGTGATTTTCGACGCTGAGTTGTATCGAGCCGCCCAAGGTGTGCGCCTCCGCCAAAATCACGCCGTCCGGGCGCCGCGTCAATTTGTAGTGCTCCGCAAACCGTTTCTTGTAGTCCTCGAATTTCGGCGTATCCACAAAGCTGACCAAAGACATTCCCGATTCTCCTTTTCGAACGGTACAACACGTTCGAGCCACTGTGTCGGTTCGCAACCCGGGAGAAATAATACTCTGGGGCAAGGGCCGGCAAAAGTGGGCTAGGAAAGTCCACAGGGTATACAAGGGCTGCGGGTGAACTGCGGTGTTCATCAGTAATTTTACTACTTGGTAATATACAAGTCAAGATATCCCAGCCGTTGGTCGTATGACTCGCTTCGACCCGTTCCTTAGGTAGATATAGAATCTCACCTGGCGGCTGGACTGAGAGCCGGCTGGGATTCGAACTGAATGGGTGAGGATATGTCGGACGCACTAGACAAGAGCTTGCTTGAGGCGCTGCTGGACTCCTGGGACCGGAACAACGGCGAGCTCGCGGTCAAAGCGATGGAGGGCAGCCCCACCGTCGCGGAGCTGTTCACGCACATCCACTACGTGCGACTGGTGTTGGTCCTGGAGGATGCCCCGGAGTTCGCCAGAGAGCTACCTGAGAAAGAGTGGGCGGGCGAGCGGGACCCTGGGCGCATCGTGCAGATGCTGAACGAGAGTGCCAAAGCGGTGCGCGATGCGGTAAAGAGCAGAGTGGAGGCAGCCCGGGACATGGACCTTCACTATGACCACCCGATCCTGCTGCTGCAGCACATGATCTGGCACGAGGGCGACCATCACGGCCAGATTAAGCTGGCCCTCAAGCTGGCGGGGCGGGCAATCAGCGATAGGGAGGCTGGGCCGGTCACGTGGTGGGTCTGGATGCGTAAGAAGTCCGGTCTCGCAACGTAATGCCGCGAATAAGCTGCAACGCATTTGAGTCTTGAAATGGTTCAGGGCGTCACAGCGATGACCACGGTCATGGAGTGCGACAGTGAACCGGAAGTTCCGGTTACGACAATGGAATAGTTCGTAGGCGGGGGCGGAGGTGGTGGGGCGGTGATGGTGGTGCTGGCGCTACCGCCGCCGCAGGAGACCGCGAGCAACTGCACACCGAATAAAAATGCCAGGACTAGCGCGCGAGGAATGGCGAGACCTGCCACGGCGCGCCTGCGCATGCTCCATAGCATGGCCGCAAACATCAGCAACAAAGCGGCAGTGAGGCGCGAGACAAAATAGTTTCCATAGCTTATGGGGCTAGAGGGTATGTGCCAAATAGCGCTGGAGGCCACAGTCGTTACGTTTACAGTCGCGTTAACAGCGTCGTTTGACGAGTTCAGGGACACGGACGCAGGTGAAGTGGTGCAAGTACTCCCTTTCGGCCCTCCCTGGCAAGTGAAAGAGACCACGCCAGTAAATCCGCCGTAACCTAGAGCCGTCACGGGAAAACTGGCCGTTTGCCCCGCGGTGATGGAAATGTTGTAGCCGGGAGAAGTAACGGCGAAGTCAATGCCAGTGCCGTTTATAGGGGCGCTCACAGTATTGCCATTGGTGTCTATCACCGAAAAACTGCCATACATGATTCCACCTTGAGTAGGGGTAAAGGTGATGTTGACCACGCAGGTGGCCTGTGGCGCTACGGACGCCCCGCACGTGTTGGTTTGGGTAAAGTTTGGCCACGTAAACGTCATTTGACTTATTTTTATTGCGGAAGAAGTAAAATTCGACAAAGTGACGGGTATCGGGCTGCTGGACTGGCCCACCGGCACATTAGGAAAACCGATGGTGGCGTTGGACAGGGCCAGTTCGGCGACGCCCGTGCCGGAAAGAGGAACCGTTTGCGGGCTGTTGGGGGCGTCGTCAGTAATCAGTAATATTCCCGTGCGAGGGCCGGAGGCAGTGGGGCGGAAGGAAACGCTTATCTGGCAGTAATCTAAAATCTGCAGGACCTTGCCGCAGTTATCAGTTTCGAGGAAATCGCCGGTAGCAGTGAGGTTGGAGATATTAAGTGCTCCAGTACCGAAATTTCGCAAATTCACTACCTGAGTACCACTTATCACCCCAATTGCAACGCCGCCGAAATCGCGGAGCTGGGAATTGTCCACGTTGAGCGCAGGCACGGGAAGGTTCCCGATGAGTTGCACTTCCTGCGGGCTGTCGTAAGCGTTGTCCACCAAAGTCAGAGTAGCCTGGTGGTTCCCGGAAGAAATTGGAGTAAAGGTGACGCCGATGGTGCAATTCGCGCCAGCAGCCAGAGCCGCGGGACAATTATTTGTCTGGGCAAACTCCGTGCTGCTCAGGTTGTAGCCGGTTACATTCAGGGGAGAACTGCCGATATTCGTAAGCGTGACTGCTCCGGGAGCACTGGTTGTGCCGACGGGCTGCGCGGAAAAACTCAGGGTGGTGTTGGAAAAAGACACTAACGGAATTGATCCGGTAGCCAAGGGTGTTTCCCACACGCCGCGGCCATAGGTGGAGGCACGTAATTTCTTGACGCCAGCGGCGTAAAATACCTCGAGGTGGGATACCGGGGCGCTCGGCAAAGTAGCTGGGCCGACTTCAAGCCAATTGGTACCGGCATTATCGCTCTCGAAGACTCCGATATCCGTGCCGGCGTACATGATGTTCGGGAATTCGGGGTCGAAGATGATGGAGTTGACCGGGATGTTCGGCAAGTCGCCTGCGGCCTGGGTAACAGTGTTGGGGGCCACCAACTTAATCTGGTTGCCAAGAAATTCCTGCGTCGCATAGTAGGCGGTCTGCCCGGTGGGGTCTTTGGGGTCAATGGCAATGGAAGAGATAGGTGTGGAATTTGTTTCGAGGTGATAGAGCCAGGTGCTAGAACCACCATCCGCATTGGAAGTGTAATAGAGAGTTCCAGTGGAGGTGCCGGCCCAGATGGCTTGGGAGCCATGGGGCGTTACTGCTCCACCGGCGGCAATGGCTTGTATCTGGTTTTGTGAGTCGGCGGCGCAGACGCTGTTGTTGCTGGTATCAAAATTATTGCTTATCGGCGTCCAGCCTGTACCGCCACTGCTCGGCCCGCGCCAAAGACGACAAGTGCCAACGATCATCTTTGATGGAGCCTGGGGATCCAGGAGGTAAGGCGTGTAGAAGGCGCCGACATCTCCTGACAGAGTTGTACTTGTAACTACTGAAGTGAATGTCGCCGGCGTGCAATTGGTGCCGACGGTGCAACGTTCGATGGAAACATCGGTGTGCGACGTGAACCATTCATTGGGCGACGAGGGATTGATTGCGTTATAGCCGCCATCGCCAAGATTCACTTCTGGCCAGGCGGGAACAGCAGTAGTGCGAGCAGGCGAACCGTTGTCCTGCGTACCTCCAAGAAGGATTTGTTCGTTGCCAGGATCTTCGGAAAGCCAGACGAACTGCGTCATGGATCCCATGTTGGGGTTTAAATTATCGAAGGAGTTCGGCGTTCCACATGCGCCCGAGCTCAGGGAGCTGCCGTTTAAACTTCGGTAGATTCCGCCGTCATTTCCAAAATAAACGATCTGCGGATTGCCCGAGGCAAAAGCGATGGCATGCTGGTCGGGGTGCACGTGAGCGATCGACCCGACCGGAGAGCAGCCGTATACATGGCTCAGGTTCAGAAACGGATGAGTGCTGCAAGTAGGATTGGCAGAAGTAATCGAGCACTTGAACAAATTGACTGCGCCTGCATACAGGTCCGTGCCCCCGTTAGCCTGGGGAACCGCGCTCAAAACCAGATTGAAGAATCCTTGCTCGGTGCCACAACCTTCCGAGTCGCCACAATTGGTAATTCCTGTCTCGCTTAGAGCCGTCCAAGTTTGGCCGCCGTTTACTGTCTTGTAGATTCCTTGGTCGTTGCTGTTGATATCCACATACCAGGCATACATTTCATCGGCACCCGGACGGACGGCCAGAGTTCCGCGGAAAATCGGGCAGGAGGTCGCAAAATATCCAGGACAGTTCGCAAGATTGAGCCCGGTACCGGGCTGGCTGGCTAGCCGAGTCCAAGTCGCTCCGTCGGAAGAAGAGTAAATCCCTTGAAAACCGACAGACGCATAGAAGAGGTGCTGTATGGGGTTATAAACTATGGAACTCACAGACCAGGGTGCGATCGGGATTGTTCCATCTTGAAAAGTCGCAGCAGTCCAAGTTTGACCTGTGTCGGTGGAATAGTAAATCCCGAAGCGACTATCAGTGACCGTCTCAATCCGATCGCCGAAACCAACTCCTGAAGCACCGGCGCCTGCGACCACCAGGTTTGGATTATCGGCGCTGAATACCACGCTGCTGAACGCTACGCCTTTCAGGTCGATCGGCACACCACCCGGCCCACTAACGGCGGTACTGATTAAGCTCCACGTGGAGCCCTGATCTGTGGAACGCAACAAACCGAGGGCGTAATAGGAATCGATGGAAAAGTCCGGCTCGCCAGTGCCGAGGATGATCAGATGCGAATTACCTGGTTGGATCCCAATGGCTCCTACGGACAAGGTGGGTTGGCTGTCTAACAGCGGTGTCCACATCACGGCTGTCGGGGTCGTCGCTGCGGCGCTAGTAGATCTCCAAAGGCCTCCCGTCGCGCCGCCCAGATACACGGTGTTTCCTGTGGCGTCCGAAGGATCAACGAAAAGCGCAGTGACCCGTCCTACCACCGGACCGTAATCGTAATCAGCGGTCGCGCTGCCGCTTAGATTAGAAAGGATAGGGCTCGGGCCTAAAAGGCTCCAGGTCTGGGAAGTTGTGAAGGAACCGCCAGCAGGTTGCGGCTTGTCTTGCTTTGCGTCTCCGTGCGCCGCTTTACGTCGCGCCACCATCTGCTGATAAGCATCCAGACGAAGCGCCGCCGCAGACCGGCCTTGTACTCCCTGCCGTCCTCGTCGAAACCACTGCTGTCTTTCGATAACGTGATCTGGATCGCGATCTGGATCGTTCGCTTCCGTGCGACTGTGAGAATCGGAAACACGGGATTGCGCCAGTAGAGGCTCGCAAAGCAGGCACAGAACGAATGCTGCGATAGCGGAAGACACCACTTTGCGCATATTTTCGCTACTCCCCGATTGCTTGGGCTTGCGTGTCGCAAATCCTATAACGGTTCGCCCCGGAGTCGGGGCTATGGAGTATGTTACGGTGCCTAGATAGTACACGAAGATTAAGGCCAGGAAAGAGCGAAAAAACCACAACCCTTGCGCGATACAAAGTCCATTCTTGACAACTTGACCGGGCCCATATATGAACGGTGCGATTCTGGCCTTCCGTCGCTGAATCCTGGGTCTCCTCGGTCGTTGCGAAAACGCTGGAGGGAGTGGCGAAGCGAAGGCTAGGCGTCCCGAAGGCGAGTGCCGTGATGCATTTGAGTCCGGCATCAGCCTGGTACCAGGTCGCGTCAAACAGGAGGAAGTATGGCCAGCCGGACCAATGTCGTAGCGGGCGGAGTTGCGGAATACAGCATCTGGCGGGTTATCCTCGCCTCCTCAGTTGGAACGATGATTGAGTGGTACGACTTCTACATATTCGGAAGTCTCACGGCCGTGCTGGCGCTGAAATTTTATCCCCCTGGGAATGACACCTTTGCTTACATCGCATATCTGGCGACTTTTGCAGTGGGCTTCCTGGTACGTCCCTTCGGCGCGCTCTTCTTCGGACGCATCGGTGACATCGTTGGACGTAAATACGCGTTCCTGGTCACGCTAAGTATCATGGGTGGCGCGACTGCCCTGATTGGGCTCTTGCCCACTTACAAGACCGCCGGTTGGTTCGCTCCCCTCATTTTGATTATCATCCGCGTGCTGCAAGGCCTGGCTCTCGGAGGAGAGTACGGCGGTGCAGCCGTGTACGTTGCCGAGCATGTGCCCGATCACAAGCGGGGCTTCTACACCAGCTTCATCCAGATCACCGCCACGCTCGGACTGTTCGTCTCGCTGATCGTTATTCTTCTTACGCAACAATCCATGACCAAAGAAGCTTTCCAGGACTGGGGCTGGCGCATCCCCTTCCTCATTTCCATCATCCTGGTGACGATTTCGCTGTACATCCGTTTGAAGATGAAAGAGTCGCCGATTTTCACGCAGATCAAGACCGCGGGAATGACTTCCGCGCAACCTCTGAAAGACGCTTTTGGCAAATGGGAAAATCTGAAGCGCGTTTTGATTTCCTTGTTTGGAGCTACGGCCGGGCAGGGCGTGGTCTGGTATACCGGCCAGTTCTATGCGCTTTTTTATCTGCAAACTATTCTGAAAGTACCGGCCAAAACCGCGAATATCATCATCGCGATTGCATTGCTGATCGCCATGCCCTTCTTCACACTTTTTGGCGCGCTTTCCGATCGGGTAGGCCGCAAATGGTTAATGATGGCGGCGTGTTTGCTCGCGGTGCTTACCTACATCCCTATTTATAAAGGCATGCAGGGAGCCGCCGGAAACAATGTCGTGGGCGTGAGCTCAGCGAAAAACAAAGTTACCGGCGCTACGAGTCTCACGGCCATGACTGTGGATCCCGTCAGCGGAAATCGCGTTCCGGCCAAAGACGCCACCAACGCCAACGTGCCCATGCTGGTGTTTCTTGTGTTCCTTCAGGTGCTGTACGTCTGCATGATTTACGGCCCGATCGCCGCTTATCTGGTGGAGGCCTTCCCTGCAAGAATCCGCTACACTTCGCTCTCGCTCCCCTACCACATTGGGAATGGAGTTTTTGGTGGGTTGCTGCCGCTCATTGGATTATGGTCATGCGCGGCTACGGGGAATATTTATGCCGGCTTGTATTACCCGATGATCGTTGCCTCGATTACGTTTGTAGTCGGCACCTTGTTGCTGCGCGAAACTCATGGCACAAAAATCTGGAGCGAAGTCGGCACCACCCCGCAGGTGGCTTCCGGCGATTGATGGCTTAGTCCGCTAAGCGCCGGTCTTTCAAACGATGAGCTGCCTGATAGGCGGCAGCCTACAATCGCGCCTCAGACCCAAGTTCTGTGCCTTGAGGCGCCACGTCGAGTGGCGTTATGCTCGGTAACGGCACAATTGCAAGTTCTTCACGGGAGTCGCTAACGTGGCCAAAGTTCGCGCAAAACCTCACGAAAAACAAAAGCCGTCAAAGAAAAATGAAAACCACGACGAGCGCAAGCTGACCGAAGCGCAAATTGCGGTGCATTGGAAGGAAGAAGAGTACTTCCAGCCGTCGGCTAAATTCATAGGCCAGGCCAATCTGAAAGATCCGGCCATGGTGGATAAGTTTAGCGAGAAGCATTTCCCCGAATGTTTCCGCGAATACGCTGAGCTGCTGCACTGGGACCAGTATTGGCACACTACGCTCGACACCAACGAGCCGCCTTTCTGGAAATGGTTCGTGGGCGGCAAATTAAACGCCTGCTACAACTGCGTCGATCGCCATCTTGAGAAATACAAAAATAAAGCGGCGCTCATTTTTGTACCCGAACCGGAACAGGAATCAGCCACGATCATTACCTACCAGGAGCTTTACCGCCGTGTGAATGAAGTGGCCGCCATGTTGCGCGATTTCGCCAAATTAAAAACTGGCGATCGCGTCACCATTCACATGCCCATGATTCCCGAACTGCCCATCACCATGCTGGCATGCGCGCGGCTAGGCATCGTTCATTCGGTGGTGTTTGGAGGATTTAGCGGAGAAGCTTGCGGCTTGCGGGCCGCGGATTCCGGCAGCCGAGTGCTGATTTATACCGATGGCTATTTCAGGAACGGCAAGTGGGTGGATCACAAAGGCAACGCCGACATCGCGGTGCAAACAGCGGAAAAAGAAGGTCAGAAAATCGACAAAGTTCTGGTCTGGCGGCGCTACAGCGGAAAATACAATTCCGAATCGCCCATGATCATGAAGCGTGATTATTTTGTTGATGAAATTTTGAAAGATTTTCGCGGGCACATCGTGGGACCGGTTTCCATGGATGCCGAGGCTCCTTTGTTCCTGATGTACACCAGCGGCACGACCGGCAAGCCCAAGGGCTGCCAGCATCGCACCGGTGGCTATCTCGCTTACGTAACAGGCACCTCCAAGTATTACCAGGACATTCATCCCAACGACGTGTATTGGTGCATGGCTGATATTGGATGGATCACCGGGCATTCTTATATCGTGTACGGCCCGATGGCGTTGGCTGCCACTAGCGTTTTGTACGAGGGAGTTCCGCAATTTCCCGACGCAGGACGGCCCTGGCGAATCGCCGAACGCCTGGACGTCAATATTTTTCATACTTCTCCCACTGCAATTCGCATGCTCCGCAAAGCCGGCGGTGACGAACCCAAGAAATATAACTATCACTTCAAGCATATGACTACAGTGGGCGAACCCATCGAACCGGAAGTGTGGAAGTGGTATCACCAGGTGGTGGGCAAAGGCGAAGCCGTCATCGTCGACACCTGGTGGCAAACAGAAACGGGCGGTTTCCTGTGTACTACCAAGCCCGCACTGGATGCCATGAAACCTGGCAGTGCGGGCCCTGCGGCGTTAGGAATTTATCCGGTAATCTGGGACGAGAATGGTAACGAAGTCACCGCAGGTTCCGGAAATGCCGGAAACATTTGTATTCGCAATCCGTGGCCTGGCATCATGCAGACCATCTGGGGCGACCCGCAGCGCTTCGTAACTCAATACTACAAAAAATATAACAAGCATCCGCATAGCAAAGATTGGCGTGACTGGCCATACTACGCGGCCGATGGCGCAGTGTTGCCCGCTGACGGTTATTACCGCATCCTTGGGCGCGTCGATGACGTGATCAACGTCGCTGGACACCGGTTGGGCACCAAGGAACTGGAATCCGCGTGCCTGACGATCCCAGAAATTGCGGAAGCCGCGGTTGTGCCGTTGGTCGACGAAGTGAAAGGCCGGGTGCCAGAAGTTTACGTTTCGCTGAAACCGGGAATTCCGCCGAGCAAAGCGGTACAAGACAAAATCATGTTCACGATAGAGACCATGATCGGCAAAATCGCTCGCCCGAAAAAAATCCACATGGTGCCCGATATGCCCAAGACTCGTTCAGGCAAAATCATGCGGCGGGTACTCGCGGCGATTTCCAATAACCTCGACACCGGCGACATCACGACACTTGCCAATCCCGATATCGTTGCGCAAATTCGCGAGTTAGTGCAGGGCCGGGGAGTCGGTCCACTGAAAGATGGCCCGGAAGACATCAAGCGTTTCGGCGAGGAAGCCTGACAACCGATTACAAAGATACCGTCGCCTAATACCAGACTTTTACACTTTTACGTTCGCTTATTGCGGTTCGGAGACCGCTGTAGTCGTTTTTGCTTTCGGATTTTCAGGAGCCGAAGATTTCTTTTTTGTCTTTGCTGCGCCTGACGCGGCTTGCATAGACGTGGTTTCCTTGGCTTTTCTCGGGTCGCTATGTTTTGGTTCGGTGGTGATTGAGTTCTCCGCAACCGGTTTCACAGTTGGCTGCACAACTGTGTCTGCTTGCGAGGATGCGCCTGCCGGTACTGATCCAGGCTTAGAGACATCCGTTGTAGAAGTAGCAATCGGTGCAGCAGGACTCGGTGGAGCACCAATCTGAGGCGCCGGTTTGGAGGCACTGGCGCTTGTTCCAGGTGTTCCACACCGCGCCTGAGTTTCGTTGAGTAATTCCGAATCAAGCAATGCATCTTGCCAGTGTGCGGAACATATTTGTGCCGCCGATAAGCCTGTGGCGCCGTGCATCTCGGCTCCCGCCAGATTTGCACCGTCAATTTCCGCCCCACGCAGCAGCGCCCCGCTCAGAAATGCTCCACGCAAATCCGCATTCTTGAGGTCGGCATCCAAAAGGATGGTATTTTTCATTTGTGCGCCCGCGAGAGTCGCTCCGCCAAGTTTGGCCGACGACATATCTGCGTCCTGCAGATTCGCAAAAGAAAGCACTGCACGGTCGAGTTTGGTGTCTCGCAAATCCGTCCGCGAAAGGTCCGTTCGCAACAACCGTGCTCCACGCATGCTGATGGCATACAGTGAAGATCCCGCTACCTTGGCAGTCGACAAGTCCGCATTGTCGAAATTTCCATAGGAAAGATCGGCACCGCGTAGATCCGTAGAAATAAATTGAGCGCCAACCGCATTGGCTGACACCAGAACGGCGCGGTTAGCTTGCGCGCGATCGAAATTGGCCGAACGCATCACCGCTTCACGCATGTTCGCGCCACGCAGATCTGCTTCCGAAAGGTATGCACCTTCCAGATCGGCCCGCCAAAGCTTGGCATTCATCAAGAAAGAGCGATAAGCGCGTGCAAAACGCAAATTCATCTGATTCAGGCGCGCGCCCTGCACCTCTGCCATTCCTGCTTCGGTCCAATTATTGGCGGGTGGCGGTGTGGAAATAACCGCCTCTGTGAGGTCAGCGTAGGGGCGATAACCGACACACTGAAACAGTTCGGAGGCCCAGCGTCGGATGCTGGCTGAAGAATGATCAGAAGCAATGTCGCGATCCGCCGGCAATCCGCGAATGACCCCCAGCGAAATAATCAACAAGACGCCGCCGATAATCAGCGCCGCGCGCGTAGTCAACAGTGCCAGACGAAAGAAAGTCTTGGATTTCGTGATGCGGATTTCTCCCGATCGCAACACACGTGCGACAATGTCTGGCAACCCCGTGGCGGCCGCCACGGAAACCGTGATCAGCAGCACTTGCAGCAGCGTTCCGCGAAAATCCTGACGCACCAGGTAGCGCACCCAGAAAAGCACCAACGTAGCAGGCACTACCCAATAGCCCAGCGCCATGGAAATCGCAGTTTCCAGCACCGCCAGCGGCGAGCGCCCATCTCGTAGCCATCGAAAATGTTTCCGTATCAATCCCATCAAAAACCACGGACCGTCTCGTTCAGGCGTCTGTCCGTCTGGAAAAACTGCAGGAAGGGCCGCGATACTTCCCCACAGGCGCAGCAGCAAAAAATGAAACCGCAGATACAAGATGAACAGCACTAGCGGCGCGCCAAGGTAAAACCCGGTCATCGGCAGCGCATTGCCAAGAGATGCAAGGGGTAAAGCGGACGAATTCAGAAGCAGGCGCACATCGGTGGTAAACAGAATCATCAGGCAGCAAATGGCGCTCACCGCCAGAGTCGTGAAATAAAAGAATCTCGCAATTTTGCTGGCTTCCGCGATCGGATTGGTGCTGCTGAATTCCGCGACCGATTCCGGCAATAGCGCGTCGAAAAGATTCGTGCCGCCAAGCCTGCCAACCCACAGTCCTTCCGCGCCGTATAAAGTTGCGCCCATAAGATTAGCGCCACGCAGCTCGGTGCCTAACAAAGTTGCGTTTCGCAAATCGGCATGAACAAGATTCGCTCCTCGCAGATTGGCCATCGATAAATCCGCGCCGGCCAAATTCGCCTTGGTCAAAATCGCCTCTTGCAAATTCACGCCGGTTAAGTCCGCACCGGTGAGGTTCGCTCCGGTCAAATCGGCTTTCGCACCCTCGTCCCCGCCGGACTCCACCCACATTTTGTGCTCATCCAGAATTTGTGCGAGTTCAATCAGCGGAATGCTCGAAGCCTTCATGCCCTCAATGGCCAAATCCAGAGCATCCAAATCAGAAGCCTCGGATGGTTGCAACTCTGAAGATTGCGCTAGAGAAGATTGCAATTCAGAAGATTGATTGGCGACCTTCAAACCAGCAGTGTCGACAGCTGCTTCCACGGCAGCCGGTTTCGCAGGCGCTTCCTCGAGCGCCGCTAACATTTCCAATTTATCCATTTCGCTGGCACTTATTTCGGGTTGATCCGTCGCCTGAATTTCACAAAGCGTCCCCGTCTTCGTGGCAAGCTCATTCGCAATAGACATCTTTCTCCCCATTCGTTTTTTCGTTCCGGCTGCTTCATCATCTCTTATGCGTACTCCGATGTCGCCTGACCCAAAGTACAGGGTGCGCACAGATAACAACCTGACAATCAAGGCCGGGAATGATGCTGGGAAGAAAAGTTGGGAGTTTAATCGAGGCGCGGATCGCAACAAAAAAATAGAGCCGGGGCACTTCGCTGAGGGGCCAAGGAGCCCCGGCTTATCCTGCCCGCCTCCGCAGGGTGCGAGCAAGAAACCTGATACCGCAGAAAACTTTCAAGCCTGGGATAGCCAGCAGTTGGGGGACAACCTCTGCTTGCCGAATTTTTTGTTATGCCGGAGAAAATTGCGCAGTGACGCCGCCTTCTCCGGGAAAATGTTAAAAGCTAAACTACTAGGCGCGTTCTTCACCGCGCAGAAATTCGTAGCGCTCAATAGCAGCCACTACGCCTACGGCGCCCTCACGTGGCTCGGTACGTTGCACGCGTCCAAGACAGCGCACACGCACTGGACCTGCCAGGGTGATTTCATTTGGAAGCGTCAGGAGTATTTCAACAGCAGAACCTTCTTTCACATCTTTTTGAAGGAAGAAATACACCCCGCGGGAGCTGACATCGCGGGATTCTGTACTTGTTTCACCAACGGCCGCACCTGTGGTCCAACGAACGGTGAGCGGAAGGCGCATGGAAAAGCGCTGGGTAGTGCGGCGTTCTGAGCCGGTCAAAGCGGAACCTCCTGATCGAATGAGAGTGTAGCCGGGTATCACATTGGGAACAATAGGACTGTGGGTACAAAAGAATTCAAGGCTTTGCGGGTACCGATGTACTAGGACGGGTCACTTTGTACTGCGAAAACACGGCTATTACACCTAAGTCTGATCGATTAGCCGGTGATGTATGGCGTACAAAGCAAGCTCCAGGCGATCCGAGACCCCAAGTTTGTCGAAGATATTATGCAGGTGGTTCTTCACCGTTTGTTCGCTGATGAACAATTTCTCGCCAATCTCTTTGTTCCGAAACCCTTGCGCCACCAACTGAACAATCTCTTTTTCGCGGTCGCTCAGCAGCGGCTTCTCTCGCCGCGGCCCGGACTCTGAAGATTTGGAGAACGCCTTCATAACTTCGGCTGTCATGCGGTTATCGAGCCAAATTTCGCCGGCAAAAACGCGTTGAATGCTTTTCACCAACAAATCGGTGGCGGATTGTTTCAAAACGACACCGCGGGCGCCCAAGCGCATCGCACGCACTACGTCGCGATCATCTTCGGCAGCGGTTAAAACGATGACGCGTGTAGGCAGGGTGTCGAAATTTACCTCTTCGAGCACGGCCAGACCGTCTTTATCAGGCATGCGCAAATCCAGCAGGAGAATATCCGGCTTCAATTTGGCGAGCAGCTTGATGCACTCCACGCCATTCTGTGCTTCTCCGACGATGGACATATCCTCGTCGGAATCCAGCAGTTTGCGGAGGCCGTCGCGAAAAATCGCGTGGTCATCCGCGAGGAGGACTCGAATTTGTTGTTTAGTTTTTGCCATGTCAGCCGAGCGGAATTTCGATGATTAGCCGCGCTCCATGTCCAGGGTTCGATTCTACCGTCAGAATCCCCCCGACAGTGCGCGCACGCTCCTTGATGGAGATGGGTCCCAACCGCAGGCGGTCCAGCTCGTCCCCCGTGAATCGTCCTGCGAAGCTAAAGCCTTCGCCATTGTCGTCGACGACCAACACTAGGGCGCTGTCATCCTGTGACAGTTTTACCACGACATGGGAAGCCTTAGCATGCTTTTTTATATTGTTGAGTGCTTCACGATATATCTGGAAAATCTCGCGGCAAACCCGGTCCGGGGCATGGATTTCAGCCGAATCGATCAGCAGGTCCAGGGCAACGATGGACTCGTTACGGTAGCGCTCGGCAAATCCCCGCATCAGATCGACCAGATCGGCGCTTTGGACCCGCAATGGCCGCAAGTCCGTAACCATGTGCCGCAACTCCGCGGACTCGTTTCGTACCGTTTGTTGCAAGGCCGCGAGGCTGGTTACCGACTGCTCTGGGGAGGCCGCCACGCGGCGGCGCAATACGTCTAGCTGTATCTCGATACTAAGCAAGGTCTGGAGGATGCCGTCGTGCAGATCGCGAGAGATGCGGCTACGCTCGCCTTCTATGGCGCGTGCACGGAGGTGGCGTAGCAGGAAAATGTTCTCGAGGGCCGGCCCTACGTGCCGGGCGATGCGTTCGAGCCAGGCGAGATCAGCTTTTTGGAAGGGCTTGCGCTGATCTCGTGGATTCATAAGGAAAATTCGACCCGCCGGCTGGCCTCCCTGGTCAAACGTAACGCTCATTAGAGAGCGCAGCTTCAATTCATTTTGCGTGGTGCCTGGCAACCTGGGCAAAGTTTTCAATTTTCGGTGGGTCAAGCGGTTCCAGGCAAAGCCCGAGCCCTCGCCGGTCAGACTGTTCCAGCACACCGTAGCGTCCATATCATCCAGGAGAAATCCGTCACAGCGCGACAGCGGCAAAGCCTGAGGAATGAGCCGCTCACTTTCTCCGGACTTCAGGCGCCACAAGAAAATGCGTTCGAGATCGATATCCCGGAAGGCGAGCATGGCTTCTTCGGTGCGAAAAGCGCTGGCGAGCTCTTCAAGTAACAAACGGAGAGATTCAGCCAAGCCCTGGTCAACTTGCATGGTCCCAGTGATACGCGATAAGAATTCATTTTCTGCAACATAGCGGCGACTTAAATCTCCCAGGAAGGCCAGACCCCCGCCAGCTGTAAACGTAATCACGACAAGCGCGATCCAGCCGATCGCGCGCATCCAGCCGATCTGCCCCTCCAGCGCGGTTCGTACCACCAAGGCAAGGGACAGGACGCCCGCAATGGGTATTGCGGATGTAAGCCCCCACCGTGATCCGGACGCGTAGCACACGAACAAATAGGGGAACCACAAGGCTACGGAAAACGGGCTAATGTACAAAAAGATGCCCAAGGCGACGAGGTCTACGGTGAGCGGCAAATGCCAGGGTCGGCTGCGCAAAACCCATTCAGCGGGAATAACCAGTAGCGAAATTATTAGATAACCAATTAAAAAACTGAACGCATAGTGAGGAGCAGCTGTGGCCGGTTGTTCAATGACCGCGATCAGCGCTAGTAACACGCTGATGGGCCGAGCGTACACAATCTGGCGGCCAAAATTCAGACGTTCGGTTTCGAGGAGGCTCATGCGCGGGGACGCGTGTCCTATGCCGTAGTCTAGCAAGTGTGTTAGCGTCGAAATGCAGGCATAAAGTTCACGGTTTCCTGGATATAACGTTTCAGGAAGTCCGCGCCCACGATCAATGCGAATAATCAGGAATTTGATAGGGATTGCTTGGCTGGATCCGATTCCGGGTATCAATGCATCCAAACACTGGATATGATCGCGGCTGTACTACCGGTCAGGTGACTTCCAAACGTTGACCTGACCCTCATGGAAACCCTTCGCTACCTGTTGTCACGGTACTCTTAAATTGGTGTTTCTAAAATGAGCCCAGCGATAACCTCGGAAAGTATGCAATTCTCACGTAACTGGCGACCTGCAAGGTTGCGCCGTTGCTCGGCGTTCGTATTTTTTTGTGTGCTAATGGTATTTGGCGCGTTGTGGCTCTGTCCAGCGCGTGCCGCAGCCCCCCAGCAAGGCCGTAGCGAGTCCTATCACTTGCTAACCCGTGACGAGGGACTGGCAATCATTGATGCCGTCTCCGACCATCACCAATCTCTACGCGGCAAACGATCAAAACCCGATTGCTCGCACCTGGTGAACGATATTTACGATCTGGCGGGCTTTCCGTATCCTTATGCAAAATCAGCTGACCTTTATCGCGGGGATGCCAGCTTTGTTCGCGTAAACGCGGCTCAACCCGGTGACTTGATCGTCTGGCGCGGGCATGTAGGCCTTGTCCTCGATCCCCATCAGCATCTCTTCTACAGCTCATTACGCTCTGGGTTGGCGACTGAGGATTACACGTCCGCGTATTGGCGCAGGCGCGGAACCCCGCGGTTCTACCGATATCGCGCGGCCAGCGACCAACCCATCCTCACCGCGCGCCGCACCTCTCCGCGAAGCGCCATGCAAGGCAGCTTCAGAACCGAATTGGTGAGTCAATCGACCACGGACGAGACCAGAACAAATGTCATATCGCGGGACTCTTTGGAACCGGCTTCTACCGACGATGACGAGTCGCCGGTTCGGAAGGTTTCAGACGCAGAGGTTGTGAGCCGAGCCGTACCGTCCAACGTTTTGATAAATATCGGAAACAAAAAGCCCACGACCGAACAGGTGAAGGAGGCTATTTCCAAAACCTACCAATCTGTTTCTCAGGGCTTGAATGCCGACTCTCTTCTGCATTCCGGTTCAAACGTAGTGATCTTCACTCACTTGCGTGTTGAGCAACTAGAGTTCAAAGGTAAGCATGGATGGGCGAACGTAAGCATTGATACCGAGGCAACTCTGACGTCAGGCGTTTTGGACAAAGCCGCCCGCCACGATGAGCAACGCTGGGAAATGCAGCGGGCCAAGTCAGGATGGACCATCGTTGCGCCGACCCAAAATATCTATGTACCCCGCGCATTTGCTGCCCGCATCTTTGCGCAACAGCTGGCCCAGCTGACCGACCAAAACGGCGCCGGCACGACTGGTACCTCGGACTCCCAGGAAGGCCGCCTAGCTTCCCTTCTGAACACTCTACTGAACAAATAAATATAGTGGGCGTGACAAAATAAACTGATTACGCCACAGTTTTCCTTATATAACTTGCAGCGTAATCGCTTAGCAGCGTTTCTCGCCGTCTCAACGGCGAGAACAACTCTTTATAAGTCGTCGAGGGTCAGTGAATCGCATTCGAATCATGCACGTCATCGGCACTTTGGGACACGGTGGACTTGAGCAAGGCGTGCTCAAAATCGCTACGGGGCTCGACCCCGCTCGTTTTGAACAAACCATCTGCACGATATGGTCTCTGGATTACATGCCCACAAGGCAGGACATTCGGGTTATCCCCCTGAACCGCTCTGCCAAAAAGCCCGGCTTCATTACTGGTGAACTATTGTCATTGTTCGCCCGGGAACGCCCGCACATCGTTCATTCGCGCAACTGGACATCCATCGAAGCGGTATTAGCCTCGCGTTTGGCGCGCATACCGGCAGTAGTCCATAGCGAGCATGGACGAGACATTTTGCCGCTGACTTCAGAGCCGCTGCGCCGACGGCTCTTTCGACGATTGTGTTATCGCCTGTCGGATCGGGTATTCGCGGTATCGAGAGAACTTAAACAAGAAATTGAATCAGCGGTAGGAACGCCTCCAAACTTGTTCAGAGTCATCTACAACGGCGTAGACACCAAGGTGTTCTCTCCTAGCCCTAAAAAAAGGAACGCACAGCGAAAAAGACTAGGAGTTTCGGACAACACTGTGGTGGTTGGATCTGTTGGACGCCTCGATCTTGTCAAAGATCACATGACTTTATTGCGCGCTGCAGAAATCGCGGTGGATCAAGGTAGTGATCTCTGCGTCGTGCTGGTCGGAGACGGCCCTCAGCGCGCGTCCCTTGAGCAGAAATTGCAGGCCATGCCCTCCTTGCGAGACCGCAACATCTTTGCGGGGAGGACCTTTGACGTCGCCCAGTGGCTGCAGGCATTTGATGTTTTCGCGCTTCCTTCCTTGTTTGAAGGGACTTCCAACACTTTGCTTGAGGCGATGTCTACAGGATTGCCCGTTGTGGCTACTCGAGTGGGAGGAAATGTCGAATTGGTAGAGCAGAATAGATCAGGAATTTTGTTCGAGGTTGGAGACATTCAAAGCTTAGCGGCTCACTTAAGCCGTTTAGCTGCTTCCTCGAAGCTGCGCCAGGACTTCGGCGCAGCCGCGAGAAAACATGTCGAAGAACATTTCCCACTCGAACGGATGATCAACAACTACAGCGACATGTATACGGAACTCAGTTCGCGCAAGCAGTTTGACCGTTAAACTGCTTCGGTCTGTTTACTGCCACGGCGCATCTTCTTTACTGCCAGAGCGATCATACCGCTGCCAAAAAGCAACAGCGACGCTGGCTCCGGAACAGGGGGAACAGGGGGAGGAGTGTTGAAAGTAATTCCTTGGACAAGCACGTCGGCTCCCACGCTAGGCGCGTCATATCCCTGGATCCCGAACATATTGTTTGTCGCTCCCCAAGATATGCCAAAGGTGATGTCGGCGGTACTGCCAGTCTGGGTCCCATATACACAGCTACCACCGATAGTTCCGAGTGTATTTCCTTGGCAAAGTTTGTAGTCTTCGCCAGTCTGTAAGCTTTCGATGGTGATTAGCGCGCTGCTGATTCCGTGCGCCCAAAGATTCGAGAAGTCCAGATTCACAAAATCCATATCGGTGATTTCGTGGTCTGCAGCATCGATTATCGTTCCGAGGCCCGTTTCACCCGCTCCACCTTGCTTCACGTACAGGTTCTCGCGACCGTTGTTGGTGGTACTGGGTGCGACGGGATTCAGAAAGCCTGTGGCAGTTACGGAAAGGCCTCCATTCGAATAAACGATCTGCGACTTACCAGCGTTGGCATTCGGGCAGGTCACTCCCGATGTAGTAATTTGAGTGCAATTAGAAAAGTCTATCGAGTTTGCGTAACTTAGAGTTCCGGCTAGGGAGAAGGCTGCGCACACACCTATCCCTAACCAACTAAATTTGCTAAACATTATTATTCTCTCCTGGTGGCCACTTCCTTGAGGGAAAGAGTCAGGGGGGGACCTACCAACTGAGACTCTATGGCCGCGACACTTGATACTTTTATAGCGCGAATTTGTCAAGAATCTTCGTGCACTTTTTCGAGTTTCAACGAAGTTTGTGAGTCCTGGTACCGTCGATAACTAATTTTTGACTCGGAATTTCGATTTGCGAGTGTCGAAGTGCGGTTTCAAATGTGCGTGATCGACAGAGGCTGGCGAAGAAAGAACAAATGACTTTAATCGCGGGCGCCTTTGCTATGATCGGGTTCAGTGCGGAAGAAATCACCGATCCAAATTACGCTTCTGAAAGAAGCTTTAGTGTTCCATGGTTTCTGAAGCACAGCCTTGGTTAGCTCCGTGGAACTTTGACGCTCTCCGGTTGTTGTTTAAGGTTGCGCCTCATACCAACCTGGGAATTGATTTAACTACCTTTCTTCTCGGAAATCCGCTAATGACCACGTGGGTGTACGCAGCCGTTTCGTACGCCTATTGGTCCAAGCAAGACGAGCACGTCGCGATACGCCGAATTCAGATACTTCGCGTCGTGGCTGCGTGTTCATTGTCGGTGTTGTTTGCGGCTCTGCTGGACATCAAAATCGGCTGGCCTTCCCCCGCGCGTACTGCGGGTTTTCAGAATCTCTTCCCGTCTTACCTTTGGGGTGCCGGAACAACGAACAGTTTTCCCAGCCATTCAACCATGGTTTACCTGGCCGCCTCGTTAGGTCTGCTTCGTTTAAATAAAGTTGCGGGCATACTGCTGGTGCCCTTCACGTTTCTGGTCATTTCATTTCCGCGAATCTATGTCGGAGGGCACTACCCGATAGATGTAGCGGGCTCAATATTGCTTGCCATCCTGTCGCTCGCAGTCGTCGACATCTGCCTGGCCAATCGGCGGGTCACTGAGGCTTTCCGTTGGGCAGCCTCACGCGGCCAGGACTCAGAGATCTTCTTCTTTCTTTGGCTATACGAGCTTGCCGACGGTTTTCGAAGTGCTGAGGACACCGCGCACTTCGCTTTCAGGCTTGTCCGGGCCTTGCTGCGTTAACGATCAAGGACCTTCAGGAAATCCAAGTCGAAAGCTGCCATAGCAAAAAAAGTCTCGCCTCGACCGGAGTCGAGGCGAGATTAGTATTTAGATGAATTGTTAGCGATTTATGCTTTTACGCGCTTAACAACCAAAGCCCCGAGTAGCACTGCGCCGAATAGCACAATGGTTGAGGGCTCAGGAGTCGGTGGTGGTGGAGTCCCCGGAACGAGGGCCAAGCTGGAACTCCAAGGGGTAACCAGATCGGCGCTGGTGCTCGAGCCGCTTACTGTTTCTGTAAACGCTAGGACCAGCGTCCCGTTAGGCTCGCTAGGCAACGTGATTGTTTCGGGGTTGTAAGAAGGTGCGGTGCCCCATGGTCCGATTGCCATATAGGAGATATGGAAGCTCCCTGGCAATAAACCAGTGGCTATCTGTTCCTGGCTCTGAGCCGGACTGAAGTCGGGCTGGCTAGGTCCTCCGGCCAATCCGAGCGCGGTCCAAAACTGGGAGCTGCTACCATGCCAGCCCGTAGTGCCAGTCAACGGCTGAAGAAAAGCGAGAAAGACGCTTTGCCCAGCTTCGGCGGCGCCACCAAGGTACGCTGTGCTGCTGCCCGTGACAATAACATTGCTTGAACTACACCCTGTGCTGACGTTACACAGGTGAATCGGATCTGCCTTGACCGCACCCGTGAAGGCGCAACAAAACGCCACCACCAAGGCGCTGCCCAGAACGTATTTCTTCATCATCATCACCAGTTCTTTCGAAAATGCTTAGGATAATATTAAGCTTTAAAATTGGCCCGGGAGCCCTATATAGTTTCCGCGCTCCTGTATATCGGAATACAACCAATTGAGCCCCGAGCGGTCACACAGCAGCCGCGTCTCAATTAAGCTTGTCGACAAATCTCAGGTGATAAGAACGAGTTCTTGCGCGGGAACTGACGCGGTATTCTTATAGTCGCAAGGAGTTTACTTGTCAAGCCATATCAGTTCAGATTTCCTCAGCCCTTAGATGGAAGTTTTAGTGCTGACCATCACAATATTCTTAAGAACTAGAAATCCCTCGACACCCTCAATTCTGGAAAATCGGATATGACCTACACTGGCAATTCATTTCCGGGGATGTTTTAATCCATCTTTGGCCCTAGTGGCAAAAGAGGAGCATATAGCATGGTTCACGCTGGAGTGGTGGGATTGGGAGCTTGGGGCTGGAACGTGGCCAGAAGTTTTGCCAGTCTTCCAGAATGTCGTTTGGTGGCCTGCTGCGACTTGGACCCGAAACGCCTCGACGCGGCCGCCAAGGCCTGGCCAGGGGTGGTTGGCTACAAGGATTACGATGAGATGTTGCGCCACGACAAGGTGGAAGCCGTAATTATTGCCTCTTCAGCGGTGACGCACTATCAATTAGTCAAGAAAGCGTTACTGCTGGACCGCGATGTTTTCGTCGAAAAGCCCTTTACCTTAAACGTTGCAGAAGCGGAAGAATTAGCCGAATTGGCCGAGAAAAAGAACCGCATCCTGATGGTCGGTCACCTTCTCGAATATCATCCGGTGGTTCGCCGACTTAAATCCATGATCCACAATGGCGAGCTTGGTTCCGTGTATTACATTTATACGCAACGCGTAAATTTGGGTAAAATCCGCAAAGACGAAAATGCACTGTGGAGTTTCGCGCCGCACGACATTTCACAAATCCTGTACATGCTCGATATGCTGCCGACGGACGTCAGCGTCAGAGGACAAAGCTACATCCAAAAGGGCGTGGAAGACGTTGCTTTCGTAAGCTTGTTTTTTGAAAACCGGATTATGGCGCACATCCATCTCAGCTGGCTGGATCCGCACAAAGTCCGCCGAACCACGATCGTAGGCAGTGAGAAAATGGCGGTGTTTGACGATGTCGAGGCTTCGGAGAAATTGCGGATTTACCATAATCACGCCGAACCCGTGCAGCCCAAAACCTACGGAGAATCTATTCAAGTTAGTTTTGGCGACATTTTAATTCCACGCGTGCAGATGACCGAGCCGCTAAAGCTGGAATGTCAACACTTCATCGATTGCGTGCGAGATCGCAAGGAACCGCTGAGCAATGCGCAAGACGGTCTGCGAGTTGTCAGAATCCTCGAAGCAGCTCAAAAGTCACTCGAACAGGACGGCGTTCCAGTCCGGATACAGGGAGATCATGGGAACATTCATCGACCCGTCAGCACAAATCGGGACTGGTACGCAATGCGGTCATAACACCATAGTTCTCGAAAACGTTAAAATCGGGAAAAACTGCCGCATCGGGCACGGTGTGGTCATTCACGCAGATACGGTGATTGGCGATAACGTTCGAATCGACGATCATGCGGTCGTCGGCAAGCTCCCTATGAAGGCCGCATTAAGCGCGGTGACCAAAGAGCAGTCGCTGCCTGCACTTATTATCGAAAACGATTGCCTGCTGGGCGCCTTGGTGGTGGTCTACCGCGGCTGCATCCTGCGAACTAAAGTGATGGTCGCGGATCTGGCTTCGGTGCGTGAAGACGTGGAAATTGGCGAGTACACCATCATCGGGCGAGGCGTCACGATCGAAAATAAAGTTACCGTGGGCCGCCGGTGCAAAGTGGAGACCGAAGCCTATATCACTGCGTTGTCAAAGATTGAAGACGGCTGCTTTATCGCGCCTGAAGTCACCTTCACGAACGACAATTTTCTGGGCCGCACCAAAGACCGCTTCAAGTATCACGCGGGTGTAACTGTAAAGCGCGGCGCTCGCATCGGCGCAAATGTTACTGTCCTGCCAGGGAAAACCATCGGCCCAGACGCATTGGTCGCCGCTGGTTCAGTAGTCACTAAGGACGTGCCCGCCGGCAAAATTGTCGTAGGCTCGCCTGCGAAAGTGTGGCGCGACGTGCCCGCCGACCAATTGCTTGATAATCAGTAGGCAGTCAGGGATTCCATGACAAAATTTCTGTCCGTCGTGGGCGCTCGCCCGCAGTTCATTAAGGCGGCGATGATTCACACCGCCATCGACCGTTACAACCAAAAGAATCGCCAAGCCGGTAAAATTGAACACTGCCTGGTGCATACCGGGCAACATTACGAACACAACCTTTCAGAGATTTTCTTCGCCGAGCTGCCGCTTCCAAAACCGAATCATTATCTGGACGTAGGCTCAGGTTCGCACGGCGCGCAGACGGCCTTAATCCTGGAGAAAACCGAGAAAGCGTTAATTCAAGAAAAACCTGACGCCGTGATTGTTTACGGTGACACCAACTCCACTCTGGGCGCGGCAGTGGCGGCGGCAAAGCTTCATATACCAGTAGCTCACGTCGAGGCCGGTTTGCGAAGCTTCAACCGGGCCATGCCGGAAGAAATAAATCGCGTCGTTGCTGACCATCTTTCGAATGTGCTGTTTTGCCCCACTCAAACGGCCGTCAAAAATCTCAAGGCCGAAGGCATTACTAAAAACGTGGTGTTGGTGGGCGATGTGATGCTCGATTCGATAAAAGCCTTTAAGCATTTAGCTCAGAAACATACGCATCTGCTAGAAAAACTGGGCGTCAAATCACATGGATATATCCTGGCCACCATCCATCGAGCCGAAAACACCGATACTTTTGAGAAGCTGGCGGTTTTGATTGAGGCTTTTGCGCAGATAAATTACCCAGTTATTTTGCCCATGCATCCCAGACTGCGCGAGCTCTTGAAGAGCCGCCCGGAATTATCGGCCCTAAAAGAGCGACTCGCTGGAGCTCAACATGTGCGCGTGATCGAGCCGGCGCCTTACATCGACATGCTTATGTTGGAAGCCAATGCTCGCTTGATCATGACCGACTCTGGAGGGGTGCAGAAGGAAGCCTATTTTGTTGGCGTTCCCTGCCTGACTTTGCGCGATGAAACCGAATGGGTCGAAACCTTGCAGGGGGGATGGAATACTTTAGTCGAAATTTCGCTATCGAAAATCTTGCGCCAGGTTAAGGCCTCATGGTCAGAGCCAAAAAAACGCCAGCGCGGGCGGCCAAATCTCGCAAAGTTCGGCGGCGGAAACGCCGGCGACCGCATAGTAACCACATTAGTAAAATTCATGATCCGCAAAACTTAGCTAGGCCCTGAAACGGAACTAATTATTCGAGAATGAGCCAAACCCACACGCGCTCAAAACGCCTTATAAACCATCTCTGGCGGAGGTTTATTCGAGAGCAATCCCACTCCAAAAACAATAACAAGCAATCCCGTGTTCCAAGCGGTGCGCCAGTAGCGTGTATAGACAATCGGGCTACCTTGCCACTTGATCGAGAGAAAAATCGCTCTCAGTGCTTCCCAAAGGGCCAGAATTAAAGTTGATCCAATCAATATCGCAACCCAAACTTTGGGCATATTCCATCCCAAGGTCCCAAACAATGACCGGATCTCATTCCAGTCCGCCCAGAACCAAAGTAGAGTGAACGTAAACGAGGTAAAAGTTAAGCCGCGCGCGACGGCTACATAGTATGGATTCGAGGAGACCGAACGATATGCAACGCGTCCCAGCCATTTCGTCATCAGGATTCGATACAGCTCATTCACGCTGACGGCAAATCCTTGCAAGAACCCAAAAAAGATAAATGCTGCGGTTTGGCCGTGCCAGACACCGACCAAGAAAAACGTCAAAAAAAGTGCCAAAACCGCCCATAAAGGTTCCAGGTTACGCGCCGGATATCTACGCATTAGGGTCATCAAAAGCGGGTTCTAGACATAAGTTTTAAGCCATTGGGACAACGTAATATGCCAGCGGCTCCAGAAACCGATGAAGCTGTCGGAGGAAAATGGGCGGTTGAAATTTTCAGGCAGGGTGATGCCAAGCAAGCTGGCGATCCCGATCACAATGTCGATGTAACCCGAGAAGTTGCAATAAAGAAACAGAGGGTAAGAACCAAATGCCAATATGCCCGGCATCAAATATCCATGCCCATCCCCGCCGCGGGCCAATTGCGCGAGGGCACTGGCGTGTAAGTCGGATAAGATCAGCGCTAAGACATTCGTCTTAAAAACGCCTCGTACGATCCGCTCTATCGCGCCGCCGATTGCGGGCAGTCCGGGCCTGACGCTCCCCTGCGTTTCGATCATTGATTTAAACTCGGGATATTTCTGGATGGGGCCGGCAACCAGTGTGGTGAAGTTAATGGTGTAGAGGAGGTACTGAAATGGGCTAATGGGTTCCTTCAGCTGCCCATAGCGAGAATCTATCATCAGATGAAGAACGCGAAAGAGAATATAGGACAAACCCACGGTGAGATAAGGAAAAGGAATGACCATCGACGTGGGAACGAAACTGTACTTTTTTATCCAGACGAAAAGCACAATTGTAGCGGTAATAACAAGCACAAAAGACTGCTCAGGCGCGCGTTGCACGATCTGTAGGCCAACGTAAACGAACAACAAAAACGCGATAAATGGAATGTAAGCCCAATAATCGTGCGTAAAGGTGGATAAGAACCAGCAACTAGCCGTTAACAGCACTAGTTGCCGCCAAAGAGGAGAGCGGAATAGATGATAGACAACCACTACAACGAGCGCAAAAACGATAAACTCGAACGACGAGCCACCCATAGCCTGCTAACCGATCCTTATTAATTCACTGCAGTTTTTGTCGGCACTGCGAGGCTGCCGTGATGTCGAAAGTAATCAATAACAACACCGGCCAGCAATTCATGAAAAGCGCCGGTAGGGTGCCCGTCCACGGGGTAAAACAATTCTTCAGCATTGCGTGTTTTCTGAACCGCAGGAATCACATCAATATATTCGAAGCCATGCTTTTGGGCTATTTCCTGCATTCGGCGAGGAAAAATATACACATCCCTGTGCGGAACATGAATGTTTTTGCTCATCAGGGTAGCCTCGGTACGGTTAGGTATAGCTAGCATGTAGCACGGAATGCCATTAGCGTGGGCCCGGTCCGCTAACTTACCCAGCATCATATCCATACGAGCAAAGCGCTGCTCCAGCAACGGTGGAGTGGGATCTTGGGAGACGTCGAGAGGGTCTGCAAAGCGCTCAAAGGCACGCAGTGAAAAGTTCTCGTCTCGCAGTAAGTAATGTTGGGCCATAAAGAGGAAACGGCTCTTGCCGACAATGTCACGCACGTCGCTCCAAGTCCAGGCAGTCTTTTTTACCGGCTGCTGCAATGCGGCAGCATTTTCCTGTTGTGCGGACGCAATGAAATCCATGCGAACCAGATCAAAGGGCACCACCAAGTAGAACACCGCGTCGGGCTTAAGCGAAATCATCTCGTTAAGAACAACATCGTTCTTAGACCACTCAGGACCAACACCGCCCATGTTCTGAAATTCCACAGGATGACGCCAAATCTTGCTCAAGTCTGAGGCCGACAAGCTAGCGAAATATTGATCGTAGGGAACATCCAGCCCGAAGGCCACTGAATTTCCCATGATGACTACGCGCAACGTTCCTGTTGGTTTCGGCCCACAAGGAGTTGTACCTCGATAGCCACAGGCATTCACCTCGTAGCGGATCCACGGACCTTCAATATTTTTCAACTGCGTGGAGCAGTTGGCTCGAGACCGCAGTCCCAAAATCGGATCTTTGTATAAGCAGTCATTAAACATTTTCTCTACCCAAATTTGCCGTGAGAGTATTTCGGCCATTCCTGTCATCAGGACAACAGTGAGCAGGCTGATTAACGGCAGGATGAGGAAGTCCCGGCGAGGAATTCCGGCCGACGGCTGCTCGGTAGTCATCGCCCGACAAAGCTTTCTGAATGCACCACCATCGGCGCGTCACTAACTTTTGCATCGGCTACCGATAGTTGCCACTCGGTGGAACGGTCAGCGTGCTCGGCTAGCAAGTCAAAACCCAGGTTTGCGTAGTGACGTTCTACCAGCTTATTGCGTTCTGTGGGTAGATATAGCCCGCGGAGCAATCGAACGCCCCTTTTAGCCGCCTGCGTCAGTACTTCCTTCAACACCATGTTTTCTACCCTGCGGCCCAGTACCCGGCAGCTCATAAGCCAGGTATCAATTTCCCATTCCTGTTCGGAAACTATTCGGCAGATCACGACGCTGATCATCCCGTTATCTCCAAAAATGTCTTTCAGCCGAACTTGCATGGTGAAAAACTGTGGCGAAGTTTCCATGTGCGCCACATCCAGTTCGGTATAGCGGCGGGTGGTGAGGTTGTATTGGTTCGACTTATTAATTAGCTGCGTAATACGTTCCCGGTTCTCAGCGTCGAACGGCTGAAACCATATCTCCATATCGAGAGAGGCGAGATAACTTTCCAGGTCACCAACTTGTTTTTTAAGCGAAGCACGTCTTGCGTTTCCTTCGTAGTAAGAGGCGCGGCTGGAATCTTCACTGGAAAAGGAAATCGCCTCAAAGTACCCCGCGGCACTCAACGCTTGCACATAAAAGGCTGGATCTGAAGGCATTTCTGGAACCGCCACCTGCGGCAACGTCTTGCGGACCAGTTCTCGCTCAAAGGGATTGTCATCTACAAATACCAGGGACTCCAGTCCCAGCGACAATTCCGTAGAGATGGCCTGCAAATTGGTAGGTTTGTCGTTCCAATTGGCTTGGAAGACTGCAAAATGTTCTTCCCGCAGCAGCATCTCGGCGTGCTGGCGAAAGGGAAGCCGAGCAGTTTCATCTTCATTTTTGGAGGAAACGGCCAGCACAATGCCCGATTGACGCAAGGAAAGGATATATCGCTGGAATTCGAGGTAAGCCTCTCCGGTCGCATCTCCCTGGGCCACTTTGATGCCGTTTAATCCATCATCACCAATCACGCCACCCCACACGGTGTTGTCAAGATCCAATACCAGGCAGCGTCTGCTTCGGCCTCGCATGGCCGCGATAGTGCGGCACACGTGGTCAGCGTAAAGCGGTACAAAAGCCTGAGCGAAGGGCAGTTTGGCGAGATTCCACTCGGAGGGGGAGTGCCAGTTCGCCAAGCCGACCGTTTCAGCCAGGCCAGCGACATCGAACAGAGTATCGCCAGCGCGCCGGACCATGTCGCCTAGCGCCAAATTGACCCGGTCTAATGTTTGATGCGGAGAGCCCGGTAGAATCCGGTCAAACGAGCCGAGTACTCTATGAACCGGCGCGGCGATATTTTGCACAATGCAGGTGGTCTTGCCGTTAGCTTTAATGCTGTTACAAATGGTTTCAAGATGTCGAAGAACTTCGTCGACAGCATCCTCGGAGCTCTCACCGCGCGTAGAGCGCATTGGCAAACCGCGCCAATCGATAGCAATCAGAACAGCGTCCGGTTCAAATCGGTGGATCGGCGAGCCAGGATCAAGCGCGTCCTGAAAGCCTTGATTGTATCCAGACGCAACACACTCCAAAGAGATGCCGTATCGGGGAGCGGTACCAATGAGCGCAGCCAAAATAAAATCTGGTGTTCCATTACTAATATATCCAAGTCGAAACGGCACGAATCCATCGAGGCGACCGTTTTTGGCAGCCTTTTGCATGATTTTTGCGAGGCGAATCAATTGGTTTTCATCGAGGGCAGTTGATGCCAATGCTCGAATGTCGGCGCCACGGACGCCGGGGTCCAAGTCGATGGCACGACATAACGACCGAAAATCGGCCGGAGGCCTTGCCAACCATGCTAGGTCGCGGAAAAACGTGTCCATTTGTCTCTGTCTAAATAAGGATGGTATCGAACGAAAAACAGGATTAACCGTCGTAGTTCTACTACTTCTGCTCTCCGAGTTTTTTACCCAGCAGGTCCATTAAATCTCCAACAGTCTTGAGTTGGCCTGCCTCCGCAGCACTGATTCTGACGCCGAACTTTCGTTCTGCAGTGAGCAACAGGCGGACATGGGTCAAACTGTCCCACCCCTCGACCTGATTCGCGGTCAGATCCCGATGCAATACAATGCTCTCATTGGAAAAGACGTCATGAAAGACCTCCGTCAGGCCCTCATTAATCCGGTTACTCATCAACGGTTCCTTTAGTTCCCGGTATTTTAATATGGGATCTCACGTATCCACAAACCAATTCAAGCAGAGCTGGTGCGATTCGCTAAACGTTGAGGAACGCCCCGGTAGTTTTTGGGCTCCGTGGCAAAAACAATGATTGCCGGATTACAGAATAAAAGGTCTGAGTATACGAGGTATTTGCTCAGTTTCTATTCCGGCGATGCCGCCAAATTGGGAACTAACTCGGGCTCATCCGGATCGGTGATTTCCTCATAGGATTCCTCAATCGTTTGCATTTCTTTCTTTGCGAGATATTTCAAAATAATGGTGGTGGCCACAATCTGGTAAAACAAACCAAAGTAAGCAAAACCCAGAAACGCGCCGCTGGCCGCATAGGCGATCAAACTGCCTATGATCATGTTCGCAAACATTACCAACCAATGGTCGGGATCAACTCTTTTGAATTTCCTTTTGACCCTGAAAGCCGACAACATACAAGAAGCGATCAATGCTAGAAATAAAAACAATCCAGGAAAACCATGTTCCGCGAGCATCTGAAAATAAATACTGTGCGGTCCCAGCTGGGTCCCCTCAATGTTCAGGCTGAGTCCATATCGCTGATATAGCGGCTCAGTGAAAGTGTTGAAGCCGCCTCCAAAGAACGGAAATTCATAAGCCAGATGGGAGGCAAATTTCCAGGAATTGAAGCGTTCTTGCGCAGAAGCATCGGTCTTTTCAGCGGTCTTTAGCGTCTCCATTCTTTCGATCCATTGCTTTGGCGCCACGACCAGCAGCACCGAGCAAAGAATTACTACGCCAATAAAAGCTCGAGCTTTGTGTCTTGATTGAAGGGCGATAACAAACATAACGAAAACCAATCCGATCAATGCGCCCCTTGAATAACTCAGGACGATACCGAACAAGGCAGCCACGAAAGCAAAGTAATATACAATGCGAAGTTTTTTAGATTCCTCAATTCGCGCCAGGTAAATAAACATAGGCAAAGACATATTCAAGGCCAACCCAAAACCGTTGTTATCGGCCAGTTCTGTCCCGGGCGGCCCATATACCCGAGCCTCTCCCGAAGTCAACAAGCCAAAGCGCATCGATTTGAAGGCCAATAGAGCAAACGATCCCGCGGTGATCAGATACCACCAGCGCAACTTGTCCAAGTCAGTAATCAGCAGGACTGCGATTAAAATCATTGCCAAGGCTTTGGAAATGTCTCCGAGGCGTGCCACCGTCTCGGGGAAATGGTGAACGAACTGGTTGGAGTTGTAGACGTTGATGGTCGTTATCACGAACCACAACCACAGTAGTCCCAGCAGCGCGGTCTCTCGGGTCATCGGTGGAAACCGAAATTTGCGATTCAGAGCCATGCCCACGAGCGTGGGGATTCCCGTGAGGTAACCGACAGGTAGAAAATGAGTAAAGCCGAAAGCGAAGCGCTCGGGACTCAGATAACTCAACATGGTCCACAATAAAAGCCCGAAAAACGGCCTAAAAAAGCATATCGGCAATAAGCCGCAAAAAATCACTATGAATAGTAGATCTCGCATAGATGGGGATCGAGTCCCTTGGAATCAAATTGTTTTATACCACTTACAAGGGCATCTTTTTAGAAAGGTATTTGGAGGTTCTCGTGGAGTGCCTGATCGCAATCGGACATAGCGTCGCTGGACACGATCATCCGAACGGACCAGAATTAGCCTAACAAAAAATCTATTGAAGAGGCGCTACGGAGAACTCGTCGACGATATCGTCGGAAGTGTTAAATCCGCCATAGGTCAAATACTCATAGGCTCCCACATCCAGAGTTGAAGCCGATGTCCAATTCGGCGCGGTCATGGTGTAAGCGGTCGACTGCACCAGCGTGTTGTTCAGATACAGTTTCATGGAGCTGCCATCCCAGGTTAATCCAACTTGCAAAATCACGCCATTACCGAACAGGCTATCCTCAGTTCCGGGTGGCACCCAATAAAACTGGGTGGTATTCCCCACCCGGTAGCTAAAAATCAAATATCCCTGGCTGCTCTCGGTAAGGAAGTAAAAAACATGGTTGCTAGTATTGTTATCCCGGACGTCAAAGGCGTAACGCGGGGAGTAGGCAGTCGCTTTACGCTGCGCGAATGTATATCGGGATTTCAGATAAAAGCTCACTTGGCCCGTCGAGGGGAATATGGTTCCGACTCCCGTTCCGGAGAATTTGTAGTAAGCCGAGTTTGAATTAGTACAGCAATTCAGGAAATAAACGCCGTTGCCGACTTCCGCGGGGGCATAGTTAACCGATCCCGTGCCCTGCACAACCACGGTCCCGGATAGCCCGGACGGAGCCGTGGACGGAGTAATTGTCGAACCATTGGTAACCCCACTGACTTCCGTGGCGTCAGCGTGCAGCAAGAAGACCGGCTGAGGTCCTGTCGTAGTAAACGTATAGTCGCCTGAGGCGGAGAGATTTCCCGAGGAGTCCGTCGACTGTACCTGGTAGTGATACAGCGTCGAGGGCTGCAGCGCCGAAAGCGCTACAGAATGCGACGTCACTAAGGAGCTCCCCAGCGCGCTGAGCATCCCATATGCGCTCGTCAGCCCGTAGGCAACTTGCGAATTAGACGCCGTACTCGTAGTCCAGGCAATTGTTGCCCCTGAGGACGAGATGGAGCCGGCCGATACCGCCGAAATCACCGGTGGGCTCAAGGTGGTAAAGGTAAAGTCCGCCGAAGTAGACAGATTCCCGGAAGAATCCGTGGATTGAACCTGGTAATGGTAGGTGGTCGAAGCCTGCAAACCGGACAGCGTTACCGAATGGGAGGTTACCAAAGCGGTTTCCAAGGTGCTAAGCGTCCCATACGAACTGGTTAGCCCGTAAGCGACTTGCGAATTGGAGGCCGTGGTGGTCGTCCAGGTAATCGTGGCGGTTGAGGAGGAAGTGGGGTAAGCGGATACCGCGGAAATCGCTGGCGGGCTCACGACGTTGCTGACCGTCACAGAAATGCTGGCAGAGGTAGTACTCAATCCAGAAGAGTCAGTGGCCACCGCAGTCAGAGTATGGGAAGCGCTGGTTGCCGTCGTAGTATTCCAGGAGATCTGATAGGTGGGACCTGCGCCAGATACTGGAGCACCAAGATTCGCGCCGTCCAATTGGAATTGAACGCTGCTCATTTGTACGCTGTCGGTCGCATTCGCAGAAACTGCCACCGTGCCCGAAACGGTTGCTCCATTAGCAGGGGAGGTCATCGAGACTGTCGGCGGCGTGGTGTTTGGGGGCGGACCGCTGACCGTGAATTCATCGATTACGTCATCCTCGGTGTTGAAGCCCCCGTAACTCAAATATTGATAAGCGCCAATGTCAAAATTGGAGGCGGAAGTCCAATTCGGCGTCGCGGTAGTATCCGTCAACGCTTGTATCAGGGAGTCATTGAGATACAACTTCGTGACGGAGCCTCCCCAAATAATAGTTACCTTTACAATCACCCCTGAGCCAAACAAGGTGTCTTCCGTGCCATGCGGAACGTTATAAAACTGATTGTTCCCGCCGGCGCGATAACCGAAGAGAAGGCTTCCCGAACTCACCTCAGTCTGAAAGAAAAACAGATGATTGCTGGTGTTGGAATCCCGGACGTCAAACGCGTATCGCGATGCTGCGGCAGTGCTTTGACGCTGTGCAAAGCTGTAACGTGATTTCAAATAGAAGGTCACCTGTCCCTGGCTAGCATTAAAGATATTGCCGACAGCCTGGCCGGTGAACTTGTAAAACGCCGTGTTGGTGTTCGAACAACAGCTCAAGAAATACACACCATTGCCGCTTTCTGCAGGAGTGTAGTTTACGGATCCGGTTCCGTTGACAACCACGGAGCCGGCCAATCCCGTCGGCGCAACTCTAGGTGTTATGGTTGAACCGTTGGTCACTCCACTTACTTCCGAAGCGTCCGCATGCAAGAGGAATAATGGTGAAAGTTGCGACGCAGCAGTGGTGAAGGTGAAATCCCCGGAGCTGCCCAGATATCCGGCGGCATCACGCGACAAAACCTGGTAATGATACGTGGTAGAAGCGGCAAGCCCGGAAAGAATTACGGAATGCGAGGTGACCAATGTCGGAGCCAGCGTACTTGTAGAGCCATAGGAACTTGTCAAACCATAGGCGACTTGGGAATCAGACGCTTGATCGGTCGTCCAACTAATTATGGCCCCCGAAGCAGTTGGACTGGAATTCACGCCTGAAATTACTGGTTGCGCCTGCGGATTGTTGACCGTTATCGAAATACTGCTGGTGGCGGTGTTTTCGGCCTCATCATAAGCCGTCGCGCTAAGCATATGCGGTCCGTTGGTTACCGCGGTGGTGTTCCAACCAATCGAGAAAGAAGGGCCCGATCCGGCATTTATGCCTGCCATCGGTGCTCCGTCGAGCAAGAACTGTACTCCGGTGAGTCCCACGCTGTCGGTAGTGCCTGGAGTGGCGACATCCGACGCGGTTGCGGAGACGGTGATCGTCCCGGAAACCGTCGCATTATTGGCCGGAGATGTCATCGACACCGTTGGCGGAGTGGTATCGAAGGTCAGCGGTGGAGCGACATTAGGGTCATAACGGAACAGCGCAATCAGCGGATCGTCCTGCACGCCACCCTCAAAAACAAACAAATCATAAGCGGGATCAAAGGTCACGCCCTGCCATGTTTGCATGTCCATCGAACGGTTTAATGTCGCCGGATATTGGGCCCATACATTGGTGTTGGGGTTGTACAGGTAGGTATTATTGCCGACCAAGGCGAGAAAAATGTCATGTATCGAGTCGTAGGAAAATGCTGGAGCGGTGCCCACAACCGGGGCGTCCGCCAATTGCGTCCATCTATTCTGAATAACTGAATAAGCCCACAGGTGTGCCGTGCCGGTAGCCGTATTGTAGTTATTGCCCCCAAAGGCGACTATCAAATCTCTCCTGGAATCGTAAGTAACACCGGCACCGGAGATGTTTACCGGCAAGGATGAGGGGTCCTGCGGAAGGATCGACCACGTATTTGCTACTGGGTCAAAAAGATAGGTAACGGTGCCATTGCAACCGCAACTGGTCGGCAGCAGATACACCAGTTTGTTATTGGTGGGCTCGTAGATCAAACCAGAAGTATCGCTGGGATTGTTCGGAGGATAGTTGGGATCCGACGACGGTGACGACAGCAGCGTCCAAGTGTGCGTCCCCAGATCCAGCTTCCAGGTCCTATTAACAATCGAAGGGTCAGGAAGCGAAATATTATTTACGCCGTTGACGGTATAAACCGCGTTCACTTGCGGCACGACTTCGACCGCTTGCAAGGGGTGATGATCTACTGGCGTGGGATCCGTGGTGTTCGCCGGTAAGGGTGTCGTCGTGTATCCACCATTTGAATTGGTCTGGGCATACCAATTGTTGAGTTTCACAACAGTAAAAACATTCAAAGCAGGATCGAAGGCGTATATACCATTCGCGAAGATGGAGATGTAACTGCGCACCGGATCAGCCCAGCGATCAGACAATATCACTCGATGTGTTGCCGGATCGTAGGCGCCTTTATTGCCCCAGCCCTGAGGATATAGTTGTCCCCCATTCGGCGCTCCCATAAAAGTCGGCTGAACCGGCACCCAAATATTTTCGGTGATCGAAATCAGCGGGAGCGGCTGCAAAAGACTGTCGGTACACCAGCCAGCTACCCCATTGTCGAAACTTATTTGCCACCAGTTGTTTTGACCGTCGGAACTCGGACCAGCGGTAATGGTTCCGACCGCACCATTGTTTTCATTTCCGACCACGCTCGCAGAAAGCGATGCCGACGTGTACACCACCAAAGTGCCGACCGTTTGTATCCGCTGATTCACGTGCAGGTGATTGGAAACCGTAGTGGAGATCGAGCTGGTGGATTGATTATTCGAATTATCAATCACTACAGCCGTTAGAGTGTGGGCGCCATCCGCAGCAGTCGTGGTATCCCACGACAGGGAATAGGTAGAGCCAGACGCGGTGATTGTGCCGTTAAGAGGAACGCCGTCTAATTGGAATTGTACGCTGGCTATGCCTTGGGCCGCCGTAGCGGTCGCCGCTACCAGGACGGTACGGGTTACGGTCGAACTGTTTGCAGGCGCGGTAAGCGAAATGACCGGGGTCGCACCCTGCGCACGAATGAACCCGAACAGCGTTACCCAACCAACGAAAAAAACTAAAACCGCTCGATTAGATTTGCACACGAAAAGGCTCAGACCGGAGTATTCGCAAGGGACAGATTGCAATTGAGAGTTTATATGATCCGCGTCGCGCTCTTCAATGCATTTTTCCGCTTCTTACCACAAATGTTAGTTTCAAAACTTATAGAACCTAAGTACCTAACGCTGTTAAGCCGTTCGATGAAACTCGCTAAGGAACCGAAAGAGGGGCACTTCGGCTCAATTCGGGGGTTATTGCGTTCTGACCCGCCGCGCTATCAGGGTGGGAAGACCTGTCGGTCCAGATCTAAATAGCAGACCGCGGGCGGATACGACTTGTCCGACCGTGACGGTCGCCAACGATGTGGAGGCGCCAGTAAATTCCGTGACGCTGTTGGTCAGAACCAAGATATTAGCGGGCCATGGGCTTCCCTCGTTTGATTGCAGGTTGAATTGGTTGTTGCCAATACCGGTTACGGTTCCGTTTAGCGCGCCTTGTTTCAAGGTCAGGACGGCGGCGACCGGAGTGCTGCTGGTGGTGCTTAACTGCACCTCGGTGGTTTGGCCGCCGATCAAGTCTGACGCTGATAGAAATTGGCAACCAGCACAATTCGTGACCGCTGCGGACAAATCTTCGACGGCAATTTGAAATTTCGTATTTCCGTCGATTGAGGCTGCAGCCGAGGTTCCCACAGCAGGTCTCGTTGCTCCGCTCCCAGTGCCCGTTCCGCCCGTACCTGTTCCTCCGCTACCGCTGCCACTGCCACTGCCACTTCCACTGCCGCTGCCACTTCCACTGCCGCTGCCACTTCCGCTGCCACTGCCACCGCCGCTGCCACTGCCGCTGCCACTGCCACTGCCACCGCCACTGCCACCGCCGCTGCCACTGCCACCGCCGCTGGCTGTATTCGAGACTGTGACGGTGACCGCGCTGGACGAAACAGTGTTACCGCTGCGGTCCACCAGAACGGCGGTCAGAGAATGGCTCCCATTTGTAGCCGTCGTTGTATTCCAAGCCATGGAATACGGGTTTGAAGTTATTGCCGCACCAAGGTTTCTTCCGTCCACCTTGAATTGCACGCTGGCGACACCCGAGCTTCCAGAAGGCGTTGCCGTAGCCAGCACCGTCCCACTGATGACGGCCCCGAAAGTTGGAGAACTAATAGAAATTGCGGACGCGGAACTCGAACTCGTCCCGGTTCCGGAGAGCGTAACCGTTTGAGGGCTGCCAGCCGCATTATCGGTAATGCTGACAAGCGCGCTTTCTAAAACCGCTGATGAAGGTTGGAACGTAATCCTCACAACACAACTGCTGCCAGCAGCTAAAGTGGATCCACAAGTATTCGTTTGGGTGAAATCAGCGCTATTGGCACCGGTAATGGCGATACCCGAAATCGAAACTGGGGAAGACAACTGATTCGACAGCGTAATGGGTTGTTGCGCGGGGATGCCCACGACCTGACTTCCAAAAGACAAACTGGTTGTTGACAAAGAAAATACCCCGGTGCCTCCACCGCCGGAACTCTGTCCGCCGCTGTAAGCCTTAACACTGAAATTCCCTATTGTTAGTCCGGCAACTCCTGCGTTGATGGTTATGCTTTGCACGGTTCCGGCGGCGGCCGGCGCCGGAAGCGGGGAAACGTTTGTCGCGGCGAACCACGGCATGGTGTTGACCGGGTCGCCTGTGAACACGTTATTGATGGGGTCAAATCCGATCCAATCCACGATTTGCTTCGGACCCCACTTGATCCGATAACTGGTGGCCCCAGCAGGAACGGTCCAGGACACGGTGTAAGAACCTCCACCATTGTTGACGGCCGATATAATGGGCACGACATTCAGTCTGGCCTGGGTGGGATTTTCGATAATGTTGATGATATGCGCGGGTTGAATGGATCCAAAGTCGGAGGTGCCGGTGCCAAGGGCTGACATGTCCCGCTGTATATTCATTTCAAATTTCTGGGCCCAACTAGTGTCACCGTCCACGAGATACTTTGGTAGAAAATCGAACGACACAGTCTGCTGCGCTTGCGGTACGGTGTGGTAATCCTGGACGCGCGTAGTGTCCGCACAGCTACCTGGCAAATCAATGGCTTCGTAGTAACGGAAGCCGTTTACGTCCCACCTTCCGCTTCCGTCATCCTCATACATCTCCGAAAGCGACCATCTCGACATTCCGTACACGAGATCAAGCGAATTTAAATATTCAGACCAGTTAGGTCCTTCCACGTCACGCAACTCCAAAACTCCTTGGATCAAATTGTGCGTAAAGAATGGTGTGGCGTACCTAACGTGACGGTTGTCATCCTTGCACCACGGGTTGAGATAGGTAGCGTTAACGCCATCCATGACTAGACCGCGGGTCCGACTGATCCCCTCCGTTTTCCAATTCCCTTCTGGCGAGGTGGGGCCGGAAACACACGGGGCACCGCCGACAACTGGATAACCTGAGACGCACAAATCCGCGCTTACTTGCATCATGTAATCTTTGGCTGCCAGATCAACGACCGGTGCAGCATCACTGGTATCTCCAATTGAACTGAGGAATTTTGACAACCGTGCTGCTCCCATGAGGTTGACTCCGACGGAGCGTACGTTACCGAGACCGCCCTGCGATGACCACGGCACGTAGCTTTGTATGCCCGCCGAAGTGGTCAAAACAAGATGGGTGGCATCCGTAATGGACCTAATGGTGTATTGCGCGGTTCCTATGTTGATCGGACCCTGAAGCATGGAATTGTCAAAATTCGGCCCCAAGGTGGTCACTTGTACTCCATTAGTGTTCACTCGTCCGCTCAGGGAGCCAAAGTTTCCTGCCTGCACCGTTTCCTCATTTAAGAAGTAATCCGCGGGGCCATCTAAGATTGCGTCTTTAATGAATTCATCACCTGAGATGAAATAATAATCCGGCATGCCGTACCAATGGCCATGTTCCGCGTCGATCCATTGTGCCTGTCCGGTCGCCAAGCTGCTATTGGCAGAAGTCGCCGAGGGGCGCCCGAAAACATCTAGCTCAGGGTTAGAAGCCTCTACATTTGGCTTGTCGCGCCAATTGAACCCGTCTGAACGTGCCCAAGCGGTGTCAGCGATGTAGCGATAAAAGTGGGATGATTTAAGGTATCTGCCTGTCATGCCGCGGGTTATGAAATTCAAGAGGTATGACCAGCGGAACTCTGATTGATTGTCGCCTCCGCCCGTATGCCAACCGTAGAACCGATAGACCGGCAGCGGCCAGAAAGCTAAATTGGCGGTGCCGTAATCCTGGATGCAACACGCGCTGCTGGCCCCAATAGCCGGTAATGCGGATGCAGTGGCGGACGAAGCTGTATAAGCACAACCCGTTCCGTTAAGATCAAGAGTGACATTGTTACCGGATACGGCCGTTACCGTGTATCCGGCGTTCATCGGGGCACAACCGGTCCCGGTCCCACCCGAAATTTCTATGGTCTGTCCGACCGCCAGGGTATTAACCATTGAGGGATTTGCCAGAGTGATTACCATTGGCGCTGTCCCACTTGCGGCCGTGACCACCGAACTTGCAGCTGAACCTGAGGGAGGTATTGTGGCCGTCTGTTGAACCTGTTGGTAAAATCCATCCTCGACTGCCGGGCTGAGCAAGGTGTAGGGAAATACACCGGTCGCGTTGTAATGGGTATACGGAGCGCGCGCTAGCAGATAGTGCTGAAACTTTAGAAATTCATTCGCAGGAGCCGTTGGCGAAGTGGCGTGAAAATTTAAATACAAATCATGGGTGCTGTACTGGGGCCAAGCCTGATAGTACGGTTGGCTATTTTCCCGCGCCCAAATCCCGATGCGAACATCGTGGCCACCAGCATTGAATTCCAGCGATTTAGGGAAATAGGCGGATAACTGATACACACCTATGTCCAAGCCCACGCCATTTGTGTCGGTCAGGCTTGCCCACCCTTGAGGGTATTGGGTGTCTGTACCCGTTAGAAGCGTCGATCCGTTCTTAACGATGACATAACCTCTGTCATTTGTGTAAGTTACGCATCCAGATCCAGAACTACATCCGTCCTGCCATGCAAGTGACTGGGACTCCCCCTGATATAAATAAACGCTGTCGCTCGCACCCAGGGTCCCAGTGGTGGGCGTAGCGGTATGGTTGGCAATGGCGAAAGCCGCGGCAGTGGAAATATTCGGACTGATGCGCACCTCGTAGGCCTGATAACCCTTGTACGCCGTGGCAAACGTGCCGGATGTTCCGTAATCCGCATTCCGGAGGCTCGAGGTGATTTTGACGTTCGTTTTTCCCTGGTAGAAATATTCGCGCACGGTGAAGTGCATATAGATGTGGCCGGCAGCATCAACGTGATCGCCGGTACACTTCAGCGCGGCTTCCACAGGGCCATTTTTCTCGATCACACAGGTCGAATTGGGATCATTCGCCGATGAGTACACCGTGGTACAAGGGGATTGCCCGGTGGCAGTTCCGCAGGTCACATTGGCCGGGTATGCTGCCAACGGGTTTGGCCCGGTCAACACCAATCCTTGAGACGTTCCCGACGCTACCGCGACGGTGTTGCCGATCATCACCTTATCGACAACGTTGAAGTTCGCTTTCTTAACGGTGAACGTTGCTGCTCCGGTGGTTACCGTGATGGTGGACCCGTTATCAGTCGCGAGATTCGTTCCCCCGAAATTTCCCGAGCCACTATTTGTCAGGGAAACCGTTGTGGTCCCACCGGCTGCCAGCGTCGGTACAATGCCGCACACTTCTACCCATTTGTAGTTTCCTGAAGGCCAAACGCCGAGCATCCGAAACTGACCGGCCGTAGCACCACTCAAGCCCAAACTACTCGTGCTGGTAATGCCCATGGAATCTGCCAAAGGAACGCCCTGGCAGAACGGCTCGTTGGTGCGTGCTACTCCAGGGACGCTTCCCGGGTACAAGGCCTCTTGAACCGTGAGCGCAATCGGGAATGTCGCGGTGTTGTTCCCGGATCCGCCCCCGCCGCCTGTTCCCCCGCCGCCACCCGTGCCTCCGGTGCCGCCAGTTCCGCCACCGCTACCGCCTGTCGCCACTCCAATCGTCAAACTAAAACTCTGCGGACCCGCAGTACCTAGTCCATTCGCCACGCGCACCGAGAACGTGTATGTGCCTGCAGTCGTCGGGGTGCCGCTTAAAACGCCACTGGAACTCAGCGATATTCCCGGAGGGAGGGCACCACTTGTGACGCTCCAAGTGAGAGGAATACTTCCCGATGCATACAATGTCGACGAATACGGTGAGCTCACCGCACCATCTGAGAGAGGCGATGTGCTTAACATTGCGGGAGCGCTAGCCCCACCAAAGGTACCTATCCAAATCTCGGCGACTCCCGTCGCGCCATAAACATTCCCGGCACCCACATGTGGCGCCCAGGCGACTAGACAATTCAAATTCGAGTCGTACGTCATCGTCTCGGCTAAATACGGCCCTTGCCCGACTTGTAACTGTGTCCAGGTATTAGCAACTGGGTCGTAGACCCAATCCTGAGGAGGTGTAAGTGGGGTGGTGTTCGAAGGAACATGGGCCGTAAGATGGTAATAATACTTGCCATCATTGGTATTGAATGCGTGCGCCAATCTCCCGTTTTCATTGTTGGCCGACAAATTAGGAGGATCTATGGCTACGGCGCTCGTGCCGTTTGAGAGAAACGACTGAGCAAAGCAATAGCTTGACCCAGAGGCGGATGTACCTGTGGCCACGGTGGCCATCCCAGAAATGTTCGAAGGCGCGGCGAAGGTGAACAGCGAAGACCCCTGGCAGACCTTCATGTGAATCGGTCCAACCGGCAAATTGATGGCTGTGGCGACGGCGTTCGAACTCAAATCCAATTCCAGGGAGTTTCCAAGGGAGAAATCAAAAACCGGAGAGGCCGACGATTGGATAATTCTATATGTGCCCGGCAAAGGCGACTGTGGTGTCCACTTCTTGGCCGTAGCGCAGTTGGAGTTGGTCGTCATGCAATATATCCAGGTCTGGTCTTCAATCACTCCCGTACCGAATAGGCCGCCAAACTGGATCACGTAATGATGAACGCTATCGTATTCAAGATTCGGGTAATAATATCCAGTCGGCAGCCCACTGGGGCTGGCAGCGAGTACGGCACTGGTTATGTCGTTCCAATCGTCGGGAAGGGCGCAGCCTACATTTTGCTGTTTAGCAGTCAATGTTCCAGGCGTTGGATTGGCAGACGTATCGCAATAGACCTGCATCGAGTGAGTATTACCGCCACCGTCATATCCGAATAAAAGAAAGGCGTCGTCATCTGAATCGTGAACAACGCTAGCGTTATTGAATAGTCCGGTCACCGTCGATACGCTCGCGCCACTGAGCGCCGCAGCGGGCGTGGTTCCTAATACACCACGCCTTACCGATAACGTAACCGTTGCAGGACCAGGGGTCCCTCCGTTCGCTACGACCTGTACAATTTCGCCGCTGCCTGCGATTTTCAGGTAATGGCTATTTCTGATGACTGACGATGCGGATACCAAGACAGTCAAAGCCGTTTGGGACTGGGTAATAGGTGCGGTCAGGATCCCCGCAGCCCTGATTGTTTCCGGAGGATGCGCAGGTACAACCTGTGTCCAAGTGTTATTTCCACTGCCAAGCTGGTAGTAATACATCGTTGGGAGGATATTGGTATTGCAAACTCCTTCGAACGCCCATAACCGGTTTCTTTTTGTATCTATCCAAAGTTGACCGACCGGGTGACGGACGCCTGGCCAGGTTGCAGAATCGAGGACACAGTCCCCGTCCCCGGGTTGGCTGGCACTGCCGATTAAAATGTCGGTGGAAACGTCGTCAAAATAGTGGAGTCTTGAAGAATAAATTGATTCCGCACCCGAAATTGTATCCGTTGACCAAATCCAGGTGTGCTTGGTAAAGGGATCGTAGTGAATGTCGAGGTAGCCATTGTAATAGGTATTCGGTGAAGCAGCGCCTGAGGTATTCCACACTTTTGTCCAGGTAATCTGTGCACTGGCGAGCTGTCCGGAAATCAAACAAAAAAATGCCAGGCAAAAAAAGATTCTGGCGAGGCTCGATAATTTCATCTCAGCGTAGTCCCGCTCGGCAGTCCAGGAAGCCGCGTTGATCCCGAAATACTTGAAAAGAGCCGCAGCGCTTGCTGCAACGCTTGCCCTGATCTTCATGAGCTTGTCTCCGATTAGCGTTGGACCGCCACCGTAAAGGAAGTGTTGCCCGAACTATCTTGCGTCGCTTTCGTCAATAAGCCTTCGTAGGTCGTGGGCAAATCCGCGGTGCTGGAGCCCACAAACTTTGCCAGGTACGAGCCGGAACTTTCCATATCGGCAGTGATTTCGATGGATCGTCCGGCTTGGAGATTTGAGAGTTGCGCGATGTCGGCGGACCACAGCGTGTCGCCGTTGGTATCAACCGTCACGTTGCTTCCAGACGATTGTAACTTCATATTCACTACCGGCGCTGATCCGGATGATACGCTTGTGATTGTTCCGATATCATCGACTAAACTTTCGTCCGGTTGCGCAACGCTCATCTGCGTTGCGGTAATCCAAGGATTGATCACATAGTTTCCACTTGCGTCCCTGGAAATCGACCTCTCCAGGTCAAGATCCATCATCACTTTTGCATCTCCCATGGCGGCTATGGAAAACAAGCTAGGCAAGCTTGCTATCGTCACAGCTGAGGTAGCCAATCTGACCGACGGCGTCGTGGTGCCCGTCAAAACCGTCATGTTCCCTTGCGCATCAACCACGCTTAGCTCAGGATTCGCTAGCGTCATAATCATTGATTGGAAATAACCTTGTGGGACTAGAGTCGCTTGCGACAACATCTCTGGCGCGAGTTCCAAATGTCGCACTTCCGGCACTTCAACCGTGTTCAGGAGCGATACTGGATTTCCGCTCGAGTCCGTAACACTGAGTCCCGTGACTACCATCGTGAAAGCAGCCGGTCCGGACGCCTTGGTTGTCCTTAGGAACATCGATACCGTTCCCGTCGAATTCGCACTTTGGGGTTGTACAAGCTTCTGGGTAGATTTGACTGTTCCGGTACAACCGGCAAGTGCCAGTCCTGTTAGTATCAACGCTAATTTTCCAACTGACTTACGGGCCATGTGCTCTCCGGACCTGGTTACAGCGCGCTAACTACTTGGCTATGGATGGCGCACACACGAACAAATTGAGGCTACCGCCCTGCGGTGGGAAAAGTAACTGGTCGAGAGTGAAGTCTGAGGTCCAGTATACGAACCTGTACATCAGGGAAGGAGTGCACAGGAGTCATACGGCGAGGATGCTGCGCGATTTCGTTAATCCGAGTTATTTTCATTCTGTTAGAGCAATATGAGGGTCCGAATGCCTTTAAGCCCGCGGTGAAATTCGATTCAGGTTGCCCGCAGTCGTTTCGGATTGCGCCCATTTTTGGCCACACAGTACACGCCGCTCCAACGCGGCGCTTGCTTAGGCGCACCATCTATTGGAGAATCCTGCTCCCGTGAATCCCCATGTCTAGACGACTGCCGTCGTTGGACGGCCTCCGGGGCGTGTCGATTGCCTTGGTCTTAATATCCCACTTGACTGGAACCCGTGGTGCCCCAGCGTTTCTGGATTTCCGGGAGGATTTGGGCAACCTTGGTGTACGCACATTTTTCGTGATCTCTGGATTCCTGATCACCTCCCTGCTACTTGACGAAAGGGCTGCGACTGGCACCATTTCGCTGAAGAAATTCTACCTCCGCCGCATGTTCCGAATTTTCCCTGCGTCTTACGCATACATCTTGGTGATGGCCCTCTTGAGTTGGTTCGGCATCATAGTCCTTAAACACAACGACTTACTTTGCGCCGCCACCTACACCGTCAACAATCATTACGACCGTTCCTGGTGGATTGGCCACCTGTGGTCGCTTTCCGTGGAAGAACAATTCTATTTGCTGTGGCCATTCGCCATGGTCTTTCTAGGAACTGCTGCTGCCCTTCGTGTTGCCGTGGCCACGGTAATCGCCGCCCCCCTGATTCGCATTTTTCTGATGGTTTTCGTGCCTTCCCAGCGGGTCGGTATCGGTTCCATTTTCCCTACGGTTGCCGATGCCATGGCCGTCGGTTGCATCCTGGCATGCACCCGTGAGCAACTAATAGCGGACCCCCGATATGCACGCTTCCTAAGATCTCCGTGGTTCGTGCTCGTACCCATTGCCGTTTTTATACTGAATTATCCTTTGTCCGCCAAGCTGTCCGCGTTGGTAACTGTATCGTTGCTCAATATCGCAATCGCGCTTTGCATCGACTGGTGTGTACGCACTCCCGATAGCTGGATTGGAAAGGTTCTTAACTGGAAGTTCGCCGTTTGGATCGGCGCTCTAAGCTACTCCCTGTATTTATGGCAGCAGCCATTCCTTAACCGCCATTCGAGCCTGACAATCAACGCTGTGCCCTTGAATTTAATGCTGGCAATCATGGCAGCAGTCCTGTCGTATTACTTGATCGAAAAGCCCTTTCTACGTATTAAAGCACGATTTGAGGTTGATCATCGGCACAACGAGCGGCCAGAAGGCGATAAAGTATCGGAGTCTGCTCAAGTGATTTCAAAAACCCTCTGACGAATGTGTGCAAAAGTTTTCTTTCACCCAATGCGCTCTCTTAATTCATCTGCATCCGAGGCATACTCCCCGTCTACTTCGGACGTTAATAGCTGAGTTTGCTGTTGGAGCTAGTAATGGGCATACTGGGACCCCTGCCTCACTAGATAAATATTTGTTCAATACCCAGAAATATGTAGACATCGGAATTTAATCCGTGATAAAGATACACCCTCGCGCGAGGTAGGTTTTCCCCGAAGCAAACCTCCGCTACTGCAAGCGTCCCTTGTCAGAAGTTCTTCTTACTAGGTACGGCAAGCGGTATGTAGGGCCAATTATTAATAATTGTGTGATCAGGAGCCGATTGAATGAATTTGTTAAAGGAGAGACGTAAAATGAAATTATTCAAATGGAGGAGCGTTTCTTGGACCATTCTGACGCTATGTCTTGTATTTGCGACAGCAGCGTCGGCGAACACTATCGGACCTGGAGGGAGCGGGGCGCCAGATATCCTGTCACCTACAGGTGCGATCATTGGAGATACGGGAGTACTAAATTTCACGACAGGTCCATTTCTGACCGGAACGACCAGGGAAATAGTCATCCGGGATTCGATAACGGGAGATTTGGACTTTATCTATGCGATTCATAATAACTCCACATCAACGGATGGCGTCGGGCGGAGCACGACTGCAGCCTTCACCGGATTTACTACCGACGTGGGGTACAATCTGGGACTTTCACCCGATCTGCTAGGTTACTCTCCAACCATAGCTCCACTCACAGTAGACCGCAGTCTCGCGGGCGATACAGTCGGTTTCAATTTTGGACCACCCCTTGGTTTTCCTCCAGGTGCATCATCTTATGACTTAATCGTCGAGACAAACGCGCATTACTACACCGCGGGAGTCCTTAACTTCATCGACGGCGGAGTCGCGGGTGTACCGGGCTTCGCTCCTACATCAACTCCTGAACCAGCCAGCTTGGCACTGATGGGCACCGGCATCGTGTTCTGTGCTCGTTTGCTTCGCCGCAAGAAGAAGAACGCCGAAGCCGCCATTACGGCATAGTTACAATCATTCCCAACCAAAAGCCCCGCTAAGTCTTGGCGGGGCTTTTTTTGTCAGGGTTCTATTAAGCGATTTTTACGAGAGTTAGAATCTCCTTAACCTGCCTGCAGGTATACTGTGATCGCGCGCAAGAACCTATCTTGAGAATTCTTTATCTTTGCCATCGTTTTCCTTATCCCCCGAATAAGGGTGAAAAGGTCCGTGCATTTCATCAGTTACGGGCGCTTGCTGCCGGTCATGAACTCGATTTGTTTACGCTGTCCGATGAAATCAGCGATACTTCTGACCAATCTGGCTTAAATGGATACTGTCGCCACGTGACGGTAGCTAAGGTAAACCCGACTTGGCATCGTCTCCGCGCCTTGGGCTACCTGCTTGGCCGGACCCCTCTTACCGTTCCATATTTTTATTCTTCAGAACTTCAAAAAGGGATCAAGCAGGCTATCGACTCGCGGTCTTATGACCGTATATTTATTTACTGTTCTTCGATGGCACAGTATGTGGAGAACATCTCCCGGATTCCCACGATAATGGATCTGGTCGATGTCGATTCTGATAAGTGGATGCAATACGCGGCGTTCTCACGCTTCCCAAAGTCAGCGCTTTACCGACGTGAAGGAAGTTGCCTTCGTGAATACGAGTTGAGCGTCTGCGCAAAAGCCACCTGCACCGTGGTAACCACCGAGCGTGAGGCTGAAATCGTCAGGCGACTGTCGGAGCGCATTCGCGTCCACGTTATCCCCAATGGAGTCGACACGGCTTATTTCAGTCCTGAAGCTGTCACGCCGCAGCCGAGCGCGCCCACTATCATCTTCACCGGAGACATGAGTTATTATCCGAATGTCCAGGCGGTAACTTACTTCGCGCAAAATGTTTTTCCCCTAATCTCTCAGAAAATTCCTGACGCCCGATTCCTGATTGTTGGCCGCAATCCTGCCCGCAGCGTCCAAGCCTTGGCAAAAATCAAAAACGTCGAAGTGACCGGGTTTGTTCCTGATGTTCGTCCTTATCTGGCTCAGTCTCGATTGTCTGTCGCTCCATTCTCAATTGCGGCGGGTATCCAGAACAAAATATTAGAGGCCATGGCGTGTGAGATTCCGGTGGTGGCTACTTCGCGAGCGGTGCAAGGTTTGACGCAAGGCGTTGCGGGGGCTGTGAGCATCGCCAACGAGGCAACGGAAATGGCGGAGAAGATCGTGCATTTGCTAATGGACCAAGAGTTTGCTCGCCGCACCGGGGTCGCCGGCCGCCAACAAGTAATGCTCGAATATAACTGGACGCAGGCGCTCGAAAAGTTATTGCGGCTGGTAGAAAATCCTTTTAGCATGGACTTGCTTCCAAGCGTGTCCGACAGAAATGTTTGATTAAAGCTATGGAACAGCACGTTCCTCCCGAAGAAAAATACCCTGCTGCCTTGAACACCTTCCATTCCGACTTAACCACGGAGCAGTCTCCCGTCCGGACCTCTCAATTGCAGATTCGGTTGCTGGAAGCATCGGACATTTCTCACTGGGATGCGTTTGTAAATGGTCATCCGTTCGGAACGCCGTTCCATCTGCTGGCCTGGAAGCGCACGCTTGAGGACACCTTCGGTTACCGGCCCTATTATCTGCTGGCGACCGGAGAGTCCGGCCTGCATGGCGTGCTACCGCTGTTCCTGGTGAAGAACGCGATCATCGGGAAGGCGCTGATCTCCACACCTTTTGCTGTTTATGGCGGCATCCTGGCTAACTCTGTGTCAGACGTCAAGGCATTGCATCAACGGGCAGTGGAACTGGGGAAAGAGTTACGCGTGGATTATGTGGAATTTCGCAACGCGCATCGGGAACAATGTGCAACAACGCCCAACGTGGATCGCTACGTATCCTTTACGCAGCCCTTGGTAGCTGGCGAGAACGCCTTGCTTGAATCTTTGCCAAGAACCGTACGCAACAAAGTGCGTAAGTCCCTGAAACAGGGCTTTGAAATGCGGTATCACTCCAAGGATTTGCGAAATTTTGAGAAGTTGTATGCCAAGAGTATGAGAAGGCTTGGAACACCTTGCTTTCCGGCGAAATATTTTGCGAACTTGGTGCGAAATTTTGGCGAGATGGTCGATGTGCGCGAAGTCTGGCTCGACGGCAAACCCATGGCCGCCAGCCTGAACTTTATTTATAGAGACGATATGCATATTTATTATTCCGCGGCCGACGCCGATTACAATCACCTCGCTCCAAATACGTTTATGTATTTCGACCAGCTTCGTTGGGGCGGAGATCATGGATTGAAAACATTTGATTTCGGGCGATGCAAACGCAATACCGGCGTCTTTGAATTCAAGCGCCACTGGAACACCGTCATGCGCGAATTGCCTTACGAAGTGGCGCTCATCAAACGGAAGGACTTGCCCAATTTCAGCCCAGTGAATCCTAAGTTCGAGATGGCCATTAAAATCTGGCGCATGCTTCCGCTGTGGCTAACGCGGGTGCTGGGCCCGAGGTTGATCCGTTTGTTCCCGTAGATCCGGCTGCGCCTGCATGGCGCCCGTGATATGGCAATCTTAAGATAAAGTTGAACGTTCGTTACAATTCTCGACTTATTTCTTCCTAAGGACAGCCACAATGTTAGTGCGGTAGTTCGCCAGGCGAGCGGATCGAAGAGCTCTGATCAGGAGCAATTCCGCCACGACCATCGGACCGAGCATGACCGTCAGCGCCGAAGATTCCACGGTCTTCAACTCAGTTACGCTAAACTCGGTCTTCTGGGCCAGGGCTCTTATGGCGTTCGGAGTGTTGCACCTGTAAAACGTTGGGAATACGTCTACTGCAGGCCGCGCTTGTAAATAGGGTGTCATTTTGAGCTTCACGGTGTCAGGAACGACGCGAGCGATCGCCGTGGTGTATCCCATGAGATTAGGTGTATGAAAAAGGAAGCTACCGCCGACTTTCAAGAGCCGGCGCACCTCTTGGAGCATAGCTGCGGGGTCCTTCACGTGCTCCAGAACCACATTCGCGGTGATTAAATCAAAGGACTGATCCGCGAATGGCAGTTGCTCAATGTTGCCGCGTACCTTGTTTTGCAACATTTTATACGCGACCAAGCTGCGCAGATCGTAGTCGATGCCTACGAAACTTTTACATTTGGATAAAAGAGTTTTTTGGTCCTCATCGCCGCAGGGCATCCACTTGGGAAAGAGTTGATGGCCACATCCCAAGTCCAGCCAGACGCTGTCGTTGGTTACATTTGCGAATAACATCTCGCGGTAGGACCACTGGGAACTTTGGAGGCCCGGGGCCAGGAGGTCCCGGGAGCGGGCATAGAATTTCTCGAATGCGGGACGCAAATTCATGCCAAATCTCTGGCCGCTTTACTTTGATTCGTACCGTTTATGGTCAATGGCGTAATCACGAGGTGAGGTGCACTTCGTCACCCGGGGTGCCCACTTGTCCAGTTTGTCCCCAGACCGGCGCGGACATTGTGAACGCCAGTAAAATCGACATAACAAATTCCCACTGCACTTCTCCGCGCTGGAAGCTATTCCAGATTTGCGAAACTCCGTCACGATTCAGAAAAGGCGTAGCAGCAGAATCTGTAAAAATAAAATCCTCGGCCCAGCTCTTCAGTTTCCCGCGCATCCAGTGGTGAAGCGGAATCCGGAATCCTTTCTTTGGCAAATCCAGATGTCCCTCAGGTAGCTGCTTCTTCATGACTTGCCGCAGCAAATATTTACCCCGGCCTTTGCGCAGCTTCAACTCCAACGGCAGCGAGAAGGCAAATTCAACCACTTTGTGATCCAGTAGTGGAACGCGAACTTCCAGGGAGTTCGCCATACTGGCGCGGTCTACCTTAGTGAGAATGTCATCCACCAGCCAGGTTTTGAGGTCCATATAAAAAGCCTGTGAAAGTGGATGAAACAGCGGCCCGCGATCATATACTTGCCGCAATACATCCCGCGGATCGTAATTCCCTAATTCTTGCTGGAACTCCTTCGAGAACAATTTGGCACGCATCGAGGCATCGGTGAAGGTGCGCGCCGTGATGTAGCCCTCTCTGGTACTTTGCGTCAGCTGATACAGATTGCTATGCACGCGCGAACCGAAGCTGCCGCTCTGTTTTTCAGGGCTCCACTCGCTAAACGGAAATAAAACAGCCCGCCGTACGTTGAGTGGGAAAGAACGCCGGCATCGTTCAAGAGCAAATTGCCGCGCATAATGCCCGTATCCGGCAAAATTCTCATCTCCACCGTCACCGGAAAGAACGACCTTCACTCGCTCGCGGGCCAGCTGAGAGACCGCATAAGTGGGAATGGAGGAGTGATCCGGAAATGGTTCGTCATAATAGCCGGCCAGCTCCCGCAGAATCTTCGCCGGTTCAGCGGTAATAGTTCGTTCATGGTGATTGGTATGAAAGAGATTCGCGATTGCTCGCGCCCGCGATAGTTCATTGAATTCCTGTTCCTCGAACCCTATCGAGCAGGTCATGATCGGTTCGGAAACCATGCCACTCATTAGCGCTACAACGATGCTTGAATCAATCCCCCCACTCAGGAATGCGCCCACCGGCACATCGCTTAGCAGGTGGCTGCGCACCGCATCATGCAGGATTTCCTCGAGGCGTTTTTCATAGTCTCGCTCGGATGGGAGTCGCAATTCTTCTCGCGGCAAATCCCAATACGACTGTTTACGAGTGCCTTCCCGGCTGAAACTGACATAGTGTCCCGGCTCCAGGGAGTGCGCATCTTTATAAATCGTCTTCGGACTGGCGATAAAATTAAACGTGAATAAATCCGCGATGGCCGTAGCATCTATTTCAAGCGATATCTGTTCAGACTCGCGCAGACATTTCAACTCCGAACCAAAGACCACACCGCTGGATCCCTCGCCATAAAAAAGAGGCTTAATTCCAACGCGGTCGCGAGCGAGTACCAGCCGCTGATTCTTCTGATCCCATATCCCTAGCGCAAACATTCCGCGCAGAAATCGAAAACAATCCACGCCATGGTCTTCGTACAAATGCACAATGGCTTCTGTATCGCAATGGGTGCGTAAAATATGGCCCCGTTTTAACAATTGCTCGCGCAACTCCGGATAGTTGTAGATTTCGCCGTTGAAGGTAATCCAAACCGTGGAATCCTCATTGCACATCGGCTGATGGCCGCCGCCGATATCGATAATGCTCAGCCGCCGGTGCCCCAACCCTAAATCCACGTCGGTGTAATAGCCGCTGCCATCTGGACCTCGATGGGCAAGCGCCTGGGTGATGGTTTCCAGACGGGCGCGATCAACGGGTTGGCGAGTTTTGTAATTCCAGATTCCAGCTATTCCACACATTTCAGTGCACGTTCCGCGAAGGAAGTTCTGGTTCGTTCTGTGGCACCTTTGCCGTCGCCACAGAGGATCGCCTACTATCGTTAGGTATAACGTTATTTACCGTATAATGCCGTAGTAACGCAGCCAGGGTCGCGGGCCACGAGAATTGCTCAGCCCACGACCGCGCACTCTCCGCCATTCGAGCCGCTGTTTCCGGGTGCTCGAGCAATTCAATGACCGCAGCCGCTAACTTTTTGTGGTCGTTCAACTCGACTAGAATTCCCGTCTCATGATCCCGAATCATGTCTGGAATACCACCGGCGCGAGTTGTCACGATGGGAAGACCGGAACAAGCGGCCTCTACTAATGCGCCGGGAAAATTATCTGCATTGGAGGAGTTAACGAAAATATCGTGAGCGGCATAGAGCACGGGTAGTTTCGTGGGCGGCACGTGCCCGAGAAACGTTACGCCTTCAAGATTCCATTCGGCGCACAGTTTTCGAAGTCGCTGCTCTTCGGAACCAGTCCCGGCTATCGATAATTCCGCGCCGCCGAACCTTTCCCTGACGATTCGAAATGCTTTGAGTATGCATTCGACGTTGTACAAAGGTTCCAGATGCCGGGTAACTATCAACTTCGGGCGAATAGTTTTTCTAGGTTGATAGGAAAATGTCTCAGTATCGATAATATTCGGCACCACATCGGCCGAAAGTCCATACTGTTTGAAGATGCGTTGGAGAAACTCAGAAGGCACGATCGTCGAATTAGCCATCCCCATCACCGGAATCGCTGCCCACGCCCATCTTTTCAGGAATGCAGAAGCTCTGCCGCCTCGATAGTTCAAAACCACGCGCTTATGATGCACTCGTCCCCACAAAACCAACGGCACGGTCAAAGCAAAAAAGTATATGCCGCACACCGTCATGTGATGGACTACATCCGCCGCCGCCATGCTACGGGGTAACGAACGCAGATAAAAAAAGGTCCTCGCCATGGTCCGCAGGCCCGGCACTCTCTCCGAAAAGCGCAGCCAATCAGGGAAAACGGGATTGGTAGCGAGCAGTGTAACTTCAAATCCTTCAGATCTTAATCGCGTCGCCAATTTCTGCGCCTGGATGCTCATGCCACCATAGGGCGGAGGAACAGGGGCGACAATACAGATCCTGACGGCGGGTTCAACCTGTAGCGTCATCATGGGCGCGACGGGGCCGGGTCGCCCGCTGCCGTTGCTTCCCAATGAGCAACTTTCACCGCACCGGCAGTTTCATCAAAGTAAGCGATATGGGGCGCATCGTTTGGATCAAGTGCCAAAGAAGGGGTAACCACGGAGTCCGTGCCTGGATCCACACTTTCCAGTTGCCAGCCGTGGTCAGTACGCAATCCATATTTCAGTTCATTTCTGGCGTAGTCAATGTAGGCAATGTGCAAGCGGTTCTGATGATCGAATTTCATGGAGATGCGATCAATTTGATCGTTCTTCGTCGACAGTTCCTGTATGACCTCTGTTTGCCACGTATTCCCGTTCCTGTAAGTAAATTTAAGCTGATGGTGCGCATACTCCACATAAACGAAGCATACATTCCCGCTAGCGTCGATTGCTATGCCGCTGGCGCCCAGAATACCTCCTGATGAACGGCGGGTGTCTGGGGTGGCATGCACCCATTGTGTACCGTCCCAGTGCGCGTATTCCAAATCATAAGAAACGATATTCGAATAAACGATGTGAGGATTTCCCTCTGCATCTAGCGCCAGGGAATTAAATTTTCCCGTTCCTTCGCGCGGGTCAACGGTTTCCCGGTACCATGAAGTTCCGTCGAAAAAAGCATATTTCAATTGCAACGCAAAACTATTGTCGGGATTCATTCGTTTGTAGTAACTGATCTTGGGATGCTCCGCTTTATCGATTTGCATACTCATAAAAAACGCCACCGACAGCGGGTCAATTAATTGCTTATGCCATGCGGATCCATCCCACACCGCATAGTGCAATCCGTTTTCGTAAAATCCTTGGTACGCAAAATGTGGCTTGCCGTGGCTGTCCAAAGCGAGCGTGGCTGAGTATCCTACGGAGGTATCCAAATCCATCTTGTCCCAGTGTTGTTCTTGCTTGCCGCGATATGCGTACAACAGCACGTTGCGCAACCGATCGATATACCCCAGATGGAAGTTACCAGCGCGGTCGATTGCCAATGAGGGTGACTGTCCGACCGGGGTACCTCTCCCACCGTCAACCATCTCGATGCGCCAACGATTTTGGCCTTGTGCAAGGCACGAAGAACACAAAAACAGGCAAGCGAGACCCACAATTTGCAAGAGGAACAAGATGCGATGATTTTTTGTTATAGCCCTAGTCATTTTTATCTACGAAAAAACTTTCGGCCAATCTGTTTGCCCGTGCCAGCAACCGTGACGGTCAGAAAGTTGTAAACAGAAGGCATTGGATCCGACCATTCAAAAATGCCATATTGTCGCCGGCCTCTCAGTTTTCTTAAGAAGCTCTTCACCTGGATTTCATGGTTGTATACACCTCTCAAAAAATAAGACCACGTGGCGTCATCAGCTACCCATTTGGATGCACTTGGCTTCATCTCCGGCTGAGGCGAATATTTTTCGCCGGTCAAGTCACAATACGCCGCCCAACTGACGTTTACGTTGTTGGCCATTCCCAAGCGGTGCCAGTCCCAGTGACGAGTGTTAATTTCGATCAACTTGTATTCGCCAGTGCGATCGTCTTTCTTGTACTCCACTTCCGCCATTCCCCGATAATCCAGCGCTTGGCATAATCTGACCGTGGGTTCCAGTATCTCAGGCAGATCCACAATCTCCACGATGCACCCGGTTCCAAAATCTTCGGGAGACTGCACAAGTTTTCGTGCCGTAAAATATGCAACAGGTTTGCCTTGGTCCCCCACGTATCCGCCCAGGATGACAATCTGTTCGGTCGATCCTGGTATCCATTCCTGAACTAGAAATTCCGGCGTGATCGAAGCAATGCGATCAAACTCCTCCCGGAATTCCGCTTCGTTTGCCACCAAGAAAGCCTTGCGGCCTCCAACTTTTTCCCAATTGCTACCCTTGCGCCAATCGACGGACTTCACCGGCTTTACTACACAGGGATAGCCCACTTTTTCCGCTACGAGGGCAATCTCACGGGGTTCATGGACCACCACCGTCCGTGGCACTGGCACGCCGGCTTGAACCGCAGTTTTTATAAGCGAGGCCTTGTCTATCACCCTCATCAACGCGTCATGCGAAGGGATTGCCAATCGGTAATGCGGCGCTAACTCTTCGCGGTAAATATCCAGAAACAACACATCGGCGTCGCGCGTCGGAAATATAACCCCGCCTGACAATTCTTTCGCCATCGTCAGCAAATATTCTTTGAGAGCTAGCGGCTCTTCATGGGAGTTGGGCGCAAATCGCACCTCACAAAAACGCGAAAACCGGCCATAACCCTTGCGGTCTGCGGATAGCCCTACCATTCGAACGCCATAGCCCGATAAATTGCGCGCTATTCCTAAACCGGTGTAGAACAAGTTCAAAATAATTACCGGGGGTTTGGCCTTGCCTGCTGCTGCGGTCATATCAGTCCGGCCCACCGCAGTTTTGGAAGGACCTGCCGCTGTGTCCACGAGGCCATCATTTCCCGGAGACTTGCGGCGTCCTTAGCTGGAAATACGTGGAACACGAACAGAAATAACCCAAACAGCAGCGCCAGCGTTAACTTGGCCAACAAGCGCCAGCCTATGGCATGGAAGGGCAACACCCATCCCGCGGCGAGCAACGCAAGAGCTATCAATCCGGCTTTGCCCACAGCTTTGAAGTCGCAATGAATTGGATAGACTCGCTGGCTGAAGCGGTAGGTTACGATGCCAAAAACCATGAAGCTGAAGACTGTAGAGATGCAAGCTCCCCAGCTTTTCCAGTAGTAAATTAAAAACATTTCGATTCCAAGACAAAAGATGGTGCAAATAACTCCTATTGACGCCAACAGTTTGCTCTTTTTCTGTATCAGCAAGCCCGCTTCAAAATACACGCCAATGCCCTGAATCACATAAGCAAACGCAATGGGCGCGACCATCAGGTAAGACGAACCAAATTTGTGGCTTACTAGAATTGCGAAGATTTCCCGAATAAATAAACTGAGTAAGAAGCCGCTAAGTATCAAAATCGTTGACCAGTACGTAAAAATCCTCGCGAACACTTCTTTTGCATCTTCGCGTTTGGCGATTTCGTACGCTTGCGCTTCCCAAATCAAGAGAAATGGCTGGACACCCAGCATACTGACCATGAATCCGAATTTGTACGCCAGCGAGTACAATCCGACAGTGGTTAGATCAGAAAATCGCTGGAGAAAAAACCGGTCCGAATAGTTGAGTACATACGCCGCGATCCAGGTTAAAACCATCGGCGAGCCAAATCCCAACATTTCCTGTAAATCTTTCTTTGAAAAGTGCAGGCCCGCATCGCGAATGGTTATGCTCATCAACACTACCCAGAGTACCGCCGCAGCAATTGCGTTGCCCCAGAACACGCCAGTTAAACCCATCTTTTTTACCGCCACCAGGTAAACAGTTAGTCCCAGGGAAACGCCGAGGAAGACTTGCGTTAAGGTTACGTATAAAGTGGAGCGCTTCCTGGCTCGCAAATAAACCCAGCCGATATCCGCCGATAGCGAAAAGAAAAATTGCATAGCGGCAAGCTTGATTAAAAACGCATAGTTCGCGCTGCCCAGCAAAACCTGCGACACGGAACTGGCAAACAACCAAGCCGGCGCGGCCATCAGCGCCGCGGACAAAATTGAAAACACGACCGCGGTGCCCACAAGCTTACGGCGTTCCTGCTCATCTTCCGTAGCGTAGTAATGACGCATCAAACCGCTGGAAATCCCGAAACCCACCAGCATTCCGCCCAGCATAATGACCAGGCTGAGAATTTCCATGACTCCATAATCCACTGGCGTCAAATAGTAGGTATAGAAAGGCAGCAGAAACAGGCTGATGCCCTTGCTTAGTATCCGGCCAACGCCGTAAACCGCAGCGTGCCGCAGCAGTTTGCTGAGCTCATCCCACATTGCGGCCAGCCTCCGAGATGGCGTGGTCAGTCGACTGGCCTTTCGGGTCCGTGCGCCCAAACAACCCTGTCACGTGTTGTTCTTCCTTGGAAAAACCTCGGAAGCGACGCCAATCCATCTGGAGCGCGAATGAGCCCAAATCCTGACCCCAAGGCGTAAAACGCTTCAATTCCAGCAAATCGTCACCAGCGCGGTTATATCCTGGGATGGTAGTCACCGCCGTTTGAAAACCTGCGGCTCGAAGAGTTCTCTTTGCGTCTTCGTTAAAGTCCCCGTAGCGTCCAAAGGGATACGCAAAGTGGTTCACTGGTTGCCTTACGTTTCGCTCAATGGTTTTTTTTGACTCGACGATTTCTCTTTCCACATCCTCTGTCTGAGAGTGGGACAAAACAGGATGTGTCACAGTGTGCGCGCCGAAACTAATACCGTTCTTGCTCATCTCCCGAATCTCGGTCCAACTCAACATGAAATTAGGCAAATTTGGGTCAGCAGAAACACGCAAAGCCTCAAAAAGCTCTGGCAGGCGGTTCACCCGATCCTCGGTGCTGAGGGCCCAAAGCCATTCCAAGGTGCTCTGCATCTTACGAATCCGCGCTTCCGTGGACGCCATTTCTCCGCTGGGCGCGGAGTGCTGATCCCAGCCCAAAGTCTTCCTGGCGGTCAATTTAAACGCTAACGCCACCTGATCGTACCAAGGCAACTTGCCATCCTGAACGCAACCACTAGTCAGGAATATAGTGGCCGGAATATTCAGGGCTTTTAGTATTGGAAAGACATTCAAGTAGTTATCGCGATATCCGTCATCGAAGGTAATCCCTACGCAAAACTTTTCTCCTCGATTCCGCCATTCTCCAGAGGCAATATCGTCCAGGCTGGCAATCGGAAAATGCTTGGCAATGAATTCCATCTGCTGCCGAAATGCGTTTACCCGCGTAGCCCCAAGAAACGCATCTTGGTCATCATTCACGCGGTGATAAATTAAGATTTGGCAAATCGGCTCAGTACGTGGTCTTATCCGTTTCGTTCCGGCTTCCGGCGTCCCATTGGAATATTCGCTCGTATACTTGGACGCAACATACTTGCCGAACGAACCCAATGGCGTGCCTGAATACGCACGGACAACTCCCTGCCGTAAAATCTGCGCTGCATTTAAGTTCGCTACAGCACTTGCGCCATTGGTGGAGTCTTCGCTTTTGTCGGCGCGCGAGGCGTCTTGCCGCCAGCGCACCAACCGCTCTGGAATAACTGGGCGTATGGCATCTTTGATAGTTCCAATCGATTTTTGACTCTTGATGAAGGCCCAAGTACTCGCAGGATTTGAGGTTACTTTGATGCGCAGGCTTTGCTTGGTCGTCCCGCCCCATTCCAGTTTGTGTTTCGGCGCGCCGGCCAGGAAGTCGTACTCTTTCAGGCCATTTTGTATCCAATAGCGAATTGCCCAGGCGCGCAAGGTCTGGCCCGGGCGCACAGTTTCAAAGCTGGGATCGTAGCCTTCCTGCAAAAGCAAGAATCGATCTCTATACAGAAACCCGTATTGCATCGCCAAAGGTCGCTCGCCCCAGTCCAGTCGATAAAACGCCAGCCAACCCTTGGCCAAAGCAGCCCGAGAAACCTCGGCATAAAAATTTCGCTTGGCAGACCCGTGGAATACGCCCGACTGTCCCACCTGCTTCCATCTGCGAGTGTGCAGATCAAAGAGTGTCGGCAGCCAATCATCCAACTCTTGGGGCTCGCTGCAAGCCACCGGCACCGAGCGAATTTCTTTCTCTAGAAATGCCAAACTCGAGCGCACCTTAGAACGAACGCGAGGTTTCAATGCGTTTAAATACTCATCCCAGTTCGAAGGAAGCACCATAGAGGTACACGGAACCGCTTCCTGGGTCGTTCCAGCTAAATTTTCCTTTGCGGCATCCAGGAATGCTTTGATAAACGGCGAGGTCTCCGGAACAGATTCAAATTCGATTACGTGCCAGTCATTGCGACGACTTGCCAGAAAATTCACAAAGGCTTGCGCCACCTCTTCTTCAAGGCCAGCGAGAACGATGCAGTCCTGATAATCGGAATCTCCTGAACCGTCTCCAATTATTTTCAAAGCTTTCCAGCGCTGGCCATACTTCTTGACCTTATCAACATACAAAGGCGCGATACCGACTAGCCTCCCCTCTTTTTTAGCTGCGAGGACAAACAATTGGCGGCCGTTACCGTAATGATTCCACCATGCAGAGATCCACTCCCAGGTTAGAAAGAACGTATCTTCAGAACTATTCGCCAACAGTTCATTCCATTCTTGCGAAATAGTCTGCAGCTCTTCCCAGCGGCTGATAAGAGTGATTTCAATCATCATCAGTTTTCAACATGATGCCGGTGCCAAAGCTCCAGCATCAGAAAAATCCACATCACATCGCCATAAAATGGCGATGAAGCATTCTCATCCATCAATTTGAATAGGCGTTCGATGAATTCGCGCTGAAAGTAGCCCCTCTGGTAGGTCCGGGGATCGTACAAGATCTGCTCTGCCCAACTGCGCAACTTCGGGTGAGACTGGATCCACACACCAATCGGAAGACCAAAGCCGTGTTTCTTTTTTTTCAGAATTTCTTCGGGTAATAATTTGCCGACCGCTCGTTTGAACAGATAGCGCTTCTCGAAGCCCCGCAATTTCATATTCGCAGGCAGCCGCCCTGAAAATTCCGCCAACGGAAGGTCCAGGTACGGGAAGCGCACATTGACTCCAGCGAATTCCGATGTGCGCACTACTTTAGGTAAATCGTTATCACTCAGAGTAATTTTAATGTCGACGTATAACTGCCGATTCAATTCGCTTCGCGCAGGCGCATTGCGATGATATGCGCGCGGGATTGCCAACAAATCTTCATGCCCGTCTCGATAGGGCATTCCCGGCGCGAGCACCTTATTCGCCGCAAAATTGCGAAGTGGTGCATACTCCGCGCCTCTTTCCACGTAGCCAATATTAGCCCGACGAATATAACGCCGCGCTTTATTCACGATCTCCAAACCCAGAGGGAAATGATTGACCAAGGGTTCCAGAAATCCGCGACGCATGAATCCTGGTATCACTTGGTATAGCTGAAAAATCTTGTCCGTGGCATATCGCGAGTTTCCGCCAAACAGCTCGTCCCCTCCATCACCCGCCAACATAACGTTTACGCCACTGCTTTTCGCAACCTGGCAACAATGGTAAGTGGGGATTGCGGATGCATTGCCAAACGGTTCGTCAAACGCCGCCACAATTTGCGGAATAATGTCTAACGCTGCCTCTGCCGAAAGGATGGAGTCGCGGTGTTGTGTCCCAAAATGTTTCTGCGCGATGTGCGCGTATTCGAGTTCGTTAAATTTGTCTTCTCCGAATCCAATCGAAAAAGTTTGCACTGGGTGTTTTCCAGTGCGCGCCAGCAAACCAGCTACCGAGCTGCTGTCCGTTCCTCCGCTCAGGAAACATCCCAACTCTTGCATCGAAACATCGGTCGAGTTTTTTTCTACGGCCTCGGCCATGCGCGAATATAACTGTTCAGCGAGGCTGTTCTCTGAATCTTTGGCTTCCTCCGTGTATTGCAAATCCCAATATTGCTTGGTTTGAACAAGCCCCTTCTTCCACGAGACGTAGTGCCCGGCCATTATTTTTGTGATACTCAAAAATGCGCATTGCGGCGCCAACACCACATGGAAGTTTATGTAACTGGCAATGGCTTGCGGATCTACTCGTTTTTCCACGTATCCACTGCGAAATATCGCACTGGGAGAAGGCCCAAAAACGATGCCTTCGGGACTTACCGCGAAACACAGGGTTTTTATTCGAAAGGGATCCACAGCCAGCAGTAATGTCTCATCGCTTACATCCCAGATCGCGATGCTGAAACTGCCGCGCAATCTGCCCAGCAGCTTCATACCTTCTCTTAGATAGATTCGCCCCACCGCCTCAGCCGGACTTCCATCCGAAGATTCCGAGCCAAGAAAATTTCGCAGCTCCGGCATATTGACCAAATCCACATCGCAAACTACCACCACGCGAGGTGATCGCCACACCGAAACCGTGCACGTCGGCGCCGCTGCGGCAAAACTAATGGGATGCTCGCATACACTTTTGCTGTGCCAATTCCGCCCCATGGACATAGCACTAATCATTGCGTCCAATGTCGCCGATTCCACAGGCTTTCCGCTTGGCGTCGTGACTATTCCACAGATTCCCATCTACCTTCCGGCTCCCGCGAGCGAACTATTTCTGTCAGCCACGGTGCTTAGACTCGTTTGAAAGGTCTTCTGCCATAAGCGAAACATGAAGGCACTCCAAAGATACGCGGACAGGTCCCGTACTTTTGCCTGGTGCCGGTCCCAAGCACTTCGCAAATAAGTCTCGTTCAGAATTCCATCCGAACTATCAAACAGTGTTGCATGTGCCATCTCTTTCATTTCGCCGCGAAACCATTCGCCGATCGGAACTCCAAACCCTTGTTTCCGGCGAGCCAAAGTTTGCTTAGGCAGCATCTCCCGCACGGCTTCTTTGAAAATGTATTTGGTTGTGCCGCGGTGCAACTTCAATTGCGATGGAATCCGTGCAGCCAGTTCCATGAAGTGGTGGTCGAGGAGCGGCGATCGCACCTCCAGTGACACTGCCATGCTGGCGCGATCGACCTTGGTGCAAATGTCATCCGTCAGATAAGTTTTTATATCAAGATATTGAATACGCGAGAGGTGATCTGGCGCATCACTACGGCGATAATAATCACGCAACCGCTCGCGAGCGTCGTATCCTGCCAATTGTCGTGACACATCCCCGGAAAGGATGGATCTTACCGTAGCCGCCGGCGCGGATACGTGACGTAAATATCCTTCCAGTGGCTCGCCCCCTATGATTTGGAGCGTCGATTTGCCTCGCAGAAATCGCGGAGCCCGCTCTAAAGACGGATACCATCGTCCCAGTGGTTCAAAGATTCGACGCCGCATCCAGGCGGGGAAGAATCCTCGCAGCTGATTTTCATCAGCATCATCGCGATATCGCCGATAACCAGCAAAACTCTCGTCGCCGCCGTCCCCGGTCAGCGCGACGGTCACGTTTTCACGAGCAGCTTTGGATACATAGTAAGTAGGTATCGCCGAGGAGTCCGCGAATGGCTCATCGAAATGCCAAGCTAGGCGATCCACTATCTCCACAGCCTTCGGACGCACCATCACATCGCGATGATCGGTGTGGAGATACGTTGCCACTTCTTGCGCATAAACCAACTCATTAAAATCTTCTTCTTCAAAGCCAACCGCGCACGTTTTCACCGGCTGGTCCATCAACCGCGCCATGGTCGCGACCACCGCGGAGGAATCAATCCCCCCGCTCAGAAAACTCCCTAAAGGCACGTCGCTGATCAGTCGCCCCTTTACGGCGTCTGACAAAGTGCCGCGAATCTGTTCGCACCATTCTTTTTCTGTGCGCTGTTCGCCGCCCGCGAATGTCAAATCCCAATATTCCCGCTCTTCGATTCCGTGCGCGCTGGCTATTAGATAGTGCGCTGGCCGCACCTTTCTTACGCTTGCATAAATTGACTTGGGACTCGGGACACAAAGTTGACTGAAATAGTCCGCTACCGCCGTCAAATCCAGTGTGCGATCAATATCGCCCACCGCCAACACCGCTTTCAATTCCGACCCAAATACCAACCGTTTCCCGTTCCAGGCGTAGTACAACGGTTTCTTGCCAATGCGATCGCGAGCCAGGACTATCTGCCGCTTCCGGCGATCCCATAACGCGATCGCGAACATTCCGCGCAGCCGGCTGAAACACTCCGCGCCTAATTCCTCATAAAGATGAATTATGGTTTCCGTATCGGAATGGGTGCGAAATTGATGGCCTTTGGAGATGAGAAAGGTGCGCAATTCAGGAAAGTTGTAAATTTCTCCATTGAAGACGATCCACACCGTGCCGTCTTCATTGGTCATCGGCTGGGCCCCCGCACTGATATCGATGATGCTCAGCCGCCGGTGTCCTAATGCCACCCCCGGTTCGAAGTGGTAACCGTCATCATCCGGGCCTCGATGGGTGAGCGTGCCGTTCATCCGCTCCACGGTCCCCGGCGGAATTCGACCGGCCTGATCGCTTTCAAATATTCCGCAAATACCGCACATCTACTCTCTCCCGATTGTCTGCCGGACTATTCCCAAGTACACAATTGCGAATGACACTACAGGATTCACTGCCGCGGCCTTTCTACGTTTCCACTTGCCGGATATTGGTTGAAGATACCGGCGCCGGGCTTAACAACGATTTGTAGGCTGTTAACAGCGCCGCTTCAGCATGGGACCAGTTGTATTTCGTTCTGCCAATGGCAGCGGCGTTCTCCTTCCATTTACGCATCCTTTGCGGGTCCCCGCACAAATCCAGGGCATGCAAAATGTTCTCCTCGCTAAACTTCTCCAACAAAATCCCGCAATCGTTTTCCCGAATGATCCGGCCAATCTCTCCAAAGTCTGCGCTGATCACCGGCAGTCCCGTAGCCAGCGCCTCAAAAAGTTTGTTGGGAGCGCTATACCGGGCGTTGGGATGATTTATCTCGAACCCGTAATAAATTACGTCCGACGCGATGGTGAAGTGTGGAATTCGATGATGTGGCACGAACCCCAGGAAATGCACGTTCGAATGAGTCTTGGCATGCTCGGCAACTTCAGCCGCGAGATTCCCGCCGCCGCCGATCACCAGATGAATATCGGGTCGACCAGCCAACGCCGCTAACAACTCCGGAATGTGGCGTTCTTGTGTCAGGCTCGCGACGTAACATACCAGCATCACGTCCTGCGGAATACCTAGCTCAGCACGTACCTCATGGCGCGTTCCCTCGTTTGCTCGATAATCATCAAGCTTCTTCCAGTTACCCACCACCACGGTTCGCCGAGCGCCGCGGCGTTCGAATTCTGCTCTGAGTTTATCTCCCACCGTAATTAACAGATCAACGCTGCGTAGCAATTGTTTCTCGAAAAATAATAGAAAGCGTTCCATCAGAGCAGGAATATTCCCATGCAACATGCTGGCGTACTCTTCATGCGCGTCGTATACCAATGTCTTTCGCCGCAGGATTGCTAGTAACACCCCCGCCGGCAGCGTATCGAAATCATGTGCGTGAATAACATCAAATCTGCGAAATAGGCCCTTCCACACAAAGGCAATCAGTACTGCCGCCATAAAGAAAATCTGTGTCGCACCTCGCCCGTGCGTCGAGCGTAAATAAATTCGCTCTACTTGAATGCCATCTATTATTTCCTTCGCGGGCTTTTTGCGGTCCCGATCCCAGGCCAATATAGAAACTTCGTATCCGTGCTCCACTAGCGCCCGAGCCTCTGCGTAGACTCTGGGATCAGGATCAAAACAATTGCTCAAGAGCATCAAAACTTGGTTTTTGTGTTTGTCAGGCATTTTGGCACCAACGGCCGAAGCATCTTGTCAACCGCAATTTGTTGACGTATCCGAGTAACTGGCGAAATCCTGGCAAGATTCGGTGTCGATACAGGAGAGCGTATTTCAGGGACAATCCGCGCTTGATCTGCGCATTTACGCTACCGCTTCTTAGGCTGTCCGTAATAATAAGACGAGTAGCTGCCGTCCTTTAATTTGTCAGCATTATTTACAATAACTCCCAACAGCTTATGCTTGTCCGTCCAGCGCGCAATTCTATTCAGATTGGAGCGGCGCGTCTTGCCGATTTGTACTGTCACCAACACGCCATCGCAAGGCGCCATTAACAATTCCAGGTCTACCACCGGAGCCGTGATCGGCAGCGAATCGATCAAGATTAAGTCAAATTGCTCTTTGACGGCGTTAATGAATTCAACCCACCGCCCCCCTTCCAAAACCTCTGGCAATGACTTCGTCGGTGTCTGGCCGGCCGGAACGATGAACAAATTAGAGTAGTTGGTCGGGTGGATGACCGCTTCAAGTGGTCGTTCAGATCTAAGAAAATCTCCAAGCCCGTAGCGATCGCTGGCTCTCATAAATGCGGTTACGCCGCAGACCCGCAGATCCGAATCCACAAGCAGAATGCGTTTCTTACCCAGCTGCGCAAGGCTCAGTGCCAAATTAATCGCCACTACGGTTTTGCCTTCGCCCTGCTCTGCGCTCGTCAGCAACACCGTTTTCTTGGATTGTTCGCACGCTTTAATTAATCGGGATCGTAGTATGCCGAAGGCCTCCGATGCTATTGCATCGTTGGTATTGAGAATCAGTGGGGATTCCTTGTCTGGCGTGATTCGAATGATTCCCTTGGAAACCGGCGGACTGCTCTTGGCCTCTTTCTTTTCCTTATCTTCCGTGATTTTCTTCGCCGGGCGGTCATTCGTTGGTGGTGCATTATCCAGCTTTGCTGGTTTGAGCGCGTTTGGGGCAGTCTGTGAGCGATGCGGGCTTGCCGCGGCTTTGGTAGCTGGTGCCTCAGGCCCGATAGAAACAATCAATTCCGGCAGTATCTTTATGACATTGTTGCGCTGATTTTTTGCTGTTACTTCTTTGCCACTCGCGCCGTTCCCGGGTTGCTCTGTCGGTTCTTCCACGGAGTTAGATCCTGTTGTTTTGTTCAGAGATTTTTCCGAGCCATTGTCTCTGAGGTTGGCGCCGTCTCCTTCACCCGAATTCGAATCGGCGGAAATCATCTCATCCTCCCACGGTTCCGGGAAAAACCGTTGTTTCTCATTGAGTTTGCGTGCTGCTTCGAAAATCTCATCCTTACTCATAGGCGCAATCTCGTTTGCAGGACTTATTCTAATATCCGTTCTGTCGATTTCCAATTTTAACCATTTCACAGACATCACCTTGATCCCAGGGCCACCATTAGCAGATAAGTGCCCGCCAGAACTGCACTACATGCGCTCAGAAACAAATTCTTTCGCAACTCCCGCTCCCGAAAGCCCAGTGTCTGCAACCACGGGATGTGCGCCATTATCGGAGTCGAAAGCATCTCGGTGATTTCCCGCTCCGTCTTCACGCTGGGGTCCATAATTTCACGGATAAACGCGACCCCCAGACCAAGTCCAAAGCCTACCGCTAACGCCAGCAGGTCAATAATTAAACGATTTGGCCGCTCTGGTTTGGCGGGTATCTGCGCCGGATCGAGAATCACGAATCGCTCGCCTTTTTGTCGGCTTTCCAGGTCAGACGCCATGTCCGCCCCGAATTTCTTTTCGAGCAACATCCGGTAATGATCCCTGGACACTTCGAAATCGCGCGTAACCGAAGACATCTGTTGTTCCACTACCGGAATGCTCGCCAGTTTGCCTTGCCGAAACCCCATCTCTTGCTTGATTTCCGCCTGTCGATCCAGGTTTTTATGGATTTGTTGATCCAGCGCAGAAATCTGGCTTTCTACAACTGGATTCTGCATCTTTTGCGGCGCTTTTCCCTTGCTGCGTTGCCCCGCACTGCTTTCCCTTAGTTCCTTAATCTGCCGCTCTAAGTCTTCCACATCCTGCGTCTTCTTAATTACGTCCGGATACGCTGGGCCGTATTGTTTGCGAAGATCGTCCAATTCAATCTGGGCGTCGGACAACTGCGATTGTAAGTTCGTTAAGTCCGGAGGCGCAGATCGATCCAGGTCCACCACTGGAGTACTTTGCGAAATCAACGATTGCAGATATAGCTTTTGTTGTTGCGCCCGGTTCAGTTCATCCATCTGGCCGCGCAACTCCAGCTGCAGCGACGTCAGCGCCTGGACGTGGACCGTCTGAGATTCCGGCAATTCCGAAGAATGCACCGTTTTCATCTGTGCAATAGCCTTTTCTTTCGCCACTAAATCTTTTCGAGAGTCGTCCAACTCCTTGTCGATAAAATCCGCCGTGCCCGTTACCTGTTGTTCGCGTGACTTGATGTTTTCTTCAATGAACAGCGAAGCCAACCGGTTAGTCACGCGTGCCGCTTGGACAGGATCAAGAGAGCTGTAGGAAACGCTGAAAGCCGCCAAATCGCGACTCGAGTTTGTTCCGGAAACTACGCTGATCTCAATATCCTTTCGCATGTGATCGATAATTTCATCATGCGAGGTTCTCTTTTTCATCTCGCGATATAATTCCAATTCGTCGATCACCGATCCCAGCCTTGTCGCTGACAAGATCTGTTCCCTCAAGGTAGCCATGCGGTCCACCACCGTAGTCGTCGTAGTGGATGTCACGTAGTTGTCGGGAACTTTCCGCGGATCGACCAGGATTACCGTCGTCGCCCGATAAACATTCGGCACAAAATGCATCGCAACCGCGGTACTAGCCGCTACGGCCAGGGTGATCACAATGATCACCCATTTTTGCCGCATCAATAGCCGCTTGTAATCGCTTAGACTGTAGTGCTCCAGGCCTGAAAGGCTCCATTCCGGAGTCTGCGATTTTTTCTTCGATGCATTCATGTTAGGCATTGAATATCTTCGATAAACCGGCCACTCTTCTTTATGCCTCAGTGACCCCAAAAGAATGTCGCGACTCTTCTCCTCGCTAGCACCCACAACTGCGTCACTCTATTTTACTGATTCAGGGTTTCCAGTAGGTGCTTTTCTTCGCCCGCCTGCGGAGCATCGGGCTTCAACTTCAAGGACGCTTCCAGCGCTTCCTTAGCCGACGCCTTGTCACCGGAATAGTAATACGCCATACCCAGGTGATATTGGAACGTCGGGTCGGTGGGATTCTTGGCCACAACGTTGCGCAGCAGCCTGACGGCCGGTTCATAGTTCTGTTTCTTTATATAAATCCACGCCAGCGTGTCGGAAATCGAGAGATCGTCGGGACGCTGCTCCTTGGCTTCTTCAGCAAGATGCAAAGCCACATCTATGTTTCCGCCATTTTCCGCGTAAATCCACGCCAGATTGTTCTTTGCCACGGCGTTGTCGGGTTCGATTTCCAAAACTTTCTTGTAATACGGAATAGCGTCGTTGGGAGTCCCTTTCAGCTCGGCAATCTGCCCGAGTAGCATTGGCGGTGCGGCAAGACGCGGCTGTTTTTCCGACAGCTTCCTGTAAACCGCCGCTGCTTGATCCAGCTTGTTCTGAGCCATAGCAGCGCTGCCCAATGCGAACTGCGCAAGGGAACTGTTTGGGTCGATCTGCAGGGCCTTGTTCAGCGTCGCTTCTGCCTCCGGGTATTTACGAGCCAGTATGTACATCTGGCCCAGCACCTCATATCCGGGCGCCCATGTCGGGCGCGCATCAGCCTTCGCTCGTATTGTCGCAATGCCTCCGTCGCCGTTCTTGAGGGCGAAATACGTTAGCCCCAAGAGATATAGTGAATCTCGCGAATTGGGTTCCAAAGCATAGGACTTGGCCGCATACTGTTGCGCTTCGGCTGGCTTGCGTTGGTAATACTTGATCCACGCCAGCGAGCGGTACGTCAACGACTGCGCGTCAGGCTGCGGGAATTCTTCCACCTTTGGCAGCAAATCCTTTTCTGCCTCATCTAAGTGACCTTCACTCGCCAAGGCCATGGAGTGCATGACATACGGTGTGACAAAAGCCGGCTTTTCCGCCACCGCGTTCCCCAACTCACTTACCGCTTGATCCATATGGCCCTGCTTCATCTCCAAGGCCCCCAGCATCATGCGCGGCTGGATCATTTTTGGCGCGATTTCCGTGGCTGTTCGCAGTTGACTCTCAGCTTGACTCGCATTGCCCTGCCGCGTATATGCTTCCGCCAGCAAGAAATGCGCTAAAGCCGATTTCGGCTGAGCAGTTAGAAACTTCTGAAAATCTTGGACGGACTCGTCCAGCCGGCCTTGATCCAAGCGCAACTGCCCACGCACCAGCAAGACCTGGGTATCTCCCGGTTTTTCTTTTAAAATTGCGTCGATCATTTGTTGCGCATCGTTCGCGCGCCCGAGTGTCGTGTACAGTGCAGCCGCACCGCGGCGGTTGAAAATATCATCCGGATGGCTTGCTAGTATGCGCTGGTACTCCGCCACTGATTTTTCCGGCTTGCCCGTCGAAATGTAATAACGAGCCAAATAGCTGCGGTAAAACGGATCCTTATCGCCGAGGGAGCTAATCTTTCGCGAAAGCTCTTCAGATTCCCCGAGGCGTTTCTGGGAAGCCAAGAATGAGACCAGCAGCACGTTGGCGCTCACGTCATCTGGAGTCGCTTGTTGATGGTCTCGTAGCAGCGCCTCCGCCTTCTGCGGCGCCTTTTGCTGTATATATAAACTAGCCAAAGTAGCTACCGGAACAATCCACGTCGGATCAGAGGCCATGGCCTTTTTTAGACTGTCCTCGGCTGGACCGATTTGACCAGCCTGAACCTGCAACATCGCCATTTGCATCAAGGCATACTTGTTATCTGGCTCGATCTTCAAAACCTGTTCCGTGAATGAACGCGACTCCTTCGTATCTTTCTTCCCGAATGCGCTTGCCGCCTCAATCAACAGCGCTTGCGTGTCGTTGGGATTTTCGGTCGCCAACTCGTTAGCCAGATGGCTGGATTCATCCAGTTTGCCATCGGCCAGCAACATTTCTGCTACCGATTCTTTGGCGGCGCGGTTTTTGGGATCCAGCTTCATAACCGTCATGTACTCGCGATACGCGCTCAGATAGTCTTTCTTATTGAGATAAAGCTTTGCCAGTTCCAGGTGCGGAGGGACTAGCGTGGGAACGCTCTGAACCTCACGGCGATACTCGATAATGGCTTCGTCGCTTTTGCCGTTGGCGATCAGCTCTTTGGCTTTCTTGTCGTGGATCTGGGCCTGCTCCGCTGGATTTTTCCTACACCCTGCGCTGACCATTCCCAGAGCGATAGCCAACGGCCAGCACAAAAGAATGGTTAGGGAAGACGAACTTGTAGGACGCCGCAAGAAGTTAAGCATTAGTACCAATTGCCTGCACGGAAAGCCCCACTTTCGAGTTATGCATAGCGAGCTCACCCTAGCTTAAATCGCTGAAAATTAGACACATAATATACTTGTTTTGGAGCCTGAAGGCAACCCAAGCCGCTTAATGGCCGGGAATAGCAACCTTTTTTCTGTCAGACTAGCGCTTTCATGCAAAGAACTTCCTTCGCATTAACCTTGGACCCGCTAGTCCCCCGGTGCCCCGGAACGCCCTGACGCGCGTGGCATTGGCCCCGACCGGTCACGGGGCGCCCAGGCCCACCGCACCCCGGCGACAAACAAATTGCGCGACTCCGGTGCCTGCCCCAATAACCCGGTGTCAACGAAACGCGTATAACTTCCGGTTAAAGACCATTCGCGAAACAATTCATAACCAACCTGGGCCCACGCTGCGCGCCCATCATATGCGCTGCTTCCTGTGTTGGCTGCAAATTGCTGGCGTATATATCCCGCGCCAATCAGTGAGGTCCACCTGCGTCCAAACACCCTGGAATAAGAAAGGCCCCATCTATCTGTCAAGGTACCTTGGAGATACTGTGACGATATGTGGTTCCTGTCGAAAGAGAGCGCCAAACCGGATCGTTCACCCTCAAACGATTTGGTCAATGTAAATGACCCCTCATAGGTGAGCGTATTTGTACTTGTGCCGGTACTGGCTGGAAGGCTCTCTCTCAGAATGGTCGGACCAATACTCCCGCTAAAAAATATTGTGGTAGTAAGCCGTCGGCGATAATTAGCAGAGAAACTGTAGTAGTCGGTCGTACCGCCTTCCGACAAGAACCTTCGATCGTAGTTCCCAGACAATCCGAACGCGGTGGTCGGATTCCAGCTATGCTCCCACTCGACTCCTCCCCCGACCAGGTTATCATTTCCGTTCAAACCGCTATTCAATTGAGGCGTCGGGGCATTGGGCGTTGACCCGCTCGTTACCCGCAAAAATCCATAACGTACGGAAAAGTTATAACTACTCTTTTGTGACCGGCTATAACTGAAGGTACCTTGAACCAAATTGTTCAAAAACCCTTGGTTTGGTGTGAGAAACGGATTCTGCAACACCGTGCCCGTGGGAAATTGAGGGATTATGGTGGGGTCTTGCGTGTAAGCCTGATTGGGCTGATATGAAAATGAATCGCTGATATTCAATGACCAGCGATTCTTCAGATGCCGGAAGGTGTGGAATTGCAGCGCCTGGTTGCCGAGGTTGGAGCTGGTGCCGTAGCTAGCGATGGTGATTTGCGGCAAATATTGAAAATCAAATTCATCCCGTCCATGCTTGAACGAATAAAGCAGAAACCCTTTTATGACCCCTGCCGTTATTGAGTCGTTTGTGTTACCAAAAGACACATCGTCGCGAATGGCCGATATGTTCAACGAAAATAGCGATAGTCTCCCCCAATGAACACTGGAGAGCGGACTGTCCACCACCTGCCCTGAATCTAAGCTAATGAGTGGTGGCTGATCGCCCGGCACCACCTCGGGTTCCGGCGTCTTGTCCTGAGAATTGTCATTCTCATTGGCATTCTGCCCGCCGGTCGTTGCAGGCGTTGTAGGCGCCTGCTGTGCTCGCAGCAATCCAGGAATGACAAGCAGGCTCACGAAGAGGGATGCCATTCCCCAGTGAGTCCGAAGAGTTTTGCCGGTAACACGTCTCTTAAACATGCTCTTCCACGCTAACCTACGGTACGACGATAGTGTCGCCCGGCTGCAACGTTATGTTTTCCTCATAATGTTGCCCCTTCAACACGGCATCATAATGAAATGGAAACTTTACTGGCTTGCCGTTAACCGTACGCATTACGTATATCTTTTTGGGATTGGCATAATCCCGCAGTCCGCCTGCATCCGTCAACACCTGCAAGACAGTTGTATTGTTATTGATGTGAAACGTGCCAGCGTGACCCACTTGTCCGATCACGTATACTTTGCGGCTGTTCACTTCACGTATCGATACGGAGACCTTCGGCACGGCAAGGAACGGACGGAATTTCTCAAGCAATAAATTCTGTAATTCCATCGGTGTCAGTCCCGCTGCCTGCACCTCATCAATCAAAGGTACTGAGATTTTTCCATCTGGCCTAACCACAACCGGACCTGACAATTGCGGCTCTTTCCAGACGGTAATATTTAGGACGTCCTGCTCGCCGATTTTGTAGCTCGTGGCGTCCGGCAGGGTGGCCTTCTTGTCTGCAGTTTTGGCGTCAGGCGGCGCGGCGTCTTTATTGGCAGGCGGCTGATTCGCAACCGGAGCGGCCCCGTTTTGTTGGCCTGGAGCAGGGTTTTGCTGGTTAGCGCCGGGACTTGAACTCGGTTCCTGGCTCAACAGCGGTATGGTTGAAACGCACATCATGCACGTCGTCGCTGCCAATAGCACCATATGCTGATAATTTTTCCTATACATTCCTATAGATCCTTTGCGTTGTAGCTTATTGCGGTAGAAATTTTGGCAGGATGCTCGGCAATTGTGCAGCAAACTCCAAGGCATTCTGGAGATGACGGTTATCGTCTCCATTGCGTTCCACACTCACGCGGATGAGTGCCCCGTCGGTCCGATGCTTCAGGAATGCATCGAGAACCAGATAAATTTTTCCCATGTACTCGCTGGTAAAAACGCGATTGTTGGCTTGGTACCAGTAAAGAATATCTTGTTGCTGTCCGTTTTTGGCTACTTCGTAGTGATTTACATAAAACGTTTTTCCCGAATGCACCGGCAAAGTGCCTGACTTTACAGGCTCCCACCCCGCACCCGGGAGGCAATTTTTCGGAGAGTGCAGCGCATCACCGCTGCGTTGCGATTCGTAATAAATGACGAACAACACTACCGATGCTCCATCCTTCTGATACGTCCGGAACAGGTAATCGTCTGCCTTCAGCACTTCTTTCTCGCGCGCTGTCAGCGGCGGAAGCTCCGTGCTCGTCCAACCGTTAAGTTGTTGCGGAAACCCATCCAATTCCTGGCGCAATGGCATGGAACGAGTATGCGCGTAACCCATCATCGCCAGGTTGGCCCCCAGCAGCATCGCCACGATAATCGCCACTCTGATTTTTGCGCTCAAGCCGCCACAGCCTTACTCGGTGAGCTCCATCGCATGAGTATGGTCGAAATCAGCGCAATCATCGACAGTCCGCCCAGAAACAGCGCAATTCCCGATGCGGTATGGAATGTTCCTTCTGCCCAGCGTTCCCCTAAATAATTACCTAATACCCCGGCACTTGCCACTCGTATGGCATTAAAAATCAAAGCCACTGGTACGGTACAAGCCGCCAACACTATTCGCGCCCATGGTCGCATCGACCGCAAGTACCCCAACAGCACGGCGAACGCCAACAACGTGATTAGCGAGCGGATCCCGCTGCACGCCTCCACCACGCCAATTGTATAGTGCGAAAAATACATCACGTTGCCTTCTCTGAGGTTCGTAATATGTAGAAGATCAAGTAGACCGGAAGCCATCCTGGAGGCCAATAGTTGCAACGGAAAGGTGATTGAGTAAAAAATAATCGCGGGCAGAGGTATCATAAAAATCAGCCAAGCGATGGGGAAGAGCAAATGACGCAGCATGGACGTCCCAAAGATGGAGATCGTCAGTCCTGCTAACATAACCAGCAACGAAGAATGCGCCGCGAAATTCTCGGCGCCCAAGGTGCCGGCCAAAAGTTGCAATACCGCAAACCCAATCACCAACAGTCCCCAGCTTTTGGGCTCTACCACGGTCTTAGCCAGGGTCTCGCGCATGGACCAGATAATCCATATACTGGCGAGCGGCACTATGAACCCGTGGGTATAGTTAGGGTCGTTAATCCAATCGTCTACCAACTTGACGAAGGCGTGGCGGTAAAGGAAGACGACAAATGCCCCAGGGACCACCACTTGCCAGAGGTTGTTCCGAAGCCAGATACTTACTGTTATCTTAGGTTCTGCGTTGGAGGTAGCCGGGATCGCTTTGGGTTCAATGAGGATTGAAGCCATAGGCTGTGCTTAGACCTTGGGGGGACATCCTCAATGTAACGTCGTGGTGCACAAACAAGCAAGTGTTTTCCCGCATCCCAGCTTGAGGGTGGCTTTAAGTCGTCTTTTTCCACTATTTTAACGAGATAGATATGGCGGCTTAACTGCTACCGTATTCATATAGGCTTGTCCCAGGGTTGTCCCTCGACGCGCGTTCTCACGTAGTTGAATGCTCTTCACTGTGCAAATAGAGGAAACGAAAACATGCCTCGGATAGGCGGCCAAACCGTACCTAAACGGTTGTTGCTGCTGGTCCTCGTAGATAGCATTTCTATCGCGATCGCGCTTACGGCCGCGATGTATTTCCGTTCCTCGGAAGCCGGTTGGGCGGTGGATTTCGATGTGCTGACGCTCGCGCGCTTTGCGGTGGTGATCCTGGTCTGCGAACTCACCTTATATTTCAATGATCTGTATGTCTTCGAGGTGGTGAGACGACGCAGCAGCCTGATCACGCACGTCGTAAATTCTCTGGGAATCACCTGTCTTATCCTCGCTCTGCTGTACTATGTTGCGCCCAATCTTCAACTTGGTCGGGGCATTACCCTCTACGCTGCTCCAATAATCCTCGCACTGATTCTCAGTTGGAGACTATCTCTTCACGCTAGCGGTCTGCTGGCCCGCGGTTCAGAACGAGTTCTGATCGTCGGCACCGACAATACGGGGGTCACCCTCGCTCGCGCGATACTTGCGCATCCTGAATTCAATCTAAGAGTGGTTGGTTTTCTCGACGAGCGCCGCGACAATCTTGGCCAAACGATCGCGAACTGCACCATTCTGGGCTCCGTCGGTCAGCTTGAAGAAGTCGCAGCCCGTGAAAAAATTAATCACGTGGTCATGTCGCTTGCTGATCGTCGCGGCACAACACCAGCTCGAGCTCTTATGCGACTCAAATTTTCCGGCGTGCAGGTCGACGATGCGCACAGCCTGTTCGAGCGCCTGCTGGGCACCATCGTGGTTGATAATTTGTCCCCCAGCTGGCTCATCTTGTCCGACGGATTTCGAAAATCTTCCGTTTTGATGGCTATCAAACGCATCCTGGATTTGTTCTTCGCCGCATTTCTTCTATTGCTTCTTTCCCCCGTTATTCTACTTGCCGCCCTGGCCATCCGCCTCGATTCGCGTGGCCCCATTCTTTTTCGCCAGACGCGTGTCGGCCAGGGCGGCCGTCCATTTGAAATCCTGAAATTCCGTTCTATGCGCGCCGATGCCGAAGCTAACGGTCCACAATGGGCTGCGGACTCCGATGCCCGCGTAACTCGTGTTGGCAAATTTCTACGAATCTATCGCCTGGACGAAATTCCTCAATTGTTCAACGTCCTGCGCGGTGACATGAGTCTGGTAGGCCCGCGCCCCGAGCGTCCGGAGTTTACCGAAATGCTCGAGCAGAAGATTTCTTTCTTCGGCCTTAGACATACCGTTCCACCCGGACTGACCGGGTGGGCCCAAATAAAGTATCCGTACGGAGCCAGCGTCGAGGATTCCAAGCGTAAACTGGAGCTTGACCTGTTTTACATTAAGCACCTGGCTATTTCGCTGGACCTGGCCATCATTTTTGAAACCGCCAAAGTGGTACTTTTAGGCCGCGGAGCAAAATAAAGTAATTGATTCCCGTGTCTTACGATTTAAATCTGATAAATCTCACAAGCGGAAGGTAAAAACGTGACTGATACGCAGACGACTAAAACTAGCCTTGAGCCTATTCCTCCACTGGATCTGAAAGCTCAGTGGCTTTCCATCAAAGGTGAAATCTCTGCGGCAATTAACGCGGTCGTGGAATCTCAACACTTCATTCTCGGACCGCAGGTCCAGGCGCTCGAGGAAGAAATTGCCAAATATTGCGGCACTAAATTCGCCGTCGGAGTAGCCTCCGGCACGGATGCCTTATTGCTCGCTCTGCATGCTGCAGGCGTTGGCCCTGGCGATGAAGTGCTGATGCCGACGTTCAGTTTTATCGCCACCGCGGATACCGTCTCGCTGCTCGGCGCAATCCCGGTTTTTGTGGACATCGATCCCGCTACGTTTGCCATCGATCCAGCTCAGTTGGAAGCAAAAATAACTCCGCGGACACGCGCCATCGTGCCAGTTCATCTCTATGGCCATCCTGCGGACATGGATCCTATAAACTCCGTTGCTCAACGGCATGATCTGAAAGTCATCGAGGACAACGCCCAAGCCATTGGCGCCAAGTATAAAGATCGCAAAACCGGCTGTCTCGGCGACCTCGGATGCATCAGTTTTTTTCCTAGCAAAAACCTGGGAGGATACGGCGACGGCGGCATGATTGTCACCAATTCCGAAGCCTATTCGAAACGTTTGCGCACGCTGCGCAGTCATGGCAGTCCCAAAAAATATTACGCCACCGAACAGGGATGGAATAGCCGCCTGGATGAAATTCAGGCCGCCATTTTACGCGTTAAATTGCGGCACCTCGACAATTGGGGAGCAACCCGCCGCAAAAATGCCAGCTCGTACACCCAATTGCTGAAAGCCGTTCCCGGAGTTGTCACTCCAACCGAAGCTCCCTGGGCAGAACACGTCTACCATCAATACACAATTCGCGTAGCCAATCGCGACCGCGTTCAATCTGCCTTGACCGAACAAGGCATTGGAACCACGGTTTACTATCCGACGCCCATGCACTTGCAGCCGGTCTTCGCCAAGCTTGGCTATCATGAAGGAGATTTGCCTCAAGCCGAACAAGCCGCGAAAGAAGTTCTATCGCTCCCTATTTACGCCGAACTGACCAGTGAGCAAATTCATCGTGTCGTCGCAGCCATAGCGGCAGCGGCCCGTTAATCGCTAACGGTGCGTGAACGCATCTCAATCTGGCCCAAGTACGTTTTCTAATTCGTGCTGGCGATCTCGCGGGTTACGAAATTAATAAGCGGCTCAAATTTTCCGGTCGTCAAAAGCGTTTTCAGCGAACGTTCCATCGTTGCCAGACCGGTGTAATGCCTAAATGACGATTTCCACCCGGCCGGTATTCTAGGCTGGGTGGGATCCAACTCCCATGGGTGGAGATACACGATCGCGGGTTGTCTCTCCACTCGGTGCGTCCGTTGTATGGCCCACTTCGTGTAGCTCATCGGAAAAAGTCTCAAATAACCGCCGCCGCCAAAGGGCCAATTCTGGCCGCCCAAGCGCAAAGTGGACATCGGTATTTCGTAAATCCCCCCGCCATCGTTCAATTTTCGATGATGAAGAAAGCGTGGCCCTTCGGGAAACCCATAGAGATCGTGCCGGATAGGAAAGAAGCTGGAATCATACAAAAAACCTTCTTCGGCCAATATATCCAGCGCCCATAACGATTCCCGCCGAATTGAGAACGTAGGCGCCCGGTATCCCAGCACCTTCACTCCCGCCGCATCTTCAATCGCATGCGTGGCGCGCCGCAAGTCTTCGCGGAACTCCGTTGGAGTTAATGTCGTGACCCGCCGGTGTAAGTGGCTGTGGCATCCAATTTCGTGCCCAGCCTCGGCAATTTCACGCACCAGCGCCGGATCGCGTTCCGCCACCCATCCCAGCACAAAAAATGTGCCCCGACATCCATTGAGCGCAAATATATCCAGAATTCGTCGTGTGTTGGCCGCAAAACGTGAGGGGTAATTCGGCCAATCCTGTTTGTTCACCTGATCAGCGAAGGCCTCAACATGGAAATAATCCTCGACATCCACACTGAGCCCATCAATTATTTCGTCTTCATTTCGTTGTTTTGGAGAAGTGCTATGCGGTGTAGTCATACAAGATGCGTAACAATCATAGTATATGTGCCATTCGACGCAACCGCCATGAACGCACCCGGCAATGCCAATCTCGTGATTCGCACATCGACAAATACCAGGCTACTTCAGTCGGCATAGCACTAAAACTGCTCACGTGACATATTCTGAAGAGCAGCCCAGGTAAGAAGTCTGGCAAGGAATTGATAGGGAACTCTAACCCGTGAACCATCGCACGCTGACAGTCACATCGCGCCTCCTGCTAATCGCTTCGGTGCTCGCTCTCATCGTCCTGGCAGCACGACAAGGCGTCGCGTCTTGTTACTTGCGCCAAAATAGCTCCGATGCTTTGCAAAGAGCCATGATTTGGGATCCCGCCAATCCCATGTATCCTGCCGCACTCGCAAATCTGGTTCATCTTTACGGCCGGAACCCTGATCCGAATGAGGTGGTCGGCCTCTATAAAACTGCCGTGCGCTTATCTCCCTTCGATGCTGCCTTCACCGCGGACCTCGCCCAAGCCAATGACTGGGCCGGACGCACCGATGTCGCACTGCCACTTTTTCAGCGTGCTCAGCAACTCTTTCCCAAGTCACCGGATATCAATTGGAAGCTTGCGAATTTTTATATTCGCTCCGGTAATACTGATGATGCCTTGCCAGCCCTCAAAGAAGTCCTGTCCTCCAACATCATCGAGAAAAATCAAATCTTTTTGCTTAGCGACCACGCCGGCATCAATTCTGCAACTATCGTCGACAATCTTCTTCCGCACGACAGTGCCTCGTACTTCGCTTATCTTAATTTCGAAGCACAGCACGGCAATTTTTCTGCCGCGCAAGAAACGTGGAATCGTTTGCTTTTGCTTAATTCACTGTTTGGACCCAGGGAAGCTTTACCCTTTATAGATGCCCTGATCAAAGCTCATGAACTCGAAACGGCGACAAAGGTATGGTCGTCGCTCGGCTCCCGCTTCCCAGACCGCATCCCTTCGCCAGCCTCCGCCAATAACTTGATCACCAACGGCAACCTCCAGGCCGATATTCTTAACGGCGCGTTCGACTGGCGGGTCTATCCGGTGTCAGGTGTCGGGGTCAGCCAGGATTCCACAGGTCCCGTCCCCGACGTCCGGTCTCTGCGCGTCGAGTTCGATGGCACACAAAACCTTTACTATGGCTCGGTACTTCAGTTCGTTCCCGCCCAACCTCGCACTAAGTATAAGTTTTCCGTCTTCTGCCGCTCCCAAGACCTCACAACCGATGCAGGGTTGAGCATCCAAATTTCCGACGCTTACGATTCCACGAAAATCCTGGGCTCAACGGAACCTTTAATCGGCACAACTCCATGGTCAGACCAATCTTTTTCGTTCGAAACGCCCCCCGAAACTCGTTTGCTTATAGTGAGAGTAGTCCGGGTCCCTAGCCAAAAGTTTGATAATAAGATCGCCGGCGCTTTCTGGCTTAGCCGCGTTTCGCTCACCCCGGTTCCGGCCCCCCGCTCTCCTTAGCCCGTTCGCGCAGAATTGCTTAGTTTGGGTACGTTGGTACCTTGAAGCGCGCAGTTCCGCACGCGTATACTTGATCCGGAGCACTCCTGCGCCCACAGCCAGTGCTAATCTTCGGAGCCTGGTTATGCCAGATTCGTTGCCGCGGATGCCGCCGAAAGGTCCTTTGACCACCGAACGCCGTCAAAACCCTCGTCACCCCGTCCGGCCCACCGAATACATCGAAATCGGTGACAGCAACGGCGGCATTATTCTCGATATCAGTGAAAGCGGAATGGCGGTGGCATCGGCCCAAGCTTTGGTAGGCCACCAAACCTTACGCTTCCGTTTTCAGCTTCCGCGCTCCCTTGAAACCATCGAAACTTCCGGCGAAATCAACTGGATTGGCGAAACTAAAAAACGCGCCGGTGTGCGTTTCGTCGATCTTCCTGTCGCTGCTCGAGAACAAATTCACAAGTGGATTGATTCGCAGACTTCTGGGCACTCCAACGGCGATCAAAAACCTAATGGTTCATCTGTGTCGTCGTCATCGACCCCAATTCATCGGGCTTCCCCGCGCCACGAACCCATCCGCCACGAATTTGCTGACGAGGAAAACGAAATCCCGGACGAGCAAACAAGCTTTGCGAAAAACCCTAATCCATCAAAAAATCTCAATCCATTTTCCTCTATTCTCTCTAGCCCCCTTGACGAACCCGAAACAGAAGAATCAGAGCTCGAGGACGAAGAAAAGACCACTGGCGATTCGAATGGCCAGTCGCTATCAGGAAAGCGCGCCCAAGCGCGCTTCCCCATGACCGCCTCCACCTACGTGCAACTTAGCGACGGTAATGGCGGTCTCATGGCCAATCTCAGTAGGACTGGGTTCTGCGTTCGTGCAGCCAAAACTTTCGAGAGTGATCACCTTCCGGTAGTGCGCTTTCAGTTGCCTAACGCTCACGATTTCGTAGAAGCATCGGCCTGGATCGTTTGGAAGAGTGCTTCGAAAAAAACTGCTGGCGCCCGTTTCGAAAATTTGACCGCCGAGGCGCAATCCCAGATCGCACAATGGATTGATGCGCAACCGTTGCCTAAGAACGCACCGATCAAAAATCCTCATGCTAAAAATTTAAGCGCCCTTAATGCGCCCGCTACTAATCGCGTCGAGCATCGCGAAAAAGTTCCTCCCTCGCCAAGGACGCCGGCGCCTGTAACTCCAGTGCCAGTAACATTGATGGCTTCAGACTCCGTCCCGATCCCAAGTTATATCTCCCCATTGGCTATTTCTCTGGACGCGCAACCGGCAACTCCATCCGCGATCAATCCATCGTCTACACCTTTACCGTCACCGCTGGCGCCTTCACTCTCAAAGGTGCCGCCCGTCGTATCCGCAAACAAATCGTCGTCTCCGTCGACTGAGAAAACGCTCGCACAAGTTCCAGCTATAATTCCTCCGTCCTCGTCTGCCAAACCGGTCACAGTTACGCCCGCTGCGGTACCGCCGCAATCACAAAAACCTCTGTCCGCGCCAATGCCCTTGCCCCAAGTCGCATCGAGCAACGCAACACCAAACCTGGCTTCACCCGCAACGCCCCGAGTCATTCTCCCACCAAGTCCGAAATTGCCAGGCGAACCTCTCCCCATCAGACCTTTGCCGGATACCTCTCGCGGCCTAAAAAATATACGCGGCCAGCTCGCCGCATCTTCAACACCGGCAGCACCATTTTTGCCAGCCACACTTGTCGGGCCTCCAATTTTGAACCAGCCGGACTGGTCGGTAGCGCCTAAGCGGCCAACAGGCTATTGGAAAATCGCTGCCATGATCGTCGTAATAGTGGGCACACTCCTGGGTGCTGCGACTCTTTTGCGAAGCAAAAAATCGGTTACGCCGGCTTCGCAGGAAACCACGCAGAATGCTTCAATCGCTGCGAGCGAGCCCACGGTAACTCCATCTAACGACCCGGCCCCAAACTCGGCGCCGACGAACCAATCATCAGCCGCTTCCGCTTCGAATTCCGGATCATCCCACGAATTGTATGATGCTCCGCGCAATACCGTTTCTTCCAAAAGCCCAGCTAAAGGCGATGACCAATTCGTCGATGAGCCTCGCCCGGCGCGTTCTCAATCACAAGTCTCAAGCCCGTCCATTGAAAGCGACAGCCCCTCTTCGCGCGCGGACAGTGGTCAGCCTTCATCATCCGCTTCCGCAGCGAACGAAAACGGCTCCGAACGTAATCAAGATCAACCCACCGAACAACAAAATTCCGCTTCGTTAGTCACTGACCGTCGCGAGCAAACCCGACCCGTTCCAACTCCCGTTTTTTCCAACGCAAACGGCGAAGCCGCTTCAGCGCCTGATTTCTCTTCGCCTACGCCTGCTTCGGCCGCATCTCGCAATCAGCAACCGGATCCTAATCTCGCCGCTGCCGGTGTGACGCAAAACTCCTCCGCCAACGAGCATCCCGCCGCCACATCGGAAAATGCTTCTTCGCCGCGAACCGCACCCGCCTCTATCAGTCCCTCGTCCGCAGCCACAAATTCAGCGGTCACAACTTCTTCACCCGCGGCTGCGAGTCCGGTTCCATCCGTCTCGGTCTTTTCCCGCTTCCGCGCTATTCGAACCGCATCCGACGCCGCCCGCCCAGCGGGCTCTGACCTCCAGATTGGCCGTCTAAAGAGTGGACCAGCCCCGCCTTACCCTGTCGAAGCGCAGCGCCAGCAAATTCAAGGAACGGTAGAACTGGAAGTTCTCGTCGGTGCCGACGGCAACATCCTGACTGTCCACTTGGTGAAGGGTCCTCCGGAATTAGCCAGCGTGGCAATGGGCACCGTTCGTTCCTGGCAGTACGGTCAAACCACTCTCGGCGGCCACCCTGTAGAGACAGACCAGTCCATCTACTTCACATTTAAACTGACAAAATAATTTTCAGATTTAATTCAGATGGGACTTTCAAACATCGCAAAATAATTTTCTACGTCTTGGCCGTTTGAACTTGCAGTTGTTGAAGTTTGCTTTTCGCTACGGAGTCGACGGGCTTACCGAAGAATGGCCGTGTCCGGCCCCGGCAACCGCCGCCGCGATTCCCACCGCGCCGCCTGCGATCACGGCAATCAAAACATATTCCTTGGTTTTATCCTTATGCTGTACGGGCGGTACCGGAGCCTCAGGCGGCGGTTGGGTCGTGGAAGCCTGCTCGGCCGGGCTCGGCTTGGTCTCCGGCGTTGGCGTGGTTGTAGGCGCCGCTCCCGTCGCTTTAGCTATATCCAACTCGCCCGACGGCAAAATGTTAACCGACTCCCCCGCTTGCAACACGCGCCCGGTAGCGCCCTCCAGCGGAATCATTCCCACGCTGCCTTCCAGGGCCGTAACCGTAAATGACCCGTCCGCATGCCGCACGACTTGCGAAGTCGATTGCTGCGCCTCAATCACCGGCGCCACCACGTAATTCCCCACGCGCAGCGAAACATCTGTCGCGCCGTTAAAAGAATTCATCACTACTGATCCGGCCTTCAGTTCCGCGGAATATCGCGGGTCCGGCGGGAACACCATCTCGCTGTTAGCAAGAATCTTGAAGGAACCTTTCCCGCTTATCGAAAACGCCGCCGAACCCAGGTCGCCGGTCTTCAAAGTGTCGCCAGGAAAAATAGTCAAGTCTGCCGGCGCCGGCACTCCATTTATAGTTACAGGCCCGACCGTGGTCATCGACCCCAGCGCTTGATTCTGCGCCTTCCGCGCAGCTCGAGGCGCACCCGCCATCAATGGCAGCACGCACAATATTCCCGCGGCAGCTAGCAGCGCACCCCGCATCGACGCATTCATCCATCGCCTCAAAATTTCACCACTTTTCACTTCCACGAATCACCTAGATGTAGCACCAGCCACGCCAATTGTCTATCAGCTTTCCTGCCCGCCTGCCGTGGCAGGCGGGTTCGCACCTTTGCACTCTGCGCACCGCGCCCTTTTGCGGTATTGTTTTTACTGCGTTCATCAACAATCGCACCGGACCACGCGCTACTAATGAAGATTCTGCACATCGTCAAAACCGCCCACGGAGCCACCTGGGTCTACCACCAGGTTCGCGTCCTGCGCTCCTTAGGCTTCGAAATAGTTGTCGCGCTGCCCTCCGCCACCGACGGCCTCGCCCCCAAATATCAAGAAGCAGGCGCCACCGTAATCCCCATAAATCTCGATGTCCCCACCAAACACCCCTGGCAAATCCCTGCCGTACTCAAATCCTGCAGAACCCTGGTCCAAAATGTTCGCCCCGACATTATTCACACGCACCACGTCGGAACTACGCTCGTCGTCAGAGCCGCTCTAGGAAAATTTTCCCGTATACCCCGCGTCTTCCAGGTCCCCGGTCCACTCCATCTCGAGCATTCGTTGTTCGCGCACCTCGACACCACACTCGCTGGCCCACAGGATCATTGGATCGCCTGCTGCCGCTGGACCCAGAGCAAATATCACGAACTGGGCATCCCTTCGCAGCGCGTCCGTCTCTCTTACCCCGGTATCGACCTAAACCTATTCACCTCCACACGCAAAAATAATTTGCTAAGCGAGCTCCGCCTCGCCCCAGAAACACCCATAGTTGGCATGGTCTGCCATATGTACGCACCCAAGCGTTATCTCGGCCAAACTACCGGGCTCAAAGGCCACGAAGATTTCATCGCCGCTCTTCCAATCGCCAAAAAACAATGCCCCGATCTGCATGCCGTCATCATTGGCGGCGCCTGGAACGGCGCAAAAAAATACGAAAAACATCTGCGCGAACTAGGTCATCGCCGCTGCAACGGTTATCTAACCTTTCTCGGCATCAGGCCCGACCTTGCCGCTCTTTACCCCGATCTCGATCTAGCCGTGGTACCGTCCCACTCCGAAAATGTTGGCGGCGCCGTCGAGCCTCTACTCAACGGCGTGCCCGTGATCGCCACAAAAGTCGGGGGTCTCCCCGATTTGGTTCAAGAGGGCATCTCCGGCAAGCTTGTACCCCCGCGAAATCCTGAAGCCATTGCCGCCGCCATCGTTGACTCGCTGCAAAATCGCGCTGAGTCTAGGCGCTTAACCATCAAAGGCCAGCAAATGGCTCGCCACTTTTTCGACGTGGAGCGAACCGCCGTGGAGGTCGCACAAATTTATTCGACTCTTGTCTCGAAGGTGGCATGAGCCAGTTTGAATTCAGCCATGATGCCTCGGTACAAACTATTTTGTGATTCGCATTTGGAATAACAATGGGTTCTAATTCTGCCATCGAAAATATCTACACCGACGGTTCGTACCTCGCTAAAACAGGAGGCACGTGGCATTTAGAGGATTCACCATCGAAGGCGCGATGGATTGCTTCGATGTTGGCGCGTCACGTTGAAGTTAAACCCAATACCATTTGCGAGATTGGTTGCGGCGCGGGAGGCATTTTGGCCGAACTTCAAAAAGTACTTCCAGACCACATCACCTACACCGGCTACGACATCAGCCCTCAGGCGCACACACTGAGCGCGCGATTTTCGAATCCGAAATGTCAATTCATAATCGGGGATGCCTTTGCAGACCGATCACACTACGACCTCGTTCTAGTGATGGACGTTATTGAGCACGTGGAAGATTACTTTTCGTTCCTGCGACATACCCGTCAAAAAGGCAAGTGGAAGCTTTACCACATCCCGCTGGACGCCTATGTGAGCGGGATATTGCGCGGGAACAACAGTTGGCACAGCGCCGGCCACTTGCATATGTTTACCATCGAGACGGCGCTTAATTCGCTTCAACATACGGGGCACCACGTCATAGATTGGGTGTTAACTAACGGGGCTGTTACCACTCCTCGCAAAACCACTCGAGAAAAAGTGGCCAATTTAGTCCGCCGTCCCTTAGCGAAGATCAGTATCAAGTTCGCCGCTCGTTTGATGGGCGGTTATTCAATGTTGATTCTTGCAAAGTGAAGTCGCTCAGGCGTGAAATCCTCTATTCGTCGTTCGTTCGGAGCGCTTGTTGAGCAGTCCACAGAACGCGATTGCCGTTGGAGCCGGCAGATTTCGAAATAAGGTGTCTATCTCTGCTTCTCGGAGAGCGGGTAGGGCAGCTGATTATGCGTACTCCTTCGTCATAGTTTCTGCCTCAGCGCTGGTTTTCATGACGGCCTGGCGCAGTGTGGTTCATTGGTTTTTGATACCCCTCATTGCGTGCGGAGTATTGTCGGGAATTGACGTTGTTCGATGGGTGCGCGGCCGCCTCGATCTGTTCGACCCCAAGGCCGTAATCGGTTTCTTGGCCTTTTACGGATGTTTTGTCACGCCGATTCTCCACGTAGGGTGGGAGAGATTTGGCGTGAATAATGATCTCTTGCTCGGGGGCGACTGGCGAACATGGCTAGGGGCCATGGCTGCCTTAAATGCCGTCAGTTTATTGGCATACCGCATTGCTCACAACTATGTTTTTAATTGGACGACTCCGCCCTCTTCGAGTTGGAAAATCGACAAAAAGAGGTTTCATTTCTTTTTTTCCCTGGCATTGGCTTGCTCGATAGCTGGGGTCTACACTTTTTTTTCGCTACTTAACGGCATCCCAGGCATGGTGAAGTCCTTCGAGGAAAACCTGCAGGCCTATACGGGCAAGGGTTGGTTATTGATTTTTGCGTGGCCGCTATCGGTTCTCTGTTTCATCATTCTCGTATACATGTGGACTGACCGTACATATCAACGTCGACGCCCTATTTCCGTTGGTATTTTTCTAGTTTGCGCGTTTGGAATAGCGCAGTTCATCCTAATGGGATGGTACGGTAGTCGCCAAGCCACCATATGGGCGATGTTCTGGATGGCTGGAATAATCCACTATCGTGTCGATCGTCTGTCTCGAAAAGTAGTAGCCGTAGGCGTAATTTTCTTGATCGGTTTCATGTACTTTTATGGCTTTTACAAGGAGCAGGGTAGAACGGGATTCAGTGTCATAGAGGCCCCGGCGACTTGGCTGCAGCCAAAAGGGTACCAACGGGATATAAAGCTCTTACTGCTGAATGATCTGGCTCGTGCCGATGTGAATGCCTACATCCTTTACACTCTAATTAAATTCCCGAAAGACTATGATTACAGGTGGGGACTGACCTACGTGGGAGCACCGATGTTTTTGGTGCCCAGGAATGTATGGCCGGATCGTCCGAACTATAAGGTAGATGCTGGCACGGAAGCAACGTGGGGCAAATCGTCCAGCTACGACTCACCGCGGGTCTACGGACTCACAGGCGAGGCCTTGCTTAATTTTGGCCCTTGGGGTGTCGTTCCTGTATTCGCCCTATACGGTGCGTGCTTGGGTCGGTACCGACGAAAACTGACTAATTGGCAGATTTCGGATGCGCGCATGTTTCTAGCCCCACTTGTAACAATCTTGTTCGTCGCTGCATTCATGTCTGATTCTGACACCGTCCTCTTTCTATTCGTTGTGGACGGCTCGTTGATTACTGCGGCCTTTCTTGCGTCGATTAAAAAGATACGATTGGCCCCACAAACTCCAGCACGACACTGATGCATCGACCGAATTGACCAACGGAGCCATGAAGATTTCAAAAGAGCATAACCAATATCGGCCCGACGTTAACCTTTTGCGAAATTCCGATACAAAGCCATTTGTGCACGATACTTCCAATCGACACTGCAGGCGGCTCTTGGTGACGAGTGAAGATCACTACTTTGCGGCAACCTCGGGATCGATATATTCCAGCGGAACGCTCAATTATTACTCCTGGCGAGGCTATCTGGAGGCATTCGAGGAAGTAGTTATAGTAGCTCGCGTAAAGCCCAAACTATATCCCGAAAAAGATCACGAGCGTTCCGATGGTCCTGGCATCTCATTCTGTGCTTTGCCTGACTACACTGGACCTTGGCAATATTTGCGCGCGCGTCACGAAGCACAAATAATCACCCGCCGAGCTGTCGCCCAGTGTGGTGTCTATCTTCTTCGCGTGCCTGGTCTAGTTAGCCAAATGGTTTGGCATGAGCTCGTCCGATCAGGCAAACCATACGCTCTGGACGTGGTCGGCGACCCCTGGGATGCTCTTAGTCCTGGAAGCTGGCCCGGCATTCTTCGACCAGCATTTCGTCTGCTGGCTGCGCATCAACTCAAACGTATTTGTGCCCGCGCCAATGCCGTAAACTATGTGACATACGCCGCACTACAACGACGATATCCGCCCGCTGAAAGCGCTTACGCCGTCGGCTTCTCCGACGTCCGGCTAGAAAAAGGAAACGCCCATGAGCACTTGCTTGAAGCTCGGCTCCGGCGTCTCCGCCAATCACCTTGGCGCGATGCAAAAAACGGCAGCCCCATTCGCATCGGATTCATAGGAAGTTTGTCAGGTCTCTACAAGGGTCCCGATCTGCTTCTTGACGCCGCCGCTCAATGCAGCAGAGATATTAATTTCCAATTACTGATGGTCGGCGACGGTCGATGTCTCGCGGATATGAAAAGTCTCGCCACTAAGCTTGGGATCGCGCACCGCGTACAATTTCTCGGGCGACTCTCTTTCGGCACTCCGATTTTCGACTTTTTGGATAACGTCGATTTGTTCATCCTGCCTTCTCGTCAAGAAGGTCTCCCCCGAGCCCTAATTGAAGCCATGTCCCGGGGATGTCCCTGCATCGCCAGTACAGTGGGAGGAATCCCCGAGCTTCTCGAAGCCGGCGACTTAGTGCCCCCTAATTCTTCAGAAAAATTGGCGAAACTGATCTTGAAGGTCGCAGGCGATTCAGATCGCCTGCTCGCCATGAGTGCGCGCAACCTGGCCAAGGCCGCTCAATTCAGTCCGGAGAAGTTAAACGAATCGCGCCGTGCATTTCTTGAAGAGGTAAAGCGCCGATCCGCTTTATAAAATCCCGCTCATCAACTACGTTCCGGCTGCATGGCCAACTCCACGCTCCGACCCGCCGTGGTCAGCATTTCCCAACGGAGCCGACTGCCTAGCCCCCGCGCGCACCAGCGCTCGCAAGGCAACATGGTTGTTGAATTGCGCCGTCGTAAAATCCGTAATCAGCCCCGCGCGGATGGCCCCATAAATCTCCCGTATTCCGCTCTCCAGCGTCTTCCAGCAATCAAAGCCCAGCCGCTCACGAATCTTGTCGAACGTCACCCGGTAGTTGCGGCGATCATCGGTCTGCACCGTCTCGATTTCCACTCGAGGAATAACTTGCGCAACTACCCGCCCCAATTCCCCGATCTGCAAATTCAACTCCGCAGCCCCAACATTAAATACTTCGCCGCTCACCGATTCCGCCGCAGCTTCGAGGCTCGCGACACAAGCTCGCGCCGCGTCCTGCACATGCAGCAGCGGCCGCCACTGATCACCATTTAGCACCGTGATGCCGCCCATAAATACCGCGCGCGCCACGAATAAATTGCCCACCAGATCGAAGCGCATCCTCGGCGAAAGCCCAAACAAGGTTCCGAATCGCAAAATTGTCGGCGCAAAGGTAGCTGTCTGCGCCCCAAGAAGAATCCCCTCCGAATCAATCTTGGTCTCCGAATACACCGACAACGGATTCACCACCGACTCTTCATTCACAAAAAAATCCGACGCGCCATACACGCTGCATGACGACGCAAAAATAAATCGCGGCACGCCGCATTGCCGCGCGACATTCGCAAGCATGCGCGTTGCGGCCCGGTTCACCTCCACCGCCAGCTCTTTATTTTCCTCGCACGCCGGGTCGCCCACAATTCCAGCCAGGTGAATTACCGCCTCGCAGCCCCGTATGCATCGCACCACCACGCCCACATCTCGCACGTCCCCGCGCACCACTTCCAGATTCGGATGACTCTTCACCGATTCCAGCGACTGCTCCCCGAACATGAACGAATCCAGCACACGCACGCGCCGCCCCATCTCCAGCAATTGCCGAACCAGCACCGATCCCAAATATCCCGCGCCGCCCAACACCAGAACCCGGCGATTCGCTTCTGCATCCACGAATGTTTTAGTTCTCATTGATCAGGCAGCCCCCGTGGCCCACTTGGCCCATTTGGAGTTGTCGCGTACCTGCGCCCGGCGAATCACTTTACAAACTTTGTCAACACTTTCGTCCGTCAGCGAAGAATAAATCGGCAGACTCACTACTCCATCCGAAACCAGATCCGTCACCGGCAAAGCTCGCCTGTCCCACATTGCGCTATAAAGTTTCTGGCGATGCACCGGCGGCGAAAAATATTTCCGTGCACCAATATTTTCAACACGCAACAGTTCCAGTAACCAATCGCGCGAATGCCCAAATTCCTTTTCGTCCACAATCACCGAAAAATCTTTAAACGTTGAACGCCCGCCTTCACTAACCTCTTGAAATCGCAGCCCCGCGACATCCCCAAGGTTCCGCTCGTACCGCGTTCGAATCTGATTCCTGCGCTCGATCCGCACATCCAATCCCACCAAACTGTGCAGCGCCATCGCCGCGTGCATCTCGCTCATGCGCGCATTCACTCCCACAATTTCCGGATCGCAATTGCCCGCATCTCCGTAATTCCGCGCCGCTCTTAATCTTTCAGCCAGCCTAGCGTCGCGCGTCGCAACCAATCCTCCCTCGCCCGCCACCACTAATTTCGTAGGCGAAAAACTGAACACCTCCGCCGTTCCGAAGCCGCCAACATGCCTGCCGTGACTAAGGCTCCCGAACGCGTGAGCCGCGTCAAAAATCAGCGGAATTTGCAATTCTGCCGCGATTTCTTCCAATTCCCTGACCGCTACGGGATTCCCAAATAAATGAACCGCCAAAATCGCCGCGGTCCGATTCGACACCTGCGCCCGCACCGCCTGCGGAGCAACACAAAATGTCTTTGCATCACAATCCGCAAATACGGGCGTCAATCCATTCCACACCACCGCGTGCGCCGTGGCGTGAAACGTAAAACTCGGCAGAATTACTTCCCCTCGCAGCTCCAAACTCTTCAAAACCAGCAGCAATCCCGCCGTACAACTCGAAACGGCCACGCAATGTGCGACGCCTAAATATTCTGCCGCCGCTTCCTCAAATTTCCTGACGTACGCGCCGTTGGTAAGCTGCTTGCTCTTTAAAATCCCGCGCACTGCTTCCAGAAATTCTTCACCCGGCACTCCTTCCGGATCAACAATGGGCAGCAACGTCGGAAACACTGGTGAACGCGCTCCGATTTCCACTCTCAAGCGATCCGCGATGCTCATCGAGTTTCCTTACCTGGCCGCTTCTTCTGCTTACCGCGCACTTTTGCGGGCACACCAAAAACTACGGTTCCTTCCGCCACGTCAGCCAACACGACCGCGCCCGCGCCTACATAGCTATATTTCTCTACCGTAAGATTCGGAGCGATAACCGCACCCGATCCCACGTACGCAAATTCTGCAACGCGTACTCCTCCGGTTAGCGTGGCATTGGGAAATATATGACAGCTGTTCCCCAGGTAATTGTCGTGATCCACCGACGCCGAAGTATTCACGCACACATTGTCTTCAATCGTCGTGCCAGGATTTATCATCGCTCCCGCGAGAATCGTCACACCCTCGCCCATCTTTACAAAACGCGAAACGTGCGCGCTCGGGTGCACTACGTTCAGCGGCGTAAGTCCCGCCCGTCGCACCTGCTCGAATTTTTCAAAACGAATGTAGTTATCACCAATTGCAATCGCTACCCTCCCACAATCCAATCCCTTCGCCGCCTCCGAAACCCCACGCTTCATCGAAAAAACCTTCACGCCCAAAAGCTCTGTACCGCATTTTGTCTCATCGTCATCCAATACTCCGGCTACTTCCCATTCGCCACCGGCCATCACCGCATCGACAACCACTTTTCCGTGCCCACCAGCTCCCCACACCAGCACCTTTTTATTCCCCATGCAGCGGCTACCCTAAATCCTGAACCCGCACTCGTCCATCCTTGCCATACACGCCTTCACCCTGAAATAAAACCGGTATCGTACGCGCCATAATCTCGCAATCGAGCCAAAGTGAATAATGCTGCACATAAAAAATGTCCAGCTCCACTCGCTCCGCCCACGTCAATAAATTTCGCCCTTGCACCTGCGCTAATCCCGTCAAGCCCGGCCGCATTGCCAGCCGCCGCGATTGCTCTGCCGAATACTTCGACGCTATTTCACAAAATGCCGGCCGTGGGCCTACAATACTCATCTCCCCGCGAAGTACATTCCACAATTGCGGCAATTCATCAATACTCCAGCGCCGCAAAAAATGTCCCACGCGAGTAATTCGCGGATCGCTCGACGACGTCTCAAATCGATGTCCACTTTCTCTTGCTCCGTGCACCATGCTCCGCAATTTCCATTGATCGAAGCCGCCTCCTCGCAATCCTGCTACATGCAATCGAAAAAACACCGGTCCTCGAGAATTCAGCTTGATCGCGATCGCGCTAACTAACAGCAGTGGAGCGACAAAAATCAGCCCGACAACCGCGAGCCCCACATCCAGAATTCTTTTAACGATCAGTTGCAACTCACGGCTCATAAAGCCCGCCTGAACACACTCGGGCTTGCGGCAGGTATCGAAGCCGCCAATCCCAATATCAAGGAAAACACCAGCGCGTTCGCCGGAATGTACAAATTAAAATCCGCCAAACTGTGCAGCAGTATCGCTGCAATACTCCCCAGGCAACCCAACGCCATAGCTCGCTCGAAACTCACTTCCGCTAGCGTGGCCTTCCTTGCAGCGCGCGCCAGCAGCGTCCCCGCTGACCCAAAAAATAACGCCGCCGCCGGAATCCCTAGATCACTCGCCAATTCCAGATAATCGTTATGTGCGTGATTCACGAATTGTCCCAGAAATGTGCTCTGCACTCTGGTAAAGGCCACTGGAAAAGTTCCCAACCCACTTCCCAGGAACGGATGCCAACCAATCAGTCGCGCCGTATCTTTCCATAGCGACCAGCGACTCTCATCCGCGCTCGCATATTCCTCGCTGACGGTTCCAAAACGCCCAAGAACCGGTCCCGCTCCCATCCACAAAACCAAAATTATCCCACTAGCCATAATCCCTGCAGCGACCCACAATCCCGCTTTTCGCTGAAACCCACCAAATGCCGCCATGACCGCTAGCGAAGCTACCGCCGAAATAATTCCCATGCGCGAAAGCGAAAAAAGTAATCCAGCCACCATCACCGTAGCCGCCAACAACCACAATCCGATCCGGGAAAGTTTTCCGCTCCCCAGTACTCTCTTGATGCGCTCATTTACATTTCGGCCTGGCACACCTTTCCGCGGATGTTTGGCATTCTCGTACAGCACCAGCGCCACCCCGAACGGAATCACCATCTCCAGAAATCCCGCGAAGTGATTGCGGTTAATGTACGTTCCGGTCGCCTCCTCGAGGTTGTATTTCTTGACGTATCCGAAAATCCTTTGCCAACCGGTCAGATATTGTACAAGTCCGTAAAGCGCTTCGAACGTTCCCAGCCCCACCAGCCACGTCACCAGGTGTCGTCTTCTCGCGCGATCCTGTCCCAGCATGCGCGCGAAAAAAAATACCACTGCGCAGCAGACCAGCAAGATCAAATGGATTCGCGTGCTGTAAGGAGCGATGCTTAAACTGGAAAAGGAATGTGTATCGCTTCCGGAGAAAGTGGCGCCCAACTCTGGACTATCTGACCGTACGAGCCGCACTAACGCCCCGGGCAGTGGAACTAATTGAAATGCCACCAAACCAATTAAACACGCAGGAACCGCTGCACTTCGCCAAGACCCCGCACCCAAAAAATCTTTACTGCCGAGAAGCACGGCCACAACCGCGCCCAACAACAAGATCTCAACGACCGCAAAAGAAATTGGCTCCGTTCCGCCAAACGCTAATACCGCCGCTGTAACGCAAAAAATGAGCGACGCCTCGGCAATCTTCAGCACTCGCCCACTCTCCCACCGCGAAAAGACTGCTCTACTTTCTGGATTCCTCTGTTTCCTGGTGATACCCCGAATAGTAGTAATCGTTTCTCACATCAGCAAAATTAATCATCGCGCCGATCACGTGCGAGCCCGCATCCACAGCCGATAAATAGGCCCGCTGTACCAGTTCACGCGGTGTGCTCCCACCGCCGACTACCAAAATTACGCCATCCACCAGGGTCGCCAGAATGCGGCTGTCCGAAAGATTCAGCAGCGGCGGCGAATCCAGCACAACAAATTTATATTCCTTGGAGGCCTCACGAATTAAGCTGCGCATATACTCCGAAGAAAGCAGGTCCGCAGGATTCGGCGGCACCGGCCCACAGAAAAGCACCGAAACGCCAATAGGCGCGGCTTTCCATACCAGGCTTCTCCAGTCACTGTCGCCGGTGAGGTAGTTCACCAACCCAGTCGATCTCGACACTTGGAAAAATTTCTGTAAGCTCGGCCTGCGTAGATCCGCGTCAATCAACAAAACAGAATCGCCCAGTTGCGCCAGGGAAGCCGCCAGATTCGCGGCCACCGTGGTTTTTCCTTCACCCTGCTGCGCACTGGTGACCAGCAGCGTTGCGGGCGGACGCTTCGCTGTTGACAGCAGCACTGAGGTTCGCAGTCCATGAAACGCTTCCGCAAGCACCCCGCTCTGATGACCACCGCCGTCCTGCACTTCGATGCGGTTCCACGGCGGCGCTAATTGTGTGCCGTTCTTCGATCCATTATTTCCGTTGCGGCCATTGTGTCCGTTTGTTCCATCGACCTTCTCAGCGTCCAGCATCGGCGTTGCGGTCTGGAATCCGTGCATTCGTCTTGGATTGGCGGAAAGTTCCATGGCCGGCACTGCGCCAAGCGAAGGTATTTGCAGAAATCGTTCAATGTCCTCGGAGCTCTTCAGCGTGTTATCCAGGTGCTCCTGCAAAAACGCCGCCGCGATCCCCAGGCACATCCCCACAATCAACGTGATCGATAAATCCAATAGGATGCGAGGCCGGGCAAACTTTTTCGGCGGGTATGCCGGATCAACCACACGGATATTGCTCGCCTTCAAACTACTCGAGACTCCCGTCTCTTTCAGTTTTTCCAGCAGTCCGACGTACAACTGCTTATTGGTATCCGCCTCGCGCTTCAAAATATTGTATTGCACCGATTTTCCCGCGATATCGTTGGCTTGCCGCTCCTGCTCCATAAACGCCTGTTGCAACATCGCTTCGTGGCTCACCGCCGCTTTATAATCGTTGGCAATACCAGCTGCCGCTCGCGCTCGCTCCTCGTCCAGCATCGCCTTGCTTTCGTCGATCTGGCTCTGCAATTCCTTTACCCGCGGGTAGCTCGGATTAAAATTGGCGCTTAACCGCGACTGTTCCCGCTGCAAATCCGCCAGTCTCGCCGTCAATTCCTGTATCAACTTGTTATCGAAAACTCCCGGCAACTCTGCATAATTTCTTTCTTCGAGCAACCGGTACAATGACTCTTTCGCGTAGCGGTCCGCTTGCGCCTTCGTCAGTTCCTGCTGCAGCTCCCGCAGCCGCTGCACCACGATATTTTCACTGGTGCCTTTTTCTGTCTCCAGGAAAAGTAAGCCATTGCTCCGCCCATATTTCTGCAGCTCATCTTCCGACTTCTCCAGCTTGGCCTTCATTCCCAGCAATTGTTGCGATAGCCAGTCGGAAGCTTTCTGCGCCGCTTGCCATCGCGCTTCCAGATTGGCATCAATGTATGCCGACGTCAGTGTGTTCACCACCTGGGCGGCAATGTTCGGATCGTTCGATTCGAACGTCACCTCGATGAGCCGGCTCCGCTTCACTGGCTCGACCGTCAGTCGCTCTTCAAAGTTTTTCAGTACTTCTTCTGGAACGGTCTTGTCAGTCCCCGAGATCACTCCAAACTCTGCCCGCATCGGCTCCGGTGCCGGCTTCTCCCGCGCAATCTGCCAACTCCCGCTGCGCCGCGCAAACTCCGGCAATTTCTCCAGTCCCAGCTGAGTAATCACCCGCCGCGCCAAATTTTCACTTTTCAAAATACGGTTTTGCGTTTCAATGTATGCATCCGAAACGCCTTCGATTTGAAACAATTCCTGCAAGGTCGGCACGTCCGGATTTTCTTTCTGAATTTCAATCAGCGCGCGCGCCTCATAGACCGGCTTCCCGCGAAACGTCGCAAACAGTCCAATCATAAGAACAGCCAGCAGCGCCAGCAACACCGTCGCATAACGCTTCTGTATCACCCGCCAGTATTCCAGCAGATCCGGAACCGCTTCGCGATCCTGCACCGGGTAAGCGCCCGCGCCATGATTAACGCGCTCCAGTGCATTTTGTCGCGGTTCGTAAAGTTGCAGTCTGTTTTGTTCGTCCATATTTTTATGGGTGAAAAATCGCTAACCCGGTGGCGGTATTGACAACGGCATCCGTGCTTCGAAAAAGCACGGTCTTTCCCGTACTGTTTGGCACAAATACAATATCCGCAGCTTGTAAATTCATGTCCGGCGCTTTTCCATCCAGAATCTTGCCCAGTTCTACCGGTATTTCCGAGCGCTTACCGCTGCCTTCATCGGTCCGAATTATGCGCGTGTGCCCCTTCGACGAGGTGCTCGACAATCCTTCCGCCAATGCGATGGCCTTCAGCAGCGACATTTGCTCGTTCCCTTTTACCGTAAAGCCCCCGGGCTTTTTCACCGCTCCCACCACGTATACAATTCCCGCCCGCGTCACCTTAACGATGTCGCCCGCATAGATTGGTACATTAAATCTCGGGTCGCGCGAATTCAGAAGGTGCCGCAAATTTATCGCGATCGTGTCATTGCTTTGCTGCCCCTGTTTGGCGCCCGCACCATTCGTTCCTTCCATCGACGCCGCCCCGTTATTTGTCGGGCCGTCACTTCTTTCACTCTCTTCTGGACCTGCTCCAGTTTTGATTCCTGCCGTGTCCTCACTGTCCCGCTGTCCAGTTCCTGCTTGCGATGTTTGCGCGTTATCGTCTTGGCCACGGTTGTATCCGGCATTCCTCATTACCAGCACTTCGTCGCCCGCTTCGGGTGCCAATCCTTGCGCCAGAGAAAGCATCTCCAGCAGCGTCTTTGATCCGCGCACCTGAAAAACTCCCGGCTTGTTCACCTCGCCAATCACCGAAACCGGATGACTCTCAATGGCAGTGACCATCACGCTCACATGCGGATCCTTCAAAAACTCCCGTAACTTCGCCGCCAGCGTATTCTCCAGCTCCCGCGCCGTCAATCGCACTACGTGAATGCCCCCCAAAAGCGGCAGCGACACCTCACCATTTTCCGAAACCCGCACCGTGCGGTTCAGTTCCGGCGCCTCAAAAATATTTATATCCAATAAGTCCTGCGGCCCGATCCGGTAATCCCCCGTCTGCCGTTCTCGCGTTTCCGCAAACTGTTCCTTTAATTTCTCGAGCTTCCGGTTGTAGTCCTCGGTGGACTCCGCGGTCGCCGCACTCTCCTCCACACCCTGAGATTTCGGGGCGCCTTGATAATCCTGCGCGCGCACATCAATCGCGGGCGTCAGCAAGCTGCCGCCAAGAAAAATACCGATCGCAAAAAGCCCCGCAGTTTTACTCAACCTGAATGGCTTCGCCCTCACACCCAGTCCTTTATGCGTGATAACCCCCAAGAGTTTAAGCCAGCTTAATTCAATGTCGCATTCCTATGCACAGCCCCTGGGCAAGGCAGTTTTCCCCTTTTTGTTAGTCAAATCCTACACCAGCCCCAAATGTATTTCAGGGTTTTCCCAAACGCTTGAATGGCAGGTCGCAGAATTCACCGCCCCAGGCATGGTTCTAGGCTCCCTCAAGGTCCCACCCATTTCTATAGATGCGGGTTTTAGCGTAAACTGTCCTCTATTAAATCCGCTGGTGGGCGTAGCTCAGCTGGTAGAGCGTCGGTCTGTGGCACCGAATGTCGCGGGTTCGATCCCCGTCGCCCACCCCAACTGCCTTGTGTACGTTCTTGCGGGCTCGTGCTCATTGCTTGTTCGCCACGGTTGGCGCATCACTCTGCGGAGGAAACGCGAGTTGTCTTGGTCAAGGTATAACACCAGCCAGAACCAAGGGAACAATTTTCAGCAGAAATCCATGTCTCGGAAGAAAATAAAGAACCACTGTAGTTGGCACAAATCCGGTCCGCCAGCCATATGCATCAAATATGTGCTCCAGAGACCTTGCAGGATGCGAGCGAGTGTTTCTTTTTCTCCCTGAGGAGTGCAAGCGGCAGGTACGTCAGTCTGCAAATTCAGCGATGCTAGCTGGCGTCTTCTCGATCCGAGACATTGTTTTCGGCAATGCCGCGAGCTGCTGCAAGAACTCATAGTAGGCGTTCACTGTGTCCGCGATCTGCGCGATCTCCGCGTAGGCATCCAGATCCTTCAACATGGATCGCTGCGTCTCGAATGCCTTTCTGATTTCCTCGACCTTTTGGATCTCCGAAGGAATTATGCAGCTCAGGAACGTCTCCGTTGTATCCGACGCTATGGCAGTGCAATAGTCAGCAAAAAGCGCCAAGAAATCGTACGCCGCATCGCCGATTACCGCGACAAGCGTTGCTCGAAATCTATGCGTCAGTAGTCCTACGCACGAAGTACAACGACTTCGATACGCACTAACCAGATGTAGAACAAAGTGAACACATAAGCGAAATTCCGAATATAATCCTGCGGTGATGCAGCTGTTGCAACCAAGGGAGGCAATATGCCTGAACCAGAGAAATCACCCCTTCAGACCCTTGCGGAGCAGTTGCCAACCCTCCTAAAGAAGCTTGAAAAGTCGCTGGGAGACGAACTTCGGTTTCCATTGGCAAAAAAGGCCTTGCCAATTCGCATACCTATTGTGGAGCCCGCAAACGTCCTCACATTTTGTGGGCGTCTATAGTACGGAACTCGTTTGCACGTTTCGCGCCGCGATTTGAACTAGAACGGATTGCCGCCGTGAGCACCCGCGAGGCTTCCGGAATCGATCGTCTGACGGGACCCAATTCTCTTCCGCCATTTCTCACTCGTCGCTGTGTTTTCCGTCCATCAGTGTTGGAATCTTCGCCGTTGCTCCGCAATGGCGCAAATCGGCCGGCGCAACGAGTTCCTGTCTTCGGCTACTTTTTCGACGAACTCGGTCGGGCTCGTGCGTCAACCGTCGCGAATTCCTCTCCCATGATGCGCATGGCCACTCCGGTCACGCGGCCCACCACATCGACTTCGCCCGGATAGCGGAAGGTTCGGGTCGGTACGCCGGAATCCGGATGCGGGATAAGCTCCAATACGCCGTTCTTGATTTCGATCCAGCCGCACGCGTACCCCGTCCGGATGTCCAGGAAATAGATCGGACGCGCAAATTGGAACTGGCTTCCGGTTTGCTTCCACGGTCCCTTCTGCACGCGCGCCTGCTTGGCGTCGATCTGCACGAACGTACCGGGAGGGAGTAACGGTGACATCGTCTTGTCCTTGATCCCGATATAACCGTACAAATAGCGCCGGAGGTCGACATGCCGGAGAAGAGGCACAGGAATGTCACCCCAGATGTCCACGACGCGCGTTAGAAGGTCCGTGTTTTCGATCCCCGACTTTGCGAGCACATCATCCACGGTGAGACCATTTTGGATATCGTCTTCTTCGACGGACACCAGCAAATGTGTCTTGGGTGGTCGGAATAGCGGACGCTGTTTGACGATATCGCCCGGCTCGAAGCCGTAGAGCCGATGAATCTCCGCGATAGAAAGTTGGTAGATCGTGCTGAGGCTGGCAATTTTGAACGTGCCCGGAACGAATCGCCCTTTCTCGATATCCGTGAGCCAGGCCCGCGAAAGCGCAAACTCGCTGTTGCCTCGTTCCGCCACCAGTTTCAAGCTGAGCCGCCCTACCTCGCGTAAACTAAGGCCCAAACGCATACGGATGGCCTTTAGCTTCGCGCCCGCCCGGCGGATGGTGTCAGGGTCGGTCATTGTATGTCACATATTACTCTCGACCGTAATGACTGTCCATACACTTACGATAAGTTTTATTTAAATAACTTAGTACCAAACGCCCTCTCACTCCGCTGCCGTCCGGCCTACCGGACGGTTTGAGATTTTCCGCCAGTAAGACCTTCACCTCACCCATCGTAAGTGGCGCGTCGGCGGAGTGTGTTCCCTGCCCGGCACTCTCGATGAGTCTCAGGAAACGCCCAGCTTCGCAAACCTTTCGTGCGTCCGCGCGTGCCTCGTCCGCTGCGGAAACATCCGAATTTGCCTCGCAACGAAACGAACGGCTCGCCGAGAGTGTCCGGGGCATTCTTGCGACCAGGAATCTGACTCTCTACAAAGTGGCCGCCCGCAGCCGATCTGACTATCCTGGCCATCCGCGCTACCCCGTCCCCGCCAACCTCTATTTTCGCCTGCGTTCGCGGAATTGGACGCCAACGCTCTACCAACTGTCCGTGCTGAGCAAGATGTCGGAGTATCATTTGGCGGACTGGCTCTCCGTCTTCGGGTTTCCGCCGGACGCGATTTCGCGAGTGCCGGCTACCCTTCGTCTGCCACGGACGATCCTGCTGGATAGCACGCTCTACGATCCACGCGCGACCATCACGTGGTTTCGTGAGCAACAAGCAACGCGCGCCATCGCTAGCGTTGCGGCGCTCAGTGAAATTCTCGAACCATCTGGTCAGCAGCAGCTCTCGTCGCTCCTCCCTGCCGACTCTCCCAGGTATGTGTATGCGAAAATCGGCATGCAGGACGCCCTTGCCTTTCCTGAACTTCTGCCGGGAAGCATTGTGCGTATCGATCCGCGGCTCGCGACGCCGATTGTGCGCGGAACGAACCCAAACTCGATTTTCCTAGTCGAACACCAGGGCGGATACTGCTGCTGCCGCCTGCACTACGAAAAGACTGATCGCATCACGCTCCTGCCGACGCAGCTTCCGTTCGCCAATGTCGAGTTCCGGCTCGGTATTCAGGCGCGAATCATCGGTGCCGTTGACCTGGAGTTCCGGCTCCTGCTCGATCCGGAAACGACGCGCACGCCACGCTGCAGCTTGCCCGAAATTGCTCCGGCCCTCGCGCGTCTATGGACGCCCACACCGTTTCGCGCGATGACGAGTGACCGGCAATTCACTGCCCAGCTTCGCACTGCCAGGCTCCGCGCCGGCCTGTCGTTCCACGATGCTTCCGAACTCAGCCGGTCCGTTGCGAAGGTACTTGGCGACGAACGCTACTTCACATCGCAGGCGTCCCTGTCCGACTACGAAGCGAGAAATTCCCTGCCGCGCCACATCCACAAGCTCTTCACGCTTTGCGCCATTTATGCGATCCCTTTTTCTGAACTACTCGATTCTTTCGGACTCTCCTCGCATGAGGGCGGGACCGTCCCAATTCCCGACCAATGGATGCCACAGCCCGGCCTATTCGCAGAAGTTCAACGAGAGCCGGGCGTCCGCTCATCGGGATTCCTCGACCGTCTTCTCGCAGAGTACGGAACGCTGCCCTTTTTCCTGCGCGACTCGCTGGCGTCTCTTCTGGGTCTGTCCGAGCTTTCACTCCACGATGTCTTTTGGGCAGGCGGACAGCCCGCCGCGTTGCACCCAGCGCTCACAGGCGCGCTCTTCGTTGTTGTAAACCGCAAGAGGCGAACGCCTCCGGCCTTTTTGAGAAAGTCCCTCTGGGACCGGCCCCTGTTTCTTCTGGCACGCCGCAACCGATCGCTTGTCCTCGCGAGCTGCACGCTCCAGGACCGCCTCATCGTGGTCCACCCCCACGCAGCAAATTTTGTACGGCCCGAACGTCTTCGGAATCATGCCGACGCCGAGGTGGTGGGACAGATCGTCGGCGTCCTCCGTACTCTTTCGTCGCCGACCTGAACGCGATCCCATCGGAAATCGGTACGATTTCCTCACCTGCAAAAAATAGAGTCCGGAACCGAATGCAGCTCCGTACAGGAATGCGCGTTCGCGGAGGCATTCGCTCCGACCGAGCGTGGTTCTGTGGATGCTAGTGTCCGTTCGCGAATATTTTCTGGAATTTGTTGCGTCCACGTTCTGGTTCTGACACTCTCGGCCCGTTCGAGGCCATTCAACAGCTCGAACAAGGAGCTTCCGTCGTGAAGCTGTCGGAACACGTCCGCTCGACCCACAACGCAGATGGCGCTGTCGTCTTGGACATCCTTCACGGAGAGATGTACCGGTTGAACTTTGTCGGTTCCCGCATGCTCGAACTCTTGAAGGACGAATTCACGAACGCACAGATCGCCGAGACCATCAGCCGTGAATTCGGCGTCGCGCGCGAGACTGTCGCCGCGGATCTTGAGGAATTTTTGCAGCATCTCGAAAAACGCAACCTGCTCACCTTGACAGACCCTGGGAGGCGTCCCGTCCTATGACGACGAACCTCGATGCGCACGCCAACCCAACTCGACCACGATTTGTTTCGCATCCTGCTCTACCGGCGCGACGCAAGCGAGTTCCTTCTTGAGACGGAAGGCGAAGGTCTGCAGCTACCAATCATTTCCATACCCAAACACACTCGAGTCGCCGAAGAGTTAACCAAAGCGATCAAGGACGAATGGCACCTTGACACCTATTGCCTGTTTCCCGTTTCCGAGAACGGTTCTCCGATCGCATCAATTCCCTTCCACGCCGTTGAGCTCTGGAACGGCGAAGCCGCTCCGCCGGCTCGAATGCGGTTGTTGCCGTCCGCGGCGCTGGCTGGCAGCGAGTTCCGAGACCAGGGCGATTTCGCGGCGGTGCAAGCTTTGCTCGCAAAGTTCGAACAATTCCGCCGCGGCGAACTTCCTGGCGCTTTCGGGAAACCCGGCTGGCTGCGAACCGTGACCGAATGGGTTGCGGCGCGGGCCGCAACCGCACGGCTTTCGCTCACCGGAAAATTCCGTCAGCTCAATGCCAGCGCAACTTTCAATCTGCTCCGGTTCGAAACCGATGGTCCCGCGCTCTGGTTCAAAGCCGTTGGCGAGCCGAACGTCCATGAATTTTCGATCGCCTTGGCCCTCGCAAAACTCTTCCCGCACTTCGTGCCGCGCGTCATCGGGCACCGCGCCGATTGGAACGCTTGGCTGAGTGTCGAAGCCGAAGGAACGCATTTGAGCGACACAGCTCCGTTGAGCAATTGGCAACAGGCCGCCGCCACGCTTGCCGGTCTCCAAATCGCATCGTGCCGCCACGGACTGCACCTAATCGATGCGGGATCGAAAGACATACGAATCTGTTCCCTCGTCCCACATGTCGAATCCTTTTTTGAACGCATGACGGAATTAATGGAACTGCAGACGAAATCCTTACCTCTTCCCCTTGCGCGCGCGGAAATCCGCTCGCTCTCTGCGGAGGTCCGTTCGTGCCTCGACGAATTGAGCGCAACCAACATTCCGAACACATTGGGCCATCTCGACTTCAATCCGGGTAACATCCTCGTATCGCCCGAACAATGCGTTTTTCTCGACTGGGCCGAAGGCTCGGTTGGCCACCCCTTTTTCACCTTCCAATACTTGCTTGAATATTGGCGGCGGTTCCACGGCGTAGAGCTCGACTCCGAGCAAATGCTGGTTTCCTCATATGCGCTTCCGTGGCGGGCTTTTGCCTCGGCAGATGAAATCGCGAAAAACCTTACACTCGCGCCGCTCCTTGCCGTGTTTGCGTATGTCGCTGGTTCCCGTGCTTGGCGGCACTCTGAACTTCTTCGGGATGGCAGGGCGGCTGGGTACCTGCGCAGCCTCGTTCGCCGGATGAAACGCGAGGCGGATCTGTTGCGCGAACGGAGGGTCGTATGTCTACCGTAGTACCGCCTCCGTTTTCTCTAGTCGAACCGGTCGTCGACATCTTGCATGGCGTCCCTGTCACCGACCCCTATCGCTGGCTCGAAGATCAGAACTCACCGCAGACGCGCGCTTGGATCGCAGAACAAACGCGTTACGCCCGAGCGTACCTTGACAACATTCCCGGGCGGGACCGCATTCGCGAACGACTCCGTGAATTGCTGGACGTTGAAACCTACGATTCGTTTTTGAAAAACGGGAACCGTTATTTCTTTCGCAAACGGCTCCCCGGCCAGGAACAGCCGTCGATTTATTTCAGGGAGCGACCACAGGCAGACGACCAACTGCTGGTCGATCCCGCCGCACGTGGCACCGGCGATTACACGGCCGTCAAACCACTCCGCGTTTCGCAAGATGGATCGCTTCTTCTTTATGAAGTAAAACAGGGCGGAGAGCGCATGGGGACGTTTGAGATTCTGGATGTCGCGAACCGCCGGAAACTTCCAGACTCTCTACCACACGGCTATCTTCGCGGATTTGCGTTTGCACCTGACTCCAAAAGTTTTTACTACGTCCATGAAGCTTCACAGTCGGGGAGGCCCTATTACCGTGCCGCGTTCCATCATGTCTTAGGGACCAACACCAAAGAGGACACGGAAATCTTCTGTGCTGGCGAGGACCAGAAGCTTCGACTCGTGCTTGTCGCGGGCCCTGCGACCCTCGGGTTCCTCGTCTATCGCTTCCTCGACAAGACCCTGACCGATTTCTACATCCAAGGAATGCGCGGCGCGAACCGTGCCGTATCCGTTCTCCGAGAAGCCGCCTACAGTTTCTCGCCGCGACTTCTTCCTGGACGGATCTTTGCCGTCATCGACCAACGCGCTCCCAACCGCCGACTCGTTGATGTGCAGCCCCAGAAAAACAAGAACCCACTCTACTTTGACCTAGTTCCGGAGACAGACGTGCCCCTTCGCGGTTGGGCCATTACGGCCAATCGCATCGTTGCTTTCTACGTGCGAGGCATACGCACGCAAATCGCAATCTTCGATCAATTCGGCCACCGCCTTGGAGAAATTCCCTGCGATGCAAGAGACACTGTTCGAATCGCAGCAGCAGATTTGCACGATGACGAAGTACTTCTCGAACGGGAATCCTTCACTCATCCCATTGAAACGGTTCGTTGTTCGACACCATCGCGTGAAGTCGCCGAATTAGTCGAAAGAAGAATTCCGTTCAACGACGCGGACTATGTCTGTGTGGAGACAAGCTTTCCGTCACGAGACGGCACTATGATTCCTTTGTTTCTCGTCGGTCGTGGCGGGGCTCTTGAAAATGGAACGCATCCGGTAATCATGACGTCCTACGGCGGTTTTGGAGTTCCATCGACACCGCAATTTAGCCTGCTGGTCGCGTTTCTCCTCGAACGAGGATGTCTATTTGCATTGCCAAACATCCGGGGTGGATCCGCATTCGGGTCGGAATGGCATGCCGCAGCAAAACGACGGAATCGACAATGCGCCTTCGACGATTTCCTCGCGGCCGCCAGATGGCTCATTCAGACTGGCCGAACAACCCCAGGCCAGCTCGGCATCTTTGGAGGCTCTAACTCAGGACTCTTGGTCGCTGCCGCGATAACTCAGCGTCCCGACCTCTTCCGAGCCGTACTCTGCATGGTGCCGATGTCCGACATGCTCCGGTACCACCTGTTCGACCAAGCACACGCTTGGGTCGAAGAGTTTGGGATCTCGGAAAACCCAGAGGACTTCAGCGCACTTCTGAGTTATTCACCGTACCATGCGATCCGTAACGGCACTCCCTTTCCTGCAACGATGATCGTCTCCGGCGACGCGGACCAAAATTGCAACCCGCTTCACGCGCGGAAGATAACAGCCAGACTTCAAGCCGCGAGTTCATCCCCCAGCCCCATCATTCTCGATTACAACCAGCATCGCGGACATTCACCGGTGCTACCGCTCCGTGAGCGTATCAGCGCACTGACAGATAGGCTGACCTTCCTCTGCGATCAGTTACGCGTGAGTCTATGAGTACGCATCGTTTCGCTCAGATTGTCCAGACTCTTCGCGCCTTCGCTGAGCTGGTTTTATTCGACGTGTACTTGTCGCGCGGCAATTTCGCAGGGCTCTACGAGAGGGTACGACTTCTTCCAGTGGACGCAAAGAAATCGGACTTGTCGGTAGTCCACGCCGTTTGTCGGGCCGTCGATATCGCCTGCATCTGTTATTGGAAGCGCGTGCTTTGCCTTCAACGATCGGCAGCAACGACTTGCTTGCTCAAGAAACATGGCATGCCTGCAACTCTGGTGCTCGGCGCCAAACAAATGCCGTTTAAGGCGCACGCCTGGGTCGAAGTCCATGGTTTGGTGGTGAACGACAAGCCGTATATGCACGAGATTTACTCCGTCCTGGATCGCTGTTGAGAGGTGCAGAGTATGAGCGTTCAATTTGGAAGATGGAATTTCGATGAAGCACCGATTGAATCCGAGTTCGAAGAAAGAGCGCAGAAGATTCTTGCACCGCACGGTCCCGACGGAGTTTCTAAATTCACGGAACCAGGGGTAATGACGCTCTATTTCCCCTTCCACACTTCGCGAAACTCGCGACGCGAAACACAACCACTCCGGCTGTGCTCAGGCACCTCACTTATCTGGGATGGCCGGCTCGACAATCGTCGCGATCTCATTCGAGAAATGCCGCCCAGGTTGCCATTTGATTCGACGGACGTTGCCATCGTCGCGGCCGCGTACGAAAGCTGGGGCAACGCTGCGTTTCAAAAACTGATCGGCGATTGGGCTCTCAGCCTGTGGAACCCCAAAGAGCGTTTCCTCATTCTCGCGAAAGACCCGCTCGGTATGCGCCCCCTGTACTATAAGCTGGACAGAAGACATGTCCTTTGGAGCACTATCCTCGACGCACTCGTCGTCCTACCCAAGCACACCCTCGAAATTGAGGAAGAGTACCTTGCAGGCTGGCTTTCCCAATTTCCCTCGCCCGATCTCACACCGTACCGCGGCATTCGTTCCGTTCCGCCCTCATGCTATGTCGTTCTGCGAAACCGCAAAGCGAAGACAAATGAATACTGGAACTTCGACGCTCAAAAGAAGATCCGCTACGCCTCCGACTCACAATATGAGGAGCACTTTCGTGCCGTGTTTGCCGAGGCGGTGCGCCGACGCTTGCGATCCGACTCGCCTGTTCTCGCGGAACTTAGCGGAGGAATGGATTCATCCTCCATCGTGTGCATGGCGGACGATGTCATCGGTCGAGGCCAAGCCGACACGCCTCGCCTCGATACCATTTCTTACTACAACGATTCCGAACCTACCTGGAACGAAAGACCCTACTTCGCTGCAGTAGAGGCACGACGGGGGCGTGTGGGCTGCCACATCGAAGTTTCCGCAGCGAATACGTTTCCGCTCAACCATACCGCCGACGGCCTGTCCGCATTGCCAAGTTCGAGTCTAGGACTGGCAGAAAGCATGGTTCAACTTAAGAGCTGTGTAAAGGGCGTCGGCCATCGCGTGCTACTGTCCGGCATTGGGGGCGATGAAGCCCTTGGTGGAGTTCCCACTCCAACACCCGAACTTGCAGATCTATTCGCCACCGGTCGCTTTGGACGATTGCTGGGTCAGATGGTGACCTGGGCCTTGGCAACGCGCAGGCCCCTGCTTCACCTTGCAATGGACATTGCGCGTAACTTCCTACCTGTGTCGGTTGTTCCGACACCGCCAAACCGCCGCGCGCCCTCGTGGCTCAATCCTAGCTTCGCGGCACGCAATCGAATCGCACTCGAAGGTTACCCTGCACGACTGAAACTCGCCGGGGCCCTCCCCACTTTTCAGGAAAATATTGCGGCCGTCGGCTTCCTACGTCGGCAACTCGGCTCTCTTTCGCCATCTGTGGATCCAGTATTTGATAAGCGCTATCCCTTCCTTGATCGCGATTTGCTCGAATTCATCTACGCGGTCCCTCGGGAGCAAATTCTGCGCCCCGGCCAGCGGCGATCTCTCATGCGCCGGGCACTTGCGGGAATTGTTCCGGATCTAATCCTCTATCGCAAACGTAAGGCCTTCGTCGCACGCGCTCCCATCGACGCTCTCAATAACCAGTGGCCCGCTTTGCTCGAGATTACCAAACGCATGCTGAGTGACGACTTTGGGTTCGTCAACTCGCGGGAATTCTTGAAGGCTTTGGTTCGCGTGCGGGAAGGCCAGGAAATTCCGATCGTCGCCGTACTGCGTACATTTCAAATCGAGCATTGGATTCGCAATCTATCGGTAGCCGGGCTTCTGTCACCGCCCTCACTCTACTCTAGAACCGCGGACGAGTTCCCTTCGACCGCCCACACGGAGATGGCATGAAATACGCGATCACGACGTCCCTCTGTCTTTCGATTGCGCTATTCGGTGCGGCGCTCTCGCTTCTAGGTTTGACGCTCAGGACCGCGCCTTCGCTCCAGACACACAACACGGCGATTAGGTCCACCGAGGGACAAACGCCCGCCTACCATAGCCATCCTCCAGAAATGCTGCTCCCGCAAACGTTGGACGCTTCCTCCTTCGAGGGAAATCATAAGGCGTACGTGGCCTACACGCTCACGGCGCGTGTTCGCGAAGTCCTCTATCAAGAACCATGCCTGTGCCATTGCAATCGCTTCGCGGGACACGAGAGTCTGTTCGATTGCTATACGAGTAAGCATGGGGCCACCTGCTACACGTGCCAGGCCGAAGCTGTCTTTTGCTACGAACAGACAAGAAAAGGCTGGGGCGCTTCGCGGATCCGAAAAGCCATCTTTGCGGGCACCTGGAAGTTACCCGATTTTGAAAGACACATGGAGACCCTTTACGAGCAGTTTCACAGCAATAAGGAATAATCGACTTTCGTCCCCATCATGCGAAGGCCGAGTTCCATTGGGGACAAAACGAATTCAATCTTCGGAAGATTGAATGTGGTTAATCCACTCGAAAGGAGAAAAAACAATGCGCTATGAGAAACCGAGTATCGCGGTGATCGGCGAGGCCGTTCAGGCGATTCAAGGAATCCACAAGCCAAACAGCGATGTCGACAGCTGCGAATCGAGCACTGCCGCAGCGTATGAGGCCGACGAATAAACCCAAAGGGACGCGCTCGCGGTTACTCGCGGGTGCGTCCTTTGTAGAGATGCATGCCCTCAACGGTCGGCGCCGGCACCACAGAATACTTTCGCGTCGAAGCTCAGTAACCGATTCGTCGAAATTCGTTTCTCCGAAATGTCGATATGGAATAGCAAACGAACACTATTGAACATCGCGGCGCCCGCCGGAATCTGGTTGCCCGTTACAGATCTTGATAGATCCCAACTGGCTCCAGGTCCGGCGAAGCCATTGTCGGCATTGAGGATTGTCACTCGTCCAATCTCAGAGCGCACATCCTCTGCGACCAAGTACAACGGAGTTTGCAGCGGCTCTTTCGCATGATTGACCAATTGAACGTCGATCGCCAAGGTTCCCGTTTTTTCATCAAACGTTTGTGTGCCGCCGTAAACCAAATTCGTTTCTCCAGTGACGTCGCGGAACATTGGTGGCGCGATCGCCGCTGCCTTCACTGGCGATTCGTTCCGATTGGCGCCGACCGGAACGCCGTACAGACCCTGATTGGCGGCCTCCCCAGTCAGTCCGATTACATAGAAGCCCTCCTTCATGGCGATTAATCCGCTTGCTCTCCAGACACGACTCGGGAAGGATCGCACATTCACCGTCAACGCTGGTTGTGTGCTCTTCGCCCCTTTGCCTCCGGTTGACCGCCGAAACACAATCCAGAGCGCATCGTTACTAATCTTCTGAGGTTCGCGATTCGCCCACATTTCGACAGGCAGTTCCAGCACATAAGAGTTCCCCGCCTTGGCAAAACGCCACCGCGCGCCGCCATCCGACCACAGGACGCCCAACTCACCCTGAGAATTCACGGCCACCGACATTTTGAAACACCTAGTATCCGCTCCATCTTGATTGCGACCGAGAACCCGGTTCGTCCACGTCACCCCGCTGTCGTCCGAAGTCGCAAGCATTAGTCCGCATTTTCCATTCGTTTCGTCGCGATACACCGCCAGCAATCGATTCTTCGAACCGTCGTAGGCCAGCCCGTAGTCTCCCAACCCGCTGAAGCACTTTGCCGTCGCACCTGACTTTGCATGGGCAATCTCACTAAACTGCGGCGGCTCGCCTGCATCGACATTCGCACGGACGAGGCCAAGATCGAAACCCCCATTCTCAGGTCTTCTCCCGTAGTAAAGAGCGGCCACCGTGCCGTCTCGCAAGGAAAGTGCGTTCGAAGGATAGATGCCCTGATAATTTCTCTCGCCAATTTCGGCATTTACAACCGGACCCGACATTTTCTTCTCATCTTTTGAGAACGTTAAGACTCCGATGTTGCTGCCCGCACCCTTCTCTTCCTTCGGAGTACTTGTATAGTGAAAGAAGACCGCCAGCTTGCCACTCTTCGAAGCGACCGCGGAAGTGGTCCAATCCGCCCAACCGGTTTCGACCGCCTCCTCCCATTTCCCTCCACCATCTGTCGAGACATACAATCGCGCCGTTCCCCTTCGGTGATTTGGCATTCCTTCCACGACGTCGGACGCTTCCGAAATGAAATATACTGTGTGCCCCGGACCGATCGCGCAGGAGTGTTCCGAAACCCACGTCGTGCTTTTGTCTTCGAGCGCAACGCGCCAGGTTTGACCGCTATCCACCGAGGTATATACAAATCCGACGAGCGCGTTCGCCTCGCTGTCCCATCGCGAACCACAAATCACCATATGGGTTCTGTCTTCCGGATCCACTTGAACTTCGTACCAGGGATGCCAGCCGCGCGCGACAATTGCATTTGCCTGCACCGAACATTCGGGTGCGGCATCGATCACCGCAAGCAAGGCCAAGATCAACGCCAATGCGCTTCTGGCGGCATACAAACGTGAAACAGAAACAGACCGGGATTTCATCGGCGACACTTAGAAAAGCAGCTTCGCAGCAAACTGCATCGAACGCGGCCCACCCATTTGATACAACGGACTCAGCACTCCAAGGCTCTGCGCAAGCGTTGCCGTGGTCTCGCCGAACTGAACGTTGCCGTATCGCGTCTCAATCGATCCGAAACTTGCGTGATTCAGGACGTTGAACACCTCTGCGCGAAACTCGAACTTGACCTCGTCATGAATCGGAAACTCGCGCCGAACTGCCAGATCCGCTTGCCACGCATTGAAGCCTCTTAGGAAATTGCGAGGCGCATCGCCACGCTTTCCGGACGTTCCACAGGTCAACGGCGTACATCCTGCAGGTAGTGCAAACGCCGCAGGATTGATTCTGCGGTTCCCTGGATATTGAGAGCCGTACAGATAGATGGGCTGTCCGGGAACCAGGTCGAGACCCGAGCTTTCGAATTGTCCCGTTACCGGATTAATCAGGCTTGGGCCGTTGACGGTAATTGGAAATGCCGTTCGCGCCGACACCCGGAGATCCACGCCCCAATTCCTGGCCAGCGCCGCCAGAACTCCGCTCTTCGCCGCATTCGGCACATCGTAGGAAAGCGCTCCGGACATATTGTGGCGAACGTCGAAATCACAATTCCCTCGCACGTACGGATAGGCGGTGTTTTGCGATCCATAGTCGATGCAATGCGAATACGTATACGAGGCCAGCGACGTCAGGCCCCCGTGAAGCCGCCGCTGAAATTGAAACTGCAGCGCGTCATAGTCCGATGTCAGTCCGTTCTGAAACGAAGTTACGTTCGAGAAATTCGGGTTCCCCGTCAACCGCAGGAGGCTCTGTTCGAGCAGACGTCTGCCCGCAGACCCGACATACGAAACAGTAAGCGCTTGCGATTCTCCCAATTCCTGCTGGAAACTCACATTCCACTGCAAGGTATACGGAAGCTGAAGATGCGTTGGGAACGCGTAGGCGGATCCGTAGGGAGGAACGGGTGGATTCAAGATCGCGGGAACTGCCACAGCAAGTTGAACTGGAAAACTCGCGGGAATGCCGAAATCCGCCCCGATATACCTTGAAGCGCCGAACCCAGGACCCAAATATCCGTAGGAACCGGCTTGTTGTCCGGTATCAAAGAAAACACCGATACCAGCGCGAATCACGCTTTCGCGCCTGGGAGTATCTCGAAGAATGTAGGCGCCTCCCAACCGCGGCGCGAAGTTAAACCAGGTCGTTTGCCAAAGCGGTGTGCCTTGCGCCGCGAGTGTAAGTGTCGCGGGACTTGCGCCCTCTACGGTGTAAGGCAGACTGCCTTTCGTTGTTCCCGGTGCAGGGTTAACTTCCCAACGCAGCCCGAACGAAAGGTTGAGGCGGGGCACAGGATGCCACTCATCTTCTGCGAATGCTGAAAAGTTCGTGTAAACCGGATACGCAGGAGCAAAAGCAAGGCTGCTTAGAGATCCAATGCTGTTCGTTTCAAGCGACGCGGTGTCCTCGAACAGATAGTACAGATTCGGACTTCCCTGAATGACTTCAGGTGTCAACCTCCGGTAGTCTACGCCAAACTTGTACTGCTGTTTGCCACGGGAAATGCTCAGGGTATCGACGACAGTAAACTGACGCTGCGAGCCAGTGTTCTTGCTCTGACCGATACCTGAGAAATATCCCAAAAAGCTGAGGGCCGCGCCTACGGAAGAGACGGGATTCGTTTTTGGATCGATCCCTTGTATCTGATCGAAGTCCAGCGGCTGTGCGCCCCCGAAGCCGTCGAGAGTCTGCTCGGTGCTGCTTTCGTTCGTGCTGTAGTTGAATCGCAGATCATTGGCAATTTGGTTCGAAAACAGTCCGCTCGCACCGGCCGTGTACGTTCGCGTCGTGTATCGCGCCGACGATGGATTCGAGGGAGTTCCCGAATTTCCGCCTTTCCGCGCACTGACGCTCGAAGGAGCATAGCTGAACCGGAAAAACAGCTTCAGTTTTTGGTTCACCGTATCGTCCACACGAAGACTGAAGGAATCGATAGCGCTCGGGTTCGACCAGGTCCCGATATATTCTGCCAAGCCGTTGCCGAGATTCGGTCCATTCGCGATGGGGAATGCATTCAAGACCGGTTGCACTGCGGGAGCGGCCGATTGCCGCAATGACTCGTCAGGAACGTAGCTCACTGTCGCTTCTTGCGGTTGTTGCGCGCGAAGACCTTCATAGGAAGCGAAGAAGAAAAGCCTGTTCTTAAGGATGGGGCCGCCTACAGTGCCACCAAAGTCGTTCTGCCGCAGCGCAGGTTTTGCCAGCGAGTAGTAGTTGTTAAACCAATTCTTCGCGTCAAAGACGTCGTTACGAAGGTAGTCAAACGCCGTGCCATGCCATTGGTTCGTGCCGGAACGCGTTGCAAACGAAAATTGCCCTCCTGGATTGCGGCCGTACTCGGCGGAATAGGTCGAGCTCTGGACGCGGAACTGTTCGAGTGCGTCGACAGAGACCAGACCCTGTGTCGTTCCGAGCGCGGTCGAAGCCGGCAATGAACCCGACGATGCGGGTGCGCTGGGCGACCCCGGAGCAATCCCCAGATTCGCACTCACACCGTCCACCGTGTAGTAGTTCGATTCCGTGCGTTGTCCATTGACGCTGAACTCGCCGCCGAAACCCTGCGACGCGCGTGCCTGTGGACTCGTCGTTACGACTCCGGGTGTGAGCATGATCAGGTCTTGGAACGAACGCCCGTTGAGGGGCATATTCTCTACGTAGGTGTGGTCGACAACGGTTCCGAGTCCGGCAGTCTGACTGTTAACCATCGACACTCCACCTTCCACAGTCACCACTACCGACGATGCTCCGATCGGAAGCGTGAAAGCGATGGCCAGCGCATCCTGCACATTCAAGATGATGTCCGGCTTGATGATGGCCTTGAAGCCGGGCTTTGACACCTGAATGCGGTACTGTCCCGGCGGGAGATTGGTGACGGCGAAAAAACCTTCGGCATTGGTCCTCGCCTCGTATTGCACCCGAGTGTAGTCGTTCACGACGAGGATCTCGGCGTCGGCGATGGATTTCTTGTCCGGGTCGAGGACAACGCCGCTGAGTGAAGCGTTCGGGGATTGCCCCAGGATGGGACTTCCACCGAACATCCCCACAATGACGAACAGCAAGGCCAGGTTCACGCGCACGCAGGTTCTCCTATCACTCGAAGAGATGTTCCGAATCGGATGGTTAAACCAGTCAACGCGGCTTGTGTACCAACACACTTCGAACGATCGACCACCGACGAAAGGAACTGCGACGCGCAAATCTACTACGCGTCCTGGGGCATCTGGGGATTGTCGTATTGCTGTCCGGTGTACTGGACACTTTTAGCGCGTGGCTCTAACTAGCCACGCGTCACTAGCCATTTGCCAGCTCACCGTGGTTTTCCCGGCATAAGGCCTAAGGCCTGCTTCTGCCTTTTCTGATCTACTCTGCCTGTGGCCTCTGACCTTCTTCTGTTTTTCTGTAACCTGTAACCTGTCCCCTGTAACCTTCCTCAGGGGTGGTTGGCGTCCATCTTGAGGTAGGCGAACATGAAAGGCTTGCGGCTTGGCTTAACGCTCCCGCCGCGTGGCTCTATGGTGACGAAGACCGCATCGATCTGTGACAGCGTGTGGGCGTCGTCGAATTTCAGCACCCAGCGCTTCTTTGAAAGATTGTCCTCGTAGAACATTCCGAGGTTCAACGCTTGCTGCTGGTCGGGACCGCGCATCCCCCACGCCTGCACGGTACTTGCATTCTTCCATCCCGGCTCCTCATCCAAATCGAAGGCGTAGAATACCAGGGACTTCCCTTTCGTGTAGAAGACCCGGCCAAAGGCTTTCTGGGTTTCTCCCGTTCGTTCCACGTCAATGACCTCGGCCACATACAAATCCCGCGCTCCCATGAGTTCACGGATGTCCTTGTCCTTAGCCAGAAGATCGTTTTCCTTGCCAAGGTCCTTCTGCTGCTCCGTTACCACGCGGGAAAGATCCGCGACCTGCGCTTCGAGACTCGCGGTATGGATCACCGATTCCGATCGTTCTTTCTCTATCTTGCGAAGTCTGTCCTCGGAAGCTTGCAAAGCCGCTTGCCCCGAGGCGAGTTCCTGGGCCAGGCGATCGCGCTCGCCACTCAACCGGCCTTTCTCCCCCGTGCTCGATTCGAGCGCAACTTCTTGACTTGCCTGGAGGCTCTTGAGGCTCGCGTTTTCGCTCAATTGCCGGGTCATTTCGCGTTTCAGCGCGGAGATTGCTGTGTCCTGTTTGGACAATCGAGCGTTCGCGGCGTCCCGCTCCCGGACGGCCGCCGCGAGCGTGTCTTGAGGAACTCCGTCTCGCGGAATCGCATTAGCCTGCTCTCGCCGGGCGACGTCGACACCGCGGTGTTTGCCCATGCGGTAGGTCAAAATTCCCAGCGCCAGGCACAACAGACCGGCGGCGGCCAGTGGGAGCCAGAAATCAAATCTCTCGAGGCTGCGGCGAAAATTCCTGCTACGACGCACAACCAGAGGAGAGAGCCAGCCGTCTGCCTCTTCCGATACCTCCGGGGACCTCTTTTTTTCGTTCGATAGACGCCTCAGAAACGACGCTTCGGCGGCCTCCTGGTTGAAGGAGGAATCCTCTTTGCGATCTTCACGAGTGAGTTCCGGCGCAAGTTCTTCTGCGAGGGCCGGAATTGCGTTATCGGCTACATCCTGAAATTCCTTCGCCACCTTTTGGCACTCGGCGCACGTCGCCAAATGTTCGTTCAGCTTCTTTTTCTCCTCTTCGGTCAGGTTTCCCGAAGTCGACACCGCGCAGAGTTCCGTAAACTCTTCGTGCGGACCTGCGTCTGGCCGCGAATCTTCCTCCGGCTTGCCCTTCCCCTCTACCATGCTGTGTCCTGATTTCGCACTGTTCTTGTCCCGGCCCAGCATTTTCCGGAAGTCCGTACCTGTGGAAGTGCACCGACTGAACGAAAATTCTAGAAATTCGCTGTCTCGTAAACTAGCACTAGTCCCGTCCCGCGTGCGACCGTCTTCTCGATCTGTCCGGTGTACCGGACACCCAACACCATTTCGTCCTACCTGCGCCGCGTCCGGCGGCCGTTGCTCATAGTGGCCGTATCCTTATATATATACTTAGGATCGGCCGTCGTCTCACTGGCACCCGGCAGTTGCCTTTCTCTAGCCACTAGCCACTGCCTTTAAGTGCTTCCTCAGTCGCTCGAGCCCCCGGAAATAGTGGTGTCGTATATTGCCGAGAGATTGTCCGAGCTTCAAGGCAATCTCGTCCAGTGCATATCCCTCGAAGAAATAGAGCCGCAGCGTCCGGCGTTGTGCTTGGGACAGCTCGGCAATCGCGTTGCGAAGGCCTTCCTTGCCAAAGTGCGCCTCGAGGGACTCATCGAATAAGGGCATGGAGACAGCGGGCGGAGTCGCAACGCTTTCGTTCAATCGCCAGGAGTAGTGCGAGTGCCGCCCGTTCAGGTATCGGCGCCGCTTGCACGCCGCCTGGTACGTTATGTAAACGATCAACGTGCGTGGCGGTCCCTTCGCTGGATCGAAGATGGTGGCCTTTTGGTGAATGAGTAGGAAGACTTCCTGCATTACGTCTTCGGCCTCGGCACTGTCGCCGAGGATTCTCCGCGCGATGTTCCAGACCAGGCGGGAATAGCGCTTGAACAGAAGGTTCAGCGCTTCGTCGTCGTTTTCGCAAATCCTCGCGATCAAGATCTCGTCCGAAAGCTCCTCAGATGCACCAGCCGTATCCTTATATAATGGATCGGCCCCTTCCTTCTCCTTGCTGAGAGGCAGGGCGGGAAATCGCGCGGCTGGGAAGGAGCTCGACACTAATCGCGTGGCCCTTTCATGGCTACGAGCCACAATCCACTGGCGACGGCCTCGTCAATCACGATGCGTATCCTCAATTCGTTCAAGTGAGGGACTGGTGGGCGACTTCCGGCGATCACGACGACTGCGATTAGGCACGGGCATCTTATATTTGAGAAGTTTTTCCGTTGAACCCGCCGCTACCAACTGCTCGTAGGACCACTCCATCAGCAATTCCCCGAGGTTGCCGAGCTTTCGATACTCGCGGTCAGCGATTTTCTGAAGGTCGTCTTTTAACGACCGGCGCACCCGGATGCTGAGAGCTGTTTTCCATTCGCCCATTACCGATCCGTTATGTATCGTGCCGCGTCATGTTTCTCAACGTGTGGATTCCGATTTAATGCTCACCATTCCCACGACAACCTAATTTCATCTGGGTTCCCACTCTCCATACACTGCATACAAACGCAGCACGTTATGCGTTTGTGTAGCGGCAAGCACAACGAAGCTATTTCTTTTTGAGTGGCTGCACGTTTTGTGTGCTGGCTCGTTCACACAAAGCCATGAGTTCTCCGAAATCTGCATTCAATTTCGCGCGAAGTAACTCAAGGCGCGCTGTATGCCGCGCGGCTTCCTGTGGAGTCCAAATGCCGGCATCCGTCGCACGCTGGAAGAAGCGGATCATCTCGTCCACGTTTCTGTTCAAGAGATCAAGCTCCGCCCGCAGGTCGGCTTTCATCACCGGCACTCCTCGATTGCCGTAAGCGCCATTCACCACGGACAGAGCAACGCGAAGTAGCGTCTCCTCTCGCTGTTGCTGTGACCTAAAGCCTGTGGCCTATGACCTGAATTTAGGGGGATTCGGCAACCGGCTCAGGAGGGAGGAGAGCCGGAAACTGTAGGGGCATGGAGAGTTGCGCCCCAAACTGGAAATGGATAACTTCTTTTGCAGCCATCGTTGCACCTCCGGTGCGACTTTGGTCAGGGGCGCGTTGGTGTTGATAGCACCGGCGCGTCCCGTTCATTCACTTGCTATTTTTGGCCTTCTTACCGGTTCTTCTGTCGATTCCTTTTCCCCGATATGTAGCTAGTTTGTGTTCCCTAATCTGCGTGACTTCTGCAGCGGTCCAAGACTTCTTCAATTTACCGCCCACGATCTCCACCTTCGGGAGCGGAATCTGTTTGTTCAATATCCAGCGTTGCAGTGTCCGACGGTTGACAGCGACAGTCCTGGCCACCTCAGAAATTGAGTAATCCTTCTTCATATATAATGTCGCACTGCGACATTTGTCAAGTAAAAAACCAAACCGGACGGACGCTCATCAATGCGCCTATCCGGGTCAACGAAAGCATATCGCAGAATGTACTTGAGCGGGGCTCTGTCTCCCTCTGAATTTTCCTACGCCGAAGCTTCGACCGCGGCAGATGTCCACAATTGCTGACACTACTAGTAAGTTGACCGCTGAATTGATTGTCGTTGGTAAGTTCGACCGCGAAGGGGGTGCTACGGATCAACAATTACGATCCGGGGCATAATTTCGTTTCCTATTGAAAGCCCGTCTCGGACAATCTGCAGCACGCTGCAACACGTTTCATAGACCTCAAACAGCAAGGTGAAACTCAGCATAGGTCATTGGCGTTTAATTGGTTAGGTGTATATTCCCGAACGAAGGGGAGGACAAACGATGGCCAAGAAACCTGCTCCAATTACTTCTCCGAGAATCAAACACCTCGCGGGAAAGGGTTTAAGAGCGCCGAGCACGCTAACCACCCGACAACTTCAAGACCTTGCGGGCTCCGTGGAGGCTCACATCACTAGAAAGAAGAGAAAGAATTAAATCAGTTCGGTCTGTCCTTGAGCAGAGCTTGCCGCCGGCGAACGGTACGGCTACTGTCCGCTGTTCCTCGTAACCTGTCACCTCTAGGCCTAGGCCTGTCTTGCCGCTCGTTCTTACTCGCTACTGCTTCTGCACTCGGCGCTGAATTGTGCCTTGCGAACCAATAAAAAGTAAGGCATTATATAAATGTAAGAGTTCTGTAGTACAGCAAGGATTATGCAATGACGCATTCCACGGTAACAAGCAAGGGACAAACGACCATTCCCGGGAAGATTCGAAAGGCCTTGCGAATTAAGCCTGGCGACACGCTAGAGTACGCAGTGGAAGGGGACCACGCCACCATACGCGTGCATCTGGGCACGCGATCACTCCGGGGTGTACTGGCTAGCAAGAAAGGTAAGGGAATGCCCTTCGCCGAAATCCGCGAGGCCGCAGCAAAGGCAGCCCGTGGTCGTGAGGGCACCTAGTGAGCAAACGACGGCTTGTCGACACCAATCTGATCGTTCGCTATTTAGTGCAGGACCATGAAAAGCATGCCAAGGCCGCCGGAAAGCTGTTCGAAGCCTGCGACCGCGGCGACGTGGTGATTGTGGCGCTGCCGGCGGTTCTGGCTGAGTGCGTGTTCGTGCTGGAGTCTTTCTACGAGCATCCGCGCGGAGATATCGCGTCGGCGCTCAGTAGACTCATTTCGAGCCCTGGCGTTGAAATCAGCGCCGTCGCGATTCACCTCGACGCATTGGATCGTTATCGGAAAACGAAGGTCCATTTCGTGGACTGCCTGATCGCCGCGACTGCAGCGACCGAACACATACCGGTAGCCTCGTTCGATCAGGACTTTCGAAAGTTCCCTGACGTTCGCGTAGAAACCGACTAGTTTGGCGCTACGGCTTCAGTTGAACTGCCTTGCACCACAAGAACGAGTCGCCTTCGGCCAACTAGGTTTCCGTGACGCAGCTCCGTTCTCGTGTCGCGTGCGTGGAAACGACGGTACCCGCCACCGTATCGGCGAGGCCTCGGACGACAAGTTCGAGAGAAGACTCCCGAGCCGCTTCGAGCGCCACACGTTGGATTAATTCGCATCCACGATCGGCCATTTCGAGAGCTGTGTCATAGGAAACCCAGGGTAAATGCTCCGCGACCGAAGCGGTGTCCGGATCCTCGGTGAAATAACCGGCGACATCCTTGATCAGCTCGCAATGCTTGGCCTCGAACTCGCACGCGAGCAGCACCGCACTCAGGTCCGAACCACCCCGTCCGAGAGAAACGATCGTTCCACTGGCGAGTGTCCCGAAAAATCCCGGTACGACCACAACAGAATAATCGTCGAATGCTCCTTGAATTTCGGAGGACAGCGATTCGAGGGTCGCTTCTCCTCCACCTGCCCCGTTGAAGCGCAAGCCCGCCTCTTGAACGTTCAGCCCGACGGCTGCGACGCCCAGTTCCTCAAGGTGAAGCGTCAAGAGCGCGACCGAACGCAGTTCCCCCGTCGACCAGAGGAGATCGAGAGTTCTCGGATTGGGATAACCGGTGATTGCACGAGCCAGCCGTTCCAGTTCATCGGTGACACCCTTTTGCGCCGAGACCACCACAACAAACCGATCTCCGGAACACTTGTGCAACCGCCGTACCAGGAACCTCGCCGCTCGGCGATAGGACTCATCGCCTGCGAGAACCGACCCGCCGAGCTTTATGACGACAACATTTCTCAAATCACCGTCCATGCTTCCGTCCTCCTCTTTCGCTATGACTGGCAATGAATTGTGTGGTTCTCCGACCTGAGTCACCTGACCGCCTTATCCGTGAGCCTCTTGGAATGGTAAGAGACTTAGGAGCTCATGTTTTTTCGCGTACACCAGGCGCGTTCTCGCGGAAAGCTCGGATTTCCCGAAGTTTCGAACTTCCCTTCTTCTAACGCTTGCAGTGTTCGTTGAATTCTTGAAGTGTCCGACGAGACTCTCTTCAAACGCGTGGCCGAGGGGAGAACCACCTAACCGGGGACGCAACACCCAAAGCGATCCGAGTGGCCGAAGGCCTCGAACCCTCGTAGCGATCAGGTTCTTGCTTTGGACAACCGTTTTCGGTCGGCCCGACACCACGGCAATATCGATCTGTTGGTCCGTCAAATCTCGAAACAATTGGTCGGAGCGATCGCATAGAATCTCCAAACGAACGTCCGGATACTGACGGTTGAAGACACTGGTTAGTTGGGGGAACCATTCGAACTCCTCCCCACTCGTCAGTCCGACACGCAGGCGGTTTGCGCTGCGCTTTTCTTCCTTCAATGCGGTCAAAGCCTCGTCTCGCAAACCGAGTATGCGCGTCGCATACTCGTAGAGAACTTCCCCTGCTGGTGTAAGGCGTGTGCTCCGCCTCTGAGAACGATCGAGCAAAGGGGCACCGATTTTGCCCTCCAATTTCCGCAGGCCAATACTGACCGCTGGTTGCGTACGAAAGACCCGCTCCGCGGCTCCTAAGAAACTGCGCTCTTCGACGACCGCCACGAACATTTCGAGTTGCATGAGTTCCATATTGAGTCCTCTCGTCCTTTTCCCTATCCGCAAAATCGGCATAGGGGGAGCAGTTGCCTGCTCACCCCTGCCACACCACCAGGACGTGCGGGCCCGCATCCGGCGGTTCAGCGGGTTACGCAAGGCCATCGAACAACCGAGGAAGACCAAGAG